>ERZ791826.1425-NODE-1425-length-14066-cov-3.597174_pt1 | contig 14066 bp, 10 predicted proteins | sample MGYA00510297_ERZ791826 | MGnify/ENA primary metagenome ERZ791826 (study PRJEB30046, sample SAMN00792004) | human gut metagenome | study: EMG produced TPA metagenomics assembly of the A metagenome-wide association study of gut microbiota in type 2... | reverse complement strand
GGGAGCTCGAATCGAACTTCCATTTTATATTAAAAATAAATTACAAATATAAAAATAAAATTAAATAAATGAAAAGGTCTTTTTTTATAAAAAAAATTTGCTATACTAAATTCGTATATGAAAGATTAAGACATCAATACAATCTTGGTATTCTATATGTCGGTTTTATAGGTAAAGACGGCATATCTGAAACAATCTTTTTTATTCATTACAGATACTTTTAAGAATATTCCATGGTAATGAAAGTGAAAACTGTGCTTTTATCTGCACTATACAAGAACTGTACCTTGACAAATAAATAGGAAGATATTCGATCAGAGAAAGTTGCTTTTCCATTACATGATGTTTATAATAAGGAAAAGGAAAACAGATATAGTATACTGATCAAGGCAGCCGAAAGGACGGCTTTACCACTTAGATCTGCTCCGAGATTCGGAGAAAGGGGTGGTAGCATGGTTACATATAGTGACTTGTTCACATTTGTTATTATGATATGTGCCATCATAACGCTTGTCAGAAGTGTCAGAAATGATACCCATGATAAGACAAAAAAATAACCGTCCAGCTCCTGAGAAAAGTTGACGGTTATTTTTGTAACTTATAAACTTGTTTCACCGGAGCAGATAGGTATTTGCTTATCACCCGGCTGTCTTGATAGGTATATTATAAAAGTTTCCATTTCGTTTGTCAACGTCGTAAGTAAAAGAATCAAAAATAAAGGATAAAGGAGAATCAGAAATTATGAGAGAGAGAGGAAGAAAGAACAGAACCAGTGCCACAATGCTGGCAGGATGGAAAAAAGCAGTTGTACTGATGCTGGCACTTATCATGTGCATCAGCAGCATCGTAGTACCACAGCCGGAGGAAGTATCGGCAAAGCAGGCAACATACATTGATTACTTTGGAGAGGATCAGCCAAAGAATCAGATCGTGTTTGCAACATCGGATGATGCCAAATGGCATAAAACGCAGGAACATTGTTGCAATATTTCTACATACAGACATTATCACTGCATAAAAAAGAAAACTGTTTATGCAGGAGAGAAGTTCACGATCATCCCGGTTGCCATGTTTAAAAATGGAGTGGTAGTAGGATCAAAAAACAGTAAAGACGGTATCAAATCCGGTGAACTGAAATACAAATCCTCGAACACCAGCATTGCAACAGTAAATGCAAAGGGTGTTGTGACTGTAAAGAAAAAAGGAAAATGTAAAATCACTGTGACATCCATCTATGATTCCAAGGTAAAAGGAACATTGAGTCTGACTGTAAGCAAAGGAAAGCAGAAAGCAAAGATCACTTTAAAAGAGAAAAAAGCATCTATCGTTGTCGGAAAGACAACCACTATCAAAGTAAAATCCTTTAAAGGGATCAGCAATAAGAACGTTGCCTTTTCTTCCAGTGACAAAAAAGTTGCGACGGTATCATCCAAAGGAAAAGTAACCGGAAAGAAAGCTGGTACAGCTACGATCACTGTAACTTCCCTGATCAACAAGAAAGTAAAAGCTGTGTTTAAGGTAACCGTAAAAACGGCGGATATGATTGATACGGACTATTCCGAAAAAGGAAAAGGTAAGATCGTCCTCGAAGAAGATAACGTGGTTCTGTACCCGGAAAAATCTTTCCATAAGATTTATAATCATTGTGGTGATGCACACAGCCTTGAATTTTATACCGAAGATCACGAGAGCATGGATCAGTTTATTGGAGAACAGCTTTTAGTACAGAAAGAAAAATACGGACAGGCACAGATCAAGGTAAAACGGATCACCGGCGTAAAGAACAGTGCTGTTTCCTATAAGTCCAGCAACACAAGTGTTGCATCCGTTTCTTCTACCGGTTTTGTTACACCAAAAAAGGTAGGAACCGCAACGATCACAGTTACATCCAAAGCCAATAAGAAAGTCAAAGCTGCTTACAAGGTAACTGTCAAGAAAAATGACATGGTACTGGCAGTGGGATTTGATAGGTACGATAATATCAAGTACTATGTGAAGAAAAATGAGGATGGAACGATTGAGTACAGACGAATGCCTGTAAACCGAGAAATGTTTTCTTCTGATAAAAAAGTTGCAACGTCTAGCTCGCTTGATATAGGATTTATTATGACCAGTAGTAATGAAAATGTTTTAAAGGTAGAGGATGACGTTTATCTTGATGTGAAGGGAAAAGGATCTTCTGTTATTACTTTAAAAACAGTCGATGGACGTTGGAGTTATTCCTGGAAAGTAACCGTAAGCGATAAACCGACTTCCTTTAGTAAGTATGTTACAGGTTGTAGAACAGGAAAGGGCATGGATGAAACTGATGAAAAGGATGGCTGGGTAACCAAACTTTAAAACAGCAAGGAAAATTGAATAAGTATGAAAACTATCAAAATTAATTTTGATAGTCGGAAAAATGAACTGCTTGAAATCTCTGATTACCTTGCAGTTCATTTTTTATTATTACGGTATTTTCAAAATGAAAATATAAATTACACATGACAAAAAGTCGAAAGGAGATTTATGAGAAACAGGATAACACAATTAAGCAGATTTTTACTGCTCTGTGCAGTAATGTTTCTGGTCACCATGATTCCGCAGAGTGTGAAAGCGATCACGGTAGAAGAAGCAGGAGAAGCCTATATGACGGATTCACAGGCGGGGGCAGGACAACCGCTGTATGGACGGTTGAATATCAACTATACCGGAAATACGAACTATGATACATGGTCTAATGATGTTGTTACAAACTATAACACCTATGACAGTAAAGCAGACCAATATAAAGCTGCAGAAACGGTATTGAAAAAAGCAGACAACTCCGTGATTGGAAAGAAGATCAAAAATAACAGATCTGCAAAGCTGACAAAGTCAGAAGGTGCGGATGGGACGATCCGTGCAGCATACTTGGTATGGCAGGCAAGAACAAGTATCAAAAGATCGGACACAGATGCGAAAGCACTTGCAAAATCAGAAATCGCTTTTGTGATGCCGGATGGAACGGCAAAACTGATAAAGGCACAGTATGCAACTTATGATAACCGGTCGATCGATTATATAGATCAAAAAAAGGAAAATGGAGTAAATAAACAGTACACTTTTGTCAATATGTATGCAGATGTAACAGACATCATTAATAAAAGTGACAAAATCTACGGAACGTATTCGGTATTTAACATTCCGTATTATGAACATATCGGTGGCGGTGAGGGCGCCGGAGGATGGCAGCTGATCGTTGTGGAAAACTGTGATATAACGGTTCCGATGAGAGCAGTACGTCTTAGAATGTCTGCGGATTTTAATATTGATGATGTTTCAAAACACGATGGAGAATGGGTAGAGAAAGATATCAAGACCGGAATGCTTACGAGTATAAAGTCAAAGGCATATAAGGCAAATGATAAAGAGCCGTTAACTGGACAATATCTGACGATTTTTGTGTATAGTGGGAACACGGCAGTTAATCTGACCAAACTGAACCTGTATGCACAGAAAGCGTCTGAAAAGTTTGATAAAAACAAAAAGATTTTCGGACTGTCAAAAGATGTAAGTCCGTATTTATCGATCAATGGAAATGCACTGTACAGTAAAGCAACGACAACAAGAGGAGATCTGGTCGATTTTACAATTAAAAAGGAAAGTACACAGCCTGCCTATGCAAATCAGTATTATACTTTGCAGACCAATACCGGAGATTTTACCAAATGGGTTACCATGTTTGTAACGGGTATTGCGGTAGATATTTCGGATAACTTTGCAGAAGGAAATCAGGTCACAACGGTAAAGAGCCCTACCACAGTTAACGTTTCACAGAAGATCACCAATAAAACCCTGCAGACAAAAACAGGTTATTACAATGGAAAACTGGTAGTCACATTAGATGAAGCACTGACTCCGACCAATACGAAACCGGAATTGACAGTATATAATAAAGAAGCTGATACAAAAACAACAATAAAAGGAACATGGAATGCGAAAAATCATACGGTAACCTTTGCGGTTGATACACAGGGAGATAAGGGAACATTCTATGAAAAAAGTAAATTTAAAAACCCAAGCAGAGGCAGTTATATCAGTTACAGTATCGACTGTACATATGAGAAAAATTCCGGAGTGGAAGAGTTTAAGAATGGATCTAGGCTGTCCGGTGATTTGAGATCACAAAATGTTGCAACTGGTACTACCATTGATGACATATTAACGAAAGAATCAGTTGGAGTTCCGATCTATGTACTTACTGTCAAGATCGACAAAACCACGGTCAATAAAGCTGTAACACAGGTATTTAATAATGGGACGGCGATCACTGGTGCCGGTGGCACAGTAAACAGTAGCAGCACGGTATCCGGTGATTATTACATGGCATCGTATGAATTGCCGTGTAATGCAAACATTGTTTCCACACCGACCTTTAATACCGGCTGCGTGTTCAGCATGTGGACGGATCTCAATGAAAAGACTGGTGTTTCGACAAACTGTAAGGTTACATCTGATTATGTGAATGATAAAACCTATGCCTATGAGAGAAGCATGCCTGCTTATAACATGACCTTAACTCTTACCGGAGTGTTAGATGAAGCTGTTTATACCGTTCGTCACTGGAAACAGAAAACAACGGGCATTGCTTCCACACATGATGATAAAAATTACGAGCTTGCCGAGACAGAGACAAAGAAAGCACAGATCGGAAGCAAAGTAACGCCTGCAGTAAAGACATATACCGGATTTGACAGTCCGAAAACACAGACGAAAGCAGTCACTGCGGATGGAAAGATGGTCATTGATTATTATTATGAAAGACATCTATATAATGTAACATTAAATGCCGGAACCGGCATTGAAAAGACAACCGGAGGCGGATCGTACCGCTATGGACAGAGCGTCACCATCGATGCGGCAGTAAAAGAAGGCTATCACTGGTTAAACTGGAAAGGAAATTATAAAGGCGGATCCGGTGGGGAGCAGACCGTGGATGCTAAGAAGTTTGTATTTACAATGCCAGCCGGAAACGTTACAATGACAGCCAATGCAGAAGCAAATAGATATACAATCCATTTTGATCCAAACGGCGGAGCCGGACATATCGATGATATCGAAACCACGTATGATACCGATGTGACACTGCCGGATGTATGGAATGCAGACGGAACAGCAGCCTATGTGAAATATACACTGGATGGACAAAACGTGACAGAGGATGTGATTGCCGGAGTGATTCCAAAGGCAATGATGGATGGATATGAAGAGGAAGAAACGGAAGATATGGAGAATACCGAAGATCCGGATAATGCGGAAGACCCAGAGGGTGCCGGTAATTCAGAGAATGAGGATTCCGAAAACAATGGAGATGATTCGGATGCAGGTAATTCAGATGCAGACGCACAGGATTCCATGGATGCTATGGATGAATCAGGCAATGCGGAAACTGCAGACAACTCTGATGAAGCAGACGATGCAGAAATGGCAGACAGTTCCGATGAAGCAGACGAGGCAGAAATGGCAGACAACTCTGATGAATCAGATGATACAGACAATCCTGATGTAACAGACGATACGGATCAGAATGAAAAAGTTGCCGTGACAAAAGAGAATAAAGATGATGCCGAAGATATTGATGCTTTCAATGACTTAGAGGAAGAAGATATCGAGGAAGATAAGAAAGCCGAAGCACCAAAGAAAAAGGTATATGCATCCATTTTTATGGGCTGGGCTTTGGAAGATGGCAAAGATACCTTTATCCCGAAGTGGAAAGCCGGAGATGCCGTTCGGAACCTTGTGGCAGAAGATGGTGGAGAGATCACACTTTATGCTGTCTGGGACGACTGCCCGTGGATTCAGGCACAGGATCTCTATTATACCTTAGAGCAGGCACAGAGTGGTTTTATCACGGAAGAAGAAATCTTAAGCCATGCAACGGCAACCGACCGGGAAGATGGAAGTCCGATTTTACCAGGAACCAATCCGGCACCGAGTGATCCGGAAGTTTTCACATCCTTCACGATCCCGGACTACCAGGCAGAAGAATTTACAAATCTGCAGCATGATTTTGCCACATCCGAGAATTTAACCGTGGTAGACCATGTGGGAAACACTTATGTGAAACAGATCATGGTGCATGTGACCGATACCACGCCGAAAAAACTCACACAGATGGATCTGACCGGAGTTACCCGTTTCATCAACAGCAAATATTATAACAAATCGTTTGAAGAAGGCGGACTTGAAGATAATTCTATCTGGAAAGTCGATCCGGAATACAAGGCAGCACTGGAAAGCGCATTAAATAACATGGATCATGATACCCCGGCGGAAACCTATGTATTTTCAAAGGAAACGATCAAACAGATGAAACAATATGTGGAAACTCACGGAATTGGAAACAGCAAAGAACCGGATGCGTTGAATAACTTCTATAATCAGTTCCTTGCACCGAATAGGAAATAGATAATAAAACATCAATATTTCCCTTTACAAATTCTTTTGCAGAGCGTAAATTAGAGAGTGCTGGAATCATTTCCCGGCAGTAAAAATATGGAGGTTTACAATGGCAAAAGAATTGTTAAAACGAAGCGAAGTAAAAGAAGAATATACATGGAATTTAAAAGATATGTATGCGTCCGACGAGGATTGGAAAAAAGATCTGGATGAGATTGACAAGATCCTGGATGAAATCGGAAAGATGGAAGGTAAAGTAGCTGCTTGTGCGCAAAATCTGCTTTTTGTATTAGAATGCGCAGCTAAGGCAGAGGAAAAACTGGATTATGATTTTAATTATGCAGAGCGTCTGTTTGATGAAGACCAGAAAAATACGGCACATCAGGCAATGTCCCAGAAAATGTATTCTATGCTGACGAAGGTGTCAAGCCAGACTGCATTTATCGTTCCGGAGATCCTTGCAATGGATGAGGCTGTTCTGGAAGGATACTATAAAGAACTTCCGGAGTTAGAACTTTACCGTAAACAGATCGAGGAAATCGAGCGTACCAAGGCACATACACTTTCTGCTGAAATGGAAAAACTGGTAGCGATGACAGGCGATATGGCGGAGACATCCGGACAGGTATATTCCATCATCAACAACGCTGATTTTGTATTCCCGGAGATCAAAGATGAAGATGGAGATACAGTGAGACTGTCCCATGGTAATTTCGTTCCGTTTGAGGAGTCGGCAGACCGCCGTGTGCGCAAGGATGCATTTGAGGGATTTTATGGTGTGTACAAACAGTATGCAAACACACTTGCTGCATTATATAATGGTCAGGTAAAACAGCAGGTTTTCTATGCAAATGCGAGACACTATCATTCAACACTGGAAGCCGCAGTGGATGCCAATAATGTTTCTCCGACTGTTTATCATAATCTGATCGATACGATCAATAAGAATATGGATAAAATGCACCGTTATGTACGTCTTCGCAAAAAATGCCTTGGCGTGGACGAACTACATATGTACGACGTTTACACACCAATGATCGCAGATGCCGCAAAGAAGATTTCTTTTGAGGAAGCGAAAGAAACCGTGTTAAAGGCATTAGCACCACTTGGGGAAGAATACGTCGCAAAGGTAAAAGAGGGATTTGAAAGCCGCTGGATCGATGTTTATGAGAACGAGGGAAAGAGAAGCGGAGCTTATTCTGCAGGGGCTTATGGTTCACATCCATATGTGCTGTTAAATCATAATGATACCCTTGATAATATGTTTACGCTGGCACATGAAATGGGACATGCGATGCATTCCTATTATTCAAATTCCAGTCAGCCATATATTTACTCCCAGTATAAGATCTTTGTTGCAGAGGTGGCATCTACCTGTAACGAAGTGCTTTTAATGGAGTATTTGCTGAAAAATACAACTGATAAAAAGGAGCGTGCATATCTGCTCAACCATTATCTTGACAGCTTTAAGGGAACTGTTTACCGTCAGACTATGTTTGCTGAATATGAAATGTTAAGCAATAAGATGGTGGAAGAGGGAGAGAGCCTGACCGCTGAGACGTTAAATAAATTATATTATGACTTAAACTGCAAATATTTTGGACCGGATATGGTATCAGATTCTGAGATTGCCTACGAATGGGCAAGAATCCCTCATTTTTACTATAATTTCTATGTATATCAGTATGCAACGGGATTTTCTTCGGCAGTTGCACTGGCACATGGAATCTTAAAAGAGGGAGCACCTGCGGTAGAACGTTATAAGAAGTTTTTATCCGGTGGCTGTTCTGCCTCTCCGGTTGAGCTGCTTAAGATCGCCGGTGTCAACCTTGAAACACCAAAGCCAATCCAGGAGGCACTGGATGTATTTGGGGAAGTGCTTGATGAAATCGAGGCGCTGCTTGCGTAATCATGAATAACCGGTGGAAAATTGTGGAATATTATATCTATACAAGAACAAAACAGGAGGATTTTGTTTTGAAACAGGTAGAAGTATTGATCGATGCACCGGAAAAAGCAAAGAAGCTGTGTCATATTCTGAGTGGTCATAAAGGAGCGTTTGACCTTGCAAAAGGCAGATATATCGTAGATGGGAAATCAATCATTGGAGTCTGTACGATGGATCTGTCAAAACCTCTGACACTGACCATACATGAGGAAGATGATACTGTGATGGAGGAAATCCGTGAATTTGTGGTAAAAGGAAGATAACACATTTACCGGAAAACACGGGACTGTAAATAACCGAATAAAAAGACAGTAACAATCGAAAGTAAGTTGTTACTGTCTTTTTTGTTTTGTGCCTGTGGCAGTTTTTCTGTTAAAGATAACATCGTATTTCTTTGGCAAGATTTTCCTCAAGATGGATCAGTTCTTTGCAAAATCCCTGGGCCTGTTTGTCCGCGGCCGCATACTGATTATAATAGCGGCAGAGTGATTTGACACCCATATTGCAGCCTTCGGTCAAAAGATCAGCACACACAGCATCACTTTCCTCAACTGCTAACTTGGCATTTGTTTTCAGCCAGGACATTCCCTTTGCAAGCGCATTCGGTTCTTTGACCGGATCATCACATTTTTCTAACTGTGCATGGATCTCATTTCCAAGACGCTCGTGTTTTTCTTTGGATGCCATGATGACATTTTTGAAATCTGCATCCGAAATTTTATCACAGATCTCATCCATGGAATAAACAGCCATTTTTGTGCCGGCATTACATTCCCGCAATAATTTTACAGTATCTCCGTTTAACATATAGAATCCCTCTTTTTCATGATTTTTATATTCGCAATAGATAGAATGCGGAACATGCATTCTGTTGTTTAATATGTCTTGAAACAGAATGAATTATGTATTGTTTCAGAAGTACAAAACATTTCTTTGAAAAATAAAAGCAGAAAACTTTACATGATTTTAAACATGTGTCTTGTCATATGTAATGATAAGTGGTATACTACGAAAAGTTTCATTAAAAATCTGAAATGAATGGGCAAAAAATTTGAGAGAGAGTTAAGAGGGCGTATGATAAGTTTGGAAGAATTAGAAGAGTGGAAAAAGAAAAGAGATGCCGTGATCCTGGCACATTATTATGTAAGACCGGAAGTCCAGGCACTTGCCGATTACATCGGAGATTCTTATTTCCTGAGTAAAAAGGCAACAGAGCTTGCAAATAAGACGATCGTACTCTGTGGCGTGACATTTATGGGCGAGAGTGCAAAATTGTTAAATCCGGATAAAACAGTACTGATGCCGGATCTTGCTGCGGACTGCCCGATGGCACATATGGTAACAAAAGAAACCGTACAGGCCGCGAGAGACCAGTACGATGACCTTGCGGTCGTGTGTTATATCAACTCGACACAGGAGATCAAATCGTGGTCGGATGTCTGTGTAACTTCTGCAAATGCGGTAAAGATTGTAAAAAATCTGCCGAATAAACATATTTTATTTATCCCGGACCGGAATCTGGCACATTTTGTCGCCGCAGCGGTGCCGGAAAAAGAATTCATTTACAATGAAGGATTTTGTATTGTACATGAATTTATGCAGGTAGAGGAATTGCTTGATTTAAAGGCAGAGCATCCGGATGCAAAAGTACTGGTTCACCCGGAATGCAATCATAAAATTATTGAAATCGCAGATTTTATCGGATCGACAAGCGGAATTATCAATTTTGCCGGGGAGAGCAGCGACAAAGAATTTATCATTGGCACGGAGTGCGGTGTTCTTACAAAATTAAAAGAGCGCAGACCGGATGCAGAGTTTTATTTCCCGGAAACAACACCGACCTGTGTGAATATGAAAAAAATCACGCCGGAAAAAGTGCTTCATGTGTTAAAAACAGGGGAAAATGAGATCCATGCAAGACCGGAAACGGAAGGCGCTGCAAAAAATGCGCTGGCAAGAATGTTAGAACTTGCCGGAAAATAAAAGCAACATGTGTTAAAACGGAATTCGAAACATTTCCGATGGCGGCACAGAAATGAGGTCAAATATGAAAAATCTGTATTATGATGTAGTGATTGCAGGATGTGGTGTGGCAGGACTTTATGCGGCTTTGAATCTGCCGGAAGAAATGAATATTCTGATGCTTTCAAAAAAAGATTTGGAAAGCTGTGACTCCATGCTGGCACAGGGAGGAATCTGTGTACTGCGGGATGAATCTGATTACGATTCGTACTTTGAAGATACCATGCGGGCCGGACATTATGAAAATCGAAAGGAGAGCGTTGATATTATGATACGTTCCAGCCGGGATGTGATCAACGACCTGTTGAATTTTGGTGTCCGTTTTGCAAAAAATCCGGATGGAAGCCTTGCCTATACCAGGGAGGGAGCTCATTCCCGGCCGAGGATCTGCTTCCATGAGGATATTACCGGAAAGGAGATCACAACGACACTACTATCACATGTAAAAAAATGTTCGAATGTGACCATCTTAGAGTATACGACCATGACAGATATTTTGGTGGATGGTGGCAAATGCACCGGTATGGCCGCAGAAACAAAAGAAGGTGAAACGCTGCATATTCATGCAGACAATACAATTATGGCAACCGGAGGAATCGGGGGTCTTTATGAGCATTCCACCAATTTCCCAATACTGACCGGTGATGCATGCAGGATCGCAAAAGAACACGGTGTGGAACTTGAACATATGGACTATGTACAGATCCACCCAACATGCCTTTACAGTAAAAAGCCTGGAAGGAGTTTCCTGATCTCGGAATCAGCAAGGGGAGAAGGCGCAGTTCTTCTCAATCACAAAGGAGAACGGTTTGTCAATGAACTTCTGCCGCGTGATGTTGTGACAAAAGCAATACAGGAAGAAATGAAAAAAGAAGGTGTGGAGTATGAATGGATCTCATTTGCACATGTTCCAAAGGAAATCATTTTGAAGCATTTTCCGCACATTTATGAAAAATGTCTCGAAGAAGGGTATGATCTTTTAAAAGAACCGGCGCCTATCGTGCCGGCACAGCATTATTTTATGGGCGGTGTCCATGTGAACCGCGATTCTGCGACAACGATGCCAAATCTATATGCAGTCGGGGAGACGAGCTGCAACGGAGTTCACGGAAAGAATCGGCTTGCAAGCAACAGCCTGTTAGAGAGTCTTGTTTTTGCAAAACGTGCAGCAGTAAAAATACAAAATGAAGAGAAAGGAAATGAAGATCATGAATTTGAATCCAATTACCATGCAGCTTGTTGCTGACAAATACATCCGTTTTGCCTTAGAGGAGGACATTCACAGTGAGGACGTATCCACCAATGCCGTGATGCCGGAATATAAAGCCGGTGAAGTGGAACTGATCTGTAAACAGGACGGCGTGATCGCCGGACTTCCGGTATTTGAACGTGTATTTACCATGTTAGATGCGTCCACAAAAGTGGAGTGGGCGAAAAATCAGGATGGCAGGGAAGTAAAAGACGGTGATGCTGTAAAAAAAGGACAGCTCCTTGCGACGGTAAAAGGTGACGTGCGGGTTCTTTTATCCGGAGAGCGTACAGCTCTTAATTATCTGCAGCGTTTAAGTGGTATTGCAACATATACACATCAGGTTGCACGGTTATTAGAGGGCAGCAGCACAACATTACTTGATACAAGAAAGACAACACCATGCATGCGTATTTTCGAGAAATATGCCGTATGTGTGGGAGGCGGACAGAATCATCGTTACAATTTATCGGACGGTGTTCTGCTCAAAGATAATCATATTGATGCGGCAGGCGGTGTAAAAGAAGCTATTCTTGCTGCAAAAGCATATGCTCCGTTTGTCCGTAAGATCGAGGTAGAGACAGAAAATCTTGACATGGTAAAAGAAGCCGTGGAAGCAGGTGCGGATATTATCATGCTCGATAACATGACACCGGAACAGATGTCGGAGGCAATCCGGCTGATCGACGGCAGAGCAAAAACAGAGTGCTCCGGAAATATCACAAAAGAGAATATCAAAACGATCACAGCACTCGGAGTGGATTATGTTTCCAGCGGTGCCCTGACACATTCAGCACCGATCTTAGATATCAGCCTGAAACACTTGAAAGTAACAGATTCCCTTCAGTAACGCTTGTAAAAATAGACAGATTCAGCTAAAATAAATGCAGAGTCAAAAAGGAGAGGATCGCAAATGGAAAAAGAAATGACCGGAGCAGACAGAAGAAAAGAAATCCTGTCTATGATACGTGATACAGATACACCGGTATCCGGCACGGCAATTGGAAAAAAAACCGGTGTCAGCAGACAGGTCGTGGTGCAGGATATTGCACTTCTCCGCACACAGGGGTATCCGATTATTTCTACTGCAAGAGGTTATCTGCTGGATGAACCAAAACAGGCAGTCAGGATATTTAAAGTATGCCATACCAATGAACAGGTGGAGGATGAACTGACTACGATCGTTGATCTTGGGGGATGTGTGGTCAATGTCATGGTCAATCACCGCGTTTATGGGAAATTAGATGCTCCGCTAAATATCAAAAGCAGGCGAGATGTGCAGAACTTTATGGATGATTTAAAGACAGGAAAATCGACACCACTTCTCAATGTGACGTCCGGATATCATTTTCATAAGATCAGCGCTGAGAGTGAAGAAGTGTTAGATGAGATAGAGGAAGCACTCAAAAAGAAAGGCTATCTTGCGGAATTACTTCCATATGAACAGTAAGAAAATAATATTGCTACCCAAAAAGATGTTGTCAGTCGACAACATCTTTTTTTTGTGAAGTAAAATAATCTACCAATTCATAGACTAATATAGCTTCGCGTTCAGAAAGTGTGGAAATATCAATGGTATTATTTTGTTCTAAACCCAGTAAAAAATCTGTAGAAACATGAAAAAGTAAGGCGAGTTCGATCAGGTAAGTGGTAGATGGAACGGAAATGCCCATTTCCCATGCATTGACACTGCTTCGCGTGATGTTTAACTTTTTTGCAAGCTCTGTCTGTGTCAGATGGCTTGCTTCCCGTAAAAGTTTAATTTTGTCTGCAATCATACATACCTCCATGTGTATGTGTATAGTATTCTATACAAAATGACATTGCATTATCAAAAAGATATTTTAAATTGACACAAATAAAAAACGATGATAATATGACAAAAGACAAGAAATGAATGGAGCGATAAATTTATGGGAACAAATAAGAAAAAATATCTGATATATCTGGCATGGTTTGGATTTGTGCTGGCATTTCTGATGTTGGCACGGTATCTGTATTTTCATGTGGAAGCGGAACTTGATGCGGATCTTGCCAGTGATCTTGTTTTTGCAGAATATGTTTCAGAAGAAAAAAATCCGGTCCCGACAGGCTGGTGCTACTCTACAGATTTGAGAGTTTTAAATACACAGCTGATATTTGCTCCATTATTTTATCTGATACAGAACTGGCATATGATAAGAGTGGTGGGAACCTTACTTTGCCTTGCGATTATGATCGGATCTTATGCATGGCTTGCATACAATTTGGAAGTGTCTTATTTTCCTGTGATGGCAGTTTTGTTTCTGTGCCCGCTTTCTAAAGAATATATTTATGTTGTATTGTGCGGGGCAGCATATACACCGCATATTACAATTTCTTTTCTGACTGTTGGAACATTCCTGTATCTCTGGAAACACTCAATCAGAGAAAAGAAAAACAGGATCA
>ERZ791826.1411-NODE-1411-length-14176-cov-4.280079_pt1 | contig 14176 bp, 10 predicted proteins | sample MGYA00510297_ERZ791826 | MGnify/ENA primary metagenome ERZ791826 (study PRJEB30046, sample SAMN00792004) | human gut metagenome | study: EMG produced TPA metagenomics assembly of the A metagenome-wide association study of gut microbiota in type 2... | reverse complement strand
ACGAAAAATTTGACGACGCATCTGTCGCACAATCTTTGTGCGGTATTGCCTCAAGGGAACTTTCCCTGCAACCAAAGGAGGAAAAAGCACCTTTATGCTGGAATTAAAAGGCATCAAAAAAGACTATCTAGCCGGAGAAAATACCGTCCATGCTCTGAAAGGCATTGACCTGCGATTCCGACGGAACGAATTCGTTTCCATTCTGGGACCGTCCGGCTGCGGCAAGACTACCATGCTGAACATTATCGGCGGGCTGGATCAGTACACCGAGGGCGACCTCATTATCAACGGACGCTCCACCAAGGATTTCAAAGACCGCGACTGGGACACCTATCGAAATCACTCGATCGGCTTCGTGTTCCAGAGTTATAACCTGATCCCCCACCAGACTGTGCTGCAAAACGTGGAACTGGCTCTGACGCTGTCCGGTGTGTCCAAGGCAGAACGCCGGAAGCGTGCCAAAAAAGCGTTGGAAGATGTGGGGCTGGGCAACCAGCTTTCCAAAAAGCCCAGTGAGATGTCCGGCGGACAGATGCAGCGTGTGGCAATCGCACGGGCACTGGTCAACAATCCGGATATCATTCTGGCGGACGAGCCTACCGGTGCTCTGGATACTGAAACCAGCATTCAGGTCATGGAGATCCTCAAGGAGATCTCCAGGGATCGCCTGATCGTCATGGTCACACACAATCCGGAACTGGCAGAGCAGTATTCCTCCCGCATCATTCGTGTCCTGGACGGCAAGCTGACTGACGATTCCAGACCGCTGACGGAGGAAGAATACCAGCGGGAATTACAGGCAGACAAGGCGGAAAACGAAAACGGCAAAAAGCTGAAAAAGCCCTCTATGTCTTTCGGCACTTCATTCTCCCTGTCCCTGAAAAACCTGTTTACCAAAAAGGGCAGAACCATGCTGACTTCTTTCGCAGGAAGCATCGGCATCATTGGCATTGCACTGGTGCTCTCTATTTCGCAGGGCTTCAACACCTATATCAACACCATTCAGGAAGAAACCCTGTCCTCTTATCCCCTGACGATTCAGAAAACCAACACCGACCTGAGTGCCCTGATGGAAACCTTTATGGGCTATGCCACCTCGGACAGCACCCACAGCAATGATGCGGTGTACAAGAAGTCGGCGATCTACGATATGATGGACGCTCTGAACAACATGGAAACTTCCGAAAACGACCTGAAAAGCTTCAAGTCCTATATTGAATCGGAACGGAAAGACAGCGAAAGCGACCTGCACAGGGCAGTCAACGGCGTACAGTATTCCTACGATCTGGACATGCTGATCTACACCAAAAATGTGGACGGCACCATTATCCACTCCGACACCGAAGAACTGATGCAGGAAATGGTACTGGAACACATGGGCATTGATATGCAGGCAATGACCGATGCCAGCACTTCCATGTTCGGCGAAGACGCTACCTCGATGATGTCCATGGGTATGGGCGGTTCGTCCATGAATCTGTGGCAGGAACTTCTCCCCGGCGACAACGGCAAGCCCATCAACGACCTGCTGAAAAAGCAGTACGATGTGGTCTACGGCTCATGGCCGAACAGCTACGACGAGATCGTACTGGTGCTGGACGAAAACAACGAACTGGACGACATGACATTATACGCCCTCGGTCTGGAACCGAAAGAAGATGTGGACAGCATCATGGAAGCGGCAGTGAACGGCAAGGAACTGCAAAAGGACAACAAAAGCTGGTCCTATGCCGACGTTTGCAGCATGGACTTCCGCACGATCCTGAATTCCGACTGCTACCGCTATGACGAAAGCACAGGGCTGTACACCGACCTGCGGGACACCGAAGCCGGCTTGCAGTACCTCTATGACAACGGTCTGAAACTGAAAGTGACTGGCATTATCCGCCCCAATGAAGATACCACTGCTCCGATGCTGTCCGGCTCCATTGCCTATACCAGCGACCTGACCAAGTATATCATTGAACACAGCAAGGAATCCGATGCGATCACTGCCCAGAAGGACAGCAAGAACACCGATATTTTCACCGGTCTGCCGTTCAAGGATACCTCCGGCAGCACCTCTGATGCGGACAAGCAGACTGCCTTTCTGGAATATCTGAATGAACTGGACGACGGCGGAAAAGCACAGGCATATGTACAGATAATGAGCATTCCCACCGAGGAACAGCTGAACGATTCCGTACAGCAGGCAATGCAGGGCATGAGCCGCAGCGATATGGAAGCGGCAATGCTGCAGGGCATGACACAGCAGATGAGCATGAGCGAAAGCGATGTGCAGTCCTATCTGGAATCCATGAGTGACGACGAAATCACCGACACGTTCACCCAGATGATGATGCAGCAAGTCAAGGCACAGTATGCCCAACAGGTACAGCAGCAAATGGCTGCCATGCAGCCGGCAGAACTGGTAGGAGCTTTAAACCAGCTGCTCCCCACCCTGACCACGGAACAGTGTGCGAATTACTATGACGAAATGATACAGTTCTCCGATTCCACCTATGAGGACAACCTGAAAGCACTGGGAGATATTGATCTGGACGACCCTGCATCGATCAATCTCTATGCGGCAACCTTTGAGGACAAGGACGTGATCGAAGACGCCATTGCAGACTACAACGAGGGCAAGGACGAAATGGCACAGATCCAGTATACCGACTATGTGGGGCTGATGATGTCCTCGGTGACGAAGATCATCAACACCATTACCTATGTGCTGATCGCATTTGTTGCCATTTCGCTGATCGTTTCCTCCATTATGATCGGCGTTATCACGTTGATCTCTGTACAGGAACGCACCAAGGAAATCGGTATTCTCCGTGCGATCGGTGCATCAAAGCGAGATGTTTCCAGCATGTTCAATGCGGAAACCATTATCATTGGATTTACCTCTGGTTTGCTGGGCATCGTGGTCACATATCTGCTCTGCATTCCGATCAACCTGCTGGTACACCACCTCACCGGCATTCAGAATCTGAGTGCGGTTCTCCCCGTTCCGGCAGCGATCATTCTGATTGCGATCAGTGTTCTGCTGACATTGATTGCCGGATTTATCCCGTCCAAGAGTGCGGCAAAGAAAGACCCTGTTGTGGCACTGCGTTCGGAATAATTCGAGGCAATACCACACAAATTATAACACCATAAGTAAAAAGCCATACCGCAGAGCGTTTATTCTCTGGGGTATGGCTTTTTCTCTTGTTTACTGAAAATATCTGCGTTACTGTAGCAATTCCGCCAAGTCCTGCTCCGGTGTGGTGATCGGAGCGATACCGTAACTATCTACCAGATATTGCAGCACGTCCGGTGACAGGAATGCCGGCAGCGACGGACCCAGCCGGATATTCCGGATTCCCAGATGCAGCAGTGTCAGCAGAATGCAGACCGCTTTCTGTTCGTACCACGACAGCACATAGGACAGGGGCAGTTCGTTGACACCGCAGCCGAATGCCTCTGCCAGTGCCACTGCGACCTGAATCGCACTATAGGCATCATTACACTGTCCCATGTCCATGATTCGGGGCAGCCCGTCAATGGTGCCCAGATCCAGATCATGGAACCGGTACTTGCCGCATGCCAGCGTCAGCACAATGGTGTCCGGCGGTGTCTGCTTTACGAATTCTGTGTAATAGTTTCGTCCCGCCTTGGCACCGTCACAGCCGCCAACCAAGAAGAAATGCCGAATCTTCCCTGCCTTGACAGCGTTCACCACCTTGTCCGCCACCGACAGTACAGCACCGTGCCCGAATCCGGTCGTCAGTTCCGTGCCGCCGTTGATACCGGTCTGCTGCTGCGGTGCTGCATAGCCGCCCAGTTCCAGTGCCTTTTCGATGACAGGCGTGAAGTCCTTATCCTTGCCGATGTGTACCATTTCCGGAAAGCCCACTGCTTCTGTGGTGAAAACACGGTCGGCATAGCTGGGCTTCGGCGGCATCAGGCAGTTGGTAGTAAACAGCACCGGTGCCGGAATGGCATCGAATTCTTTCTGCTGGTTCTGCCATGCCGTTCCGAAATTGCCTTTGAGATGCGGATAAGCTTTCAGCTTCGGGTACGCATGTGCCGGCAGCATCTCCCCGTGTGTGTAGACGGCAATGCCCTTGTCCTTGGTCTGTTCCAGCAGCAGCTGGAGGTCTTTCAGGTCGTGTCCGGTAACTACAATAAACGGGCCGGCATCGATCTGCATGGATACCTTGGTCGGTTCCGGTGTGCCGTAGGTTTCCGTGTTGGCACGATCCAGCAGTGCCATACAGTGAAGGTTGACTTCTCCCAGCTTCAGCACTTCCGGCAGCAGTTCCTCCATGGTCAGATCCAGCCCGATCTGCATCAGTGCTTCATAGAAGAACTGATTTACCGTGTTGTCTGTATAACCCAGCACCATAGCATGATAGGCATAGGCTGCCATGCCACGCATTCCGAACAGCAGCAGCGATTTCAGCGAACGGATATTTTCTTCCGCCTGCCACAGCTGTTCCATGTTATAATCTTCGTTTCTGCCGCAGGGTGATGCACAGACGGCACACCGGGGAATCATTCTGCCCTGTTCCCGATGCACGCAGTCGATTTGTGCCTGAATCCGGCTGTCATCAAAATTGACATTAGTCAGAGTCATAAACAGGCTCTCAATCATCAATGCATCTGTCTTTTCTGTAACAAGATCTTCATTGCCGTCCACGGCTCTCGCCAGTCCGATCAGAGCACCGGTCAGTTCGTCCTGTAGCTTCGCTGTACCGGCTTTTTTGCCGCACACGCCTGCGGCTCCGGTACATGCTGTACAGCCTACAGTTTGTTCACACTGGTAGCAAAACATTTTCTGTTCCATGTTATCTCTCCTCCTGAATAGTTCCGTCTGTTCCGATCACCGTTACGTGACAAGAAATGGCTTTTCCGCTTGCCGCAATGGCACGCTGCACTGCCTGTTCGATACCGCCGCAGCAGGGCACTTCCATTCGTGCCACAGTGACACTGCGAATGGAATGTGCCGCAAAAATCGCCGTCAGCTTTTCCGCATAGTCCACCGCGTCCAACTTGGGACAGCCGATCAGAGTGATTCTCCCGCGGATAAATTTTTCGTGAAAATTTCCGTAGGCATAGGCGGTACAGTCTGCCGCGATCAGCAGATCGGCATCGTCAAAATAGGGTGCCATGACACCTGCCAGCTTGATCTGCACCGGCCACTGGGAAAGCTGACTGGGGCAGGCTGCTCCTGCTGCGGGAGCAGTGCTTCGCTGAAACTGTTTGGCACGCATTCCCGGACAGCCGGAAAAGGGCTTTTTCTGTGCCAGCTTCTGGGCACGCTGCACAGCTGCTTCATCATAGGCAGGGGCTTCCCGCTCCTCAAAAGTGATCGCATCGGTGGGACATGCCGGCAGACAGTCGCCCAGACCGTCGCAGAAATGTTCCCGCACCAGCACCGCCTTTCCGTCAATGATGTCGATCGCACCCTCGTGACACGCCCTGGCACAGGCTCCACAGCCGTTGCATTTGTCACGGTCAATGTGAATGATTTTTCTTATCATGTGTATTCCTCCTCATATCATACGCAAAAACCTTGTGCGGTTTTACTTTTCTATGCCGTTGCCTTGACTTTCTGTATCCATTATAGTATAATAACAGCATCTTGTATGTTGAAATTTCAACAAAACGGAGGTTCACATGGAGAAATTTTTTCCAATTTTAAAGCAGTGTCCGCTGTTTGCCCACATTGCCGAAAGCGACTTGTCCGCCATGCTGCACTGTCTGCAAGTCACGGTGCAGCACTATGACAAAGGGCAAATTGTGATACACGAGGGCGAAAAGGCAGAATGGTTTGGCATTGTGCTGACCGGTGCGGTGCAGCTGTGGCGTATCGACTACTCCGGCAACCGGAGCATTATGGCAAACGTGGAGCCTGCACAAATTTTCGGCGAATCCTTTGTCTGTGCAGAAGTGGAATCGATTCCCATACAGGCAGTGGCATCTGCGTCCTGCGACGTGATGCTGATCGACGGCAGCCGCATTCTGCACGCCTGCGGCAACGGCTGCGAATTTCATCAGCAGGTGATTTTTCATCTGCTGCAAATCATTGCCCGCAAAAATCTGGTGTTTCACCAGAAACTGGAGATCACCTCCAAACGTACCACACGGGAAAAGCTGCTGACCTATCTCAATCAGCAAGCCCAGCGGCACCGGAGCAGCACGTTTACCATTCCGTTTGACCGGCAGGAACTGGCGGATTTTCTGGAAGTGGACCGCAGCGGGCTTTCCGCAGAGATCAGCAAGCTGCGAAAAGAGGGCGTGTTGGAAAGCGAACGGAGCACGTTCCGACTGCTGTGACCAGATAAAAAAGCTGTGTAGGTTATCAAAAACCTGCACAGCTTTTTTGCAAATATAAAGGAGATGATATTTTCCTTATTCCTTTACCAGTTCTGCACCCAGAGCCGCACACTTTTCCAGTGCTTCATCGTCCGGAGTTTCGTTGACGATCAGACCTTCGCCGCCAACCAGTATTGCACCGTCATTCTTGGCACGTTCTTCCCAGTTCCGCATCCATTCGCCGTCGCCCCAGCCATAGGAGCCAAACAGAGCGATGGTCTTTCCGGACAGGTCGCCTTCGATCGAAGCGAAAAACGGTTCAAATTCGTCTTCTTCCAGAACCTCATCGCCCATTGCAGAACAGCCAAATGCGATACGGTCATAGTCTGCAATGCTGCCGCTGAAGTCAGATACTGCGAACAGTTCTGCACCTGCTGCATCTGCAATTGCCTGTGCCATCTGTTCGGTATTGCCTGTGCCACTCCAATAAATTACTGCTGCTTTCATGCTTTTTTCCTCCTAAAAATTCTGCTGACTTTCGCCGGCAACCGGTGATATTGCAAAGCTTTTTGCAATATTACCCTTATGATATTTTCAGAGCCTGCAAAATATTACAGCCCTTACTCAACTTTGCACAGAGAAATACTCTGCACTTTTCATAGCTGGCAAATGTCCGGCGTGCCTGCTCCACGTTTCCGTACACTTTCCAACAACCGCACAGCTTGCAGTTCTCCCCCTGATGCGTGATAAAGCCGTCCACATCTTCCAAAGGGTACCCCAGAAAAATTCCGATCTCATGGGGAAATTCCGGCTTCTCCGCAATGCGGTTCTGCAACCGCATCAGACATGCCGCCAGATCCATATCAGCGGTGTAACCATACCGCAGCAGAAAACGCCGGATTTCCGGCTGTTCCAGCCGTTTTTGCAGCAGCTTCGGGCGATACAGCAGTACCAGCTGTCGCTTCTGACAGCGGCACATGATCTGCATCTGCAATCCCCCGCGGACTGCCTGTGCATTAAACGCTGCCGCATATGCCGGAATGTCAAATTCCTCTCGGGACAAGGACACCAGACTGGCACATTTGATGCCCAGCAGTGTCGGTGCCGTAAAATGGGCAAGCTTTTTTTCGAATGTTCTGCACTCTCTTTCGGACATGGTTTCACCTCTGATTTGCAATGCTGTACGTTTTGTATATCTCATCACTCTGGAAATATACAAGAGTTAGAAAAAGCTAACTTCCTCACCGAAAAAACAGAGCTTTTTCTCGCTCTGTATAGTTAGCTTTCACTAACAATAGTTAGTATAGCATAACTCAAACCGTTTGTCAAGTGTTTTTTGCAAAAAAACACGGAACATGCCACAGGGCACATTCCGCATTCACACATAAAGCCAACAAACGAACTTTATGCAGCGTTTCCCTTAAGCAAAACCATACAAAGTCGCCAGACGCTCTTCGTGCGGTATTGCCCTTAGTATCTGGGTTCAAACTTGGAACAGGAGTTCAACGCCTGTGTCGTTCTCGCAGTCTGGTAGCAGGTCTGCTTTTCTGTCATTTCCACTTGGAAATAGTCCTTCGTTTTCATCTGGATCATTGTGCTGCCCATTGCACCGTTCCAATGACGGCACAACACGCATTTTTTTGCCGTTTTCAAAAGTGTGTACTTTGCCATATTCCTCACCTTTCCGTCCGGAATGCTCCGGTGTTTCCGATATTCCTGCAAGTCGTCTGCCGCAGCTATGTACTCGCTGTAAGGGATTCTCCTTATATACTCTATCATACACTTCACATCGGACAGGTGGCTGTCTGTTCAAAAAGAATTTACAACATTTTGCATTTTTCGAACAGCAAAAACGTGTTCCCGCAAAGATGCAATGCACGATTTTGCGTACAATCATTTTGTGGGAACACGTTCTATAGTTTTACAAGTTGCCTCAATTAAACCGTTCGTCAATGACACGGGCAGTCTTTTTGGTGCTGCGAGGCAGTACGCCAACTTCTACCACTTTGACGATCGGCGTGAAGCCGATACGGCTCTTGACCTGCTCCGCAATGCGGCGGCTCAAGTCTGCGAAGTCCACATCACCGGTGGATTCTACATAGATTCGCATGGTGTCCTTGCCGTCCAGATGAGAGATGCGAATCTGGTACTCGCTGGAAATTTCATCAAATGTGCTCAGAATCTCCTCGATCTGGCTGGGGAATACGTTTACGCCCTTGATCTTCATCATGTCGTCGGTTCTGCCCATAATGATGTCGATACGCGGGAATTTGCTGCCGCAGGCACAGGTGCCTGGAATGATGCGGGACAGATCGTGTGTACGATAGCGAATCAGCGGTGCACCCTGTTTGACCAATGTTGTGATGACGATTTCGCCGATCTCGCCGTCCGGCAGATTTTCGCCGGTGACCGGATCGATGATCTCCAGATAGATATAGTCGTTCCAGTAGTGCATACCGCAGTTTTCCTTGCAGCTGATGCCGATGCCCGGACCATAAATTTCTGTCAGACCGTAAATGTCATACAGTTCAATGCCCAGTTCGCCGGAAATCCGGTCACGCATTTTCTGACTCCAACGCTCCGAACCGATAACACCCTTTTTCAGATGAATCTTGTCCCTGATGCCACGCTTGCCAATTTCCTCCGCCAGCAGCAACGCATAAGAAGATGTGGAACACAGCACGGTGCTCTCCATATCCATCATCATTTGCAGCTGCTTCTCGGTGTTGCCCGGTCCCATGGGAATGACCATTGCTCCAAGCTTTTCCGCACCGTTCTGGAAACCAATACCGGCTGTCCACAGACCGTAGCCCGGTGTGATCTGAATCCGGTCTTTTTTGGTGATGCCGGCAGTTTCATAACAACGCTTGAACTGGATTGCCCAGTCGTCTACGTCCTTGGCGGTATACGGGATAATGACTGGTGTGCCCGTAGTACCGGAGGACGAGTGGATCCGGACGACTTCTTCTTCCGGTACTGCCATCAGTCCCAGCGGATACGCGTCCCGCAAATCTTTCTTTTCCGAAAACGGCAGCTTCGCGAATTCCTCCGGCGTGTGCACTTCTGTCATGCCGGCAGCTTCCAGCTTTTTGCCGTAAAAGCTGTTTGAGCGTATCAACGCCTGCATGCGGTCGTTGACCTGTTCCAACTGTGTTTGTGTAATCTTCATTGTCAAAACCTCTTATTCTTCAATATGCAGTGCTTTCCGGTTCAATTCCCGAAACTGCGGCTTTACAGTACGTTCCATGGTTTCCGTCACTTCTTCCAATGTCAAAGGCAGTACCCCGCTGCGGAGTACGGCTCCCAGCATGACCATGTTCAGCACTTTCGGGGAACCGATCTTCCGGCAGGCAACATCGCCGTCCAGCATCGTCAGATTGCCGGCATGCTTCTGCAAATAGGCAATCATTGCCGCGGCATCATAGGCACCGCCGCCCAGCGTTGCTGTTACCGGCTGAATCGGGTGCGTGTTGAGAACAACTGTTCCCTCCGGTTTCAGATAAGGCAACATGCGGACAGCTTCCGCCGGCTCGAAGCCGATCAGAAGATCTGCTGTGCCCTTGGGGAACATGGGGCTGTACAGCTCCTCTCCCATGCGGAGAAAGCTGAACACGCTGCCGCCTTTTTGTGCCATGCCAATGGTTTCGGCACTCATTACCGGAATGCCCTTTGCCATTGCCGCCGCTGCCAGCAGTTTGGAAGTCAGGACAATGCCCTGTCCCCCGACACCGCAGAGAATGATATTCTTACGCATGACAAGCACCTCCTATTGCCGCAGTGGGGCAGACCTGTGCACACAGTCCGCAGCCGGTGCAAAGTGCCTGTTCGATCTGCACCTTGCCGTCCTGTAGCATGATCGCCGGACAGCCCAGTGTCCGGATACATTTCTTACACTGTATACATTTGCTCTCTTCGATCTGTGCCGGTTTGCCGGACTTGATGAGTACGGCACAGGGCGACTTGAAGATGATCGCCTTTACACCGTCCTGCACAGCCACCCGCTTTACGCAGTCGATCGCCTCCTGCAAGTGCAGCGGGTTTACGGTTTCTACGGTTTTCACACCGATGCCGTGGAGCGTGTCCTCGATGCTCACCTTGTCCACCACTTGCCCCATCATGGTTTTTCCGGTGCCGGGGTGAGGCTGATGTCCGGTCATTGCTGTGGTGGAATTATCCAGTACCACCAGTGTCATATTCGCCTGATTGTATACCGCGTTGACCATGCCGGTAATTGCCGACGCAAAAAATGTGGAATCCCCCACGAAAGCAAAACAAGTGGTATCCGGTTCGATTTTTCCAATGCCCTGCGTCATGTTGACACCGGCACCCATACACAGACAGGTATCCACCATGTCCAGCGGCATGGCGTTGCCCAGCGTATAGCAGCCAATATCTCCGCAGAATACGCTCTTTTTGCCTTTCATCGCTTCTTTTACGGCAAAGAATGAGGCTCTGTGCGGACAGCCGGCACAGAGCACCGGCGGACGTACCGGCAGTTCCGGCGGCTGGTCTGCTGTGTTCTGCTTCGGCGGCTGCCAGCCCAGAAAGGCTGCCAAATCTGCCGCCACGCTGTCGCAGGAATTCTCTCCGGCAAGAGCCACGTCCTCTGTCAGCTTGCCGCGGATACGGGTGGGCAGGTGGTACTTGCCGCAGAGGTACACCAGTTCCTGTTCAATGACAGGATCCAGCTCCTCCAGACACAGCACCTCGTCCAGTCCCTGCAAAAACTCCACTGCCAGCTGTTCCGGAAACGGGAACGGTGTTGCCACTTTCAGCAGCCGCGGTGCAGCTTTGCCGTGCAGGGCTTCCATGGTATAGGAAAAGCTGATGCCATGGGTGGCAATGCCCTTCTGACATGCGGTATCTGTTTCCGGATAGATCCGGTTGCGGGGATAGTCGGAAAAGACACTTTTCAGTTCGGTATTCCGCTTTTCCATACGGATATGATTCTGATAGGACAGCTTGGGAAAAATCACCCACTTGGAGGAGTCTTTCACAAACCCCTCCGGCGAGTTGACCTGATATTCTGCCGCATCTTTCACCGTGATCGAAGCGTAGCCATGACAGACTCTGGTCGTCGGGCGAAACAGCACCGGTGTGTGGTAACGCTCCGAATAGGCAAACGCCTCCTGAATCATGTCATAGGCTTCCTGCACGCCGGAGGGGTCGAAGCAGGGCAGCTTGGAGAACGCCGCAAACCGCCGCGTATCCTGTTCGGTCTGCGAGGAGATCGGCCCGGGGTCGTCTGCCACCAGTATCACCATGCCGCCTTTGACACCAATATATGCCAAGCTCATCAGCGGATCAGAAGCCACGTTCAGCCCCACCTGCTTCATGGTCACCATGGTTCGTGCACCGCAGTACGCCGCACCGGCAGCCAGTTCCATTGCCGCTTTTTCGTTTGTGGACCACTCCACATAAATGCTGCCGTCATTGTGCTTGGCAGTCGTTTCCAGCACCTCGGTAGACGGCGTTCCGGGATAGCCGGAAACCACGTTCAGACCTGCCGCAATGGCACCCATGGCAATCGCAGCATTTCCCATTAAAAATTCTGTATGCATGTTAACCTTCCAATCTGTTTTGGGAATCCCAGTCCGCTGGGAACGGCTTTTCGCAAGTCAAGATGCACAAAAGCCCGTCTTTTATTATAACGGAATTTGTTTGCAAAGTCAAGTGTTCTGCAATAAAACAAATCCCATTTTATTACACGTGCAACAAAAAACCGCCATGCACAACTGCACAGCGGCTCTCTATTTCAGGAAAATTAGGGTTACTTTCTGCCCAGCACGAAGTCCCAAGTCGGATTCTTGCCTGCACCCTGCAGGGCAACGTAGTAAAGGATATAGTACACATCGGTGGAATCTACCGAGCCGTCACCGTCAATATCGGCAGCGGCGATCTGGTCAGCGGTGAGATTGCTGGACATGCCTGCACCGCAGTATGCCACGTAGAGCATGGCTTCGAATACGTCGTTGGTGTCGAGCACGCCGTCACCGGAAGCGTCGCCCTTTGCAACTGTCGGAGTGGTCGTGGTGGTTGTGGTAGCTGTGGTAGTGGCAGTCGCTTCGGTTGCCGTTGCGGCAGTGGTGTTGGTGGTAGTTGTAGCTGTAGTTTCTGCGGTGGTCTGTTCTGTTGTGGATTCTGTGGTTGTAGTCGTCGTCGTAGTGGTGGGAAGTGTCGTTGTGGTCACTACAGGCTGTGTAGGAATCGGATCATTGGGATCCCAGTTGTAGTGAATGGTTGCGTTTAAGAGAGCATCATTATAATCGCCAATCTGCATTGCATTCCAGTCATCTTCCGAACCGGTGTAATACACATCTTTCAGATTCTTACAATTATTGAACGCAGCATACTGAATCTCTGTAACATCTTTAAATAACAGAACGCTTTCCAAATTAGAGCAGTCATTAAAAACATGGCCTTCTAACGACATAATATTTTCAGGAACTGTAATAGATTTTAATGAAGAACAACCATCAAAAGTGTAATCTCCCATACTGATCACACTGTTGGGAATCGAAATCTTTTCCAAGCTTTCGCATCCATGAAATGCGGAATTATTGATAACAAGCACAGAATCCGGAATTTCCACATGTATCAATTTTTTGCAATCCCCAAAAGTGCCTTCAGCAATTTCAGTCAGACCGTCCGGCAGAACAACTTCCAGCAACGATTCACAAGAGTTGAATACATCTGATTCCATTTTACTCAGTTTTTCCGGCAATTTCACTTTTTCCAAGCTGGTACAACCAGAGAAGGTGCTATATTTCAAAGTAGAAACGCCATCAGGAATGGCAATAGAGGTCAAAGCGGAACAACCATAAAACAAAAAGCTCCCCATGCTCGTCAAGCTTTTGGGCATAGACACATATTCCAATCCAGTACAATCATAGAATACATAGTTTCCCATAGTTGTTACAGAATCCGGAAGTTCCACAGAAGTCAAAGCAGTACAAGATTGAAATGCACTATTACCAATGCTCACCAAGTTCTTCGACAATGAAATCTGCTTCAGTCTGGGGCAGGAAGAAAATGCATTTTCACCCATAGTAGTTACAGAATCCGGAATTGTAATCTCCGTCAAATTATTACAACTACTAAACACAAAGTCTCCAATATCTGTTAAATTCTCAGAAAGTGTAACTTCTTTTAATTCAGAACAATCTGCAAATACGGCAGTCCCCATTGTTTGCACACTATTTGCCATTGTTACAATTCTCAAATGGCTACAGCCATTAAAAGCAGACCTTTCAATGGAAATCACGCTGTCCGGTATTGTAACTTTCACCAGTTTGGATTTCGAACTAAACGCATAACTGCTGATCTTTGTAACCGGCTTCCCCTCAATTTCCGACGGAATCGTGGCAATGGTCACATCATCATCACAGCCTGTGATAGCCACCTCTGTACTGTTGTTGATCAGTTGGTAAGTCAACCCGTCTGCGGATTCCGCACTTGCCGCAATGGACACCCGCGGCAAAGCAACCTGCACTGCCGGCAATGCTCCGACACACAAGGTCACCGCCGTCAAAGCGGCTAAAATTTTTCCGATTTTCTTCAACTTTATTTACTCCTCTCACAAATTTTCCATGATACGAACGTATATCTTTCCACTATATATGCTAGCATTTTCTATTATACCGCAAAAAAAAAAAAAAAAATAAACAACTTTTTGAGAATATTCTGTGAATTATGAAATTTGTGTTGCTGCAAATGCAAAAAACAACCCTGTATAAAGCCATAAAACAGGTTCTGTACAGGGTCGCTTTTCTTTAAGAGAGGAATATTTTTGAAAGGGATTGCCTAAGGCAATACCGCACAAAGAGCATCTGGCGACTTTGCACGCCATCTGCTTGCAAATTTCTCGTCATATTTCACAAAAATGCTC
>ERZ791826.1405-NODE-1405-length-14231-cov-6.616464_pt1 | contig 14231 bp, 14 predicted proteins | sample MGYA00510297_ERZ791826 | MGnify/ENA primary metagenome ERZ791826 (study PRJEB30046, sample SAMN00792004) | human gut metagenome | study: EMG produced TPA metagenomics assembly of the A metagenome-wide association study of gut microbiota in type 2... | reverse complement strand
GCTGTGCGGAGGGTACTGCCATTGCCACAGGCTGTGCAGCGGGCTGAGCCATGGGCTGCACGGCAGGTGCGCCGCACTTGCTGCAGCCGGTGCAGTGACCGCCGCAGCTGCCGCATTTGGAGCAGCCTGCGCAGCCCAGCTTTGCGGTGACGGCTGCGTAGTAATCCAGTGCTTCCACCAGATGGGCCGCATCTGCCGGGGTCTTGCCCCAGGTCAGGCAGCCGTCATTTTCCAGCAGGACAGCCTTATCGGTGCGGCACAACAGGCTGACAGCCTGTGCCTGTGCGTCCACGTTCTGGGCGGGCAGCAGCTGCACCCGTCCCAGCGCCCGCACTGCGGGGCTGAATGCTGCAGGCTGCACGGTCTGGCCCTGCATCCCCATCACAGCCGCGCAGGCCGGATAGGTGTGCATCACGCACTGGGCGTTCTCGTTTTCCTGATAGATTTTCAGATGGATGGGCAGGTCTTCGGGCAGGGGCTTGGGCTTTGCGCTGAGCATCGCCTTGCCATTCATATCCACGCGCACCAGCATATCCTGCGTGAGCGCGGCCTTGTCGGCACCGGCAACGGTCACCCACACGGCCTGCGGGCCGACGCGGACGCTCATGCTGCCGTCACCGGCCACCAGCCAGCCCTTGGCTTCCAGCCGGCGGGCCATTTCCATGATGGCTTTTTTTGCCTCAAAGTCTGAGAGGTAAGTAACGCCTTGAATCACCATACGTTTCTTTCCTCCTTTTTAACGGCGCAGCGGCGGGATCTTGAGCATGGCGCGCACTTCGTCGGGTGTCATGGGCATCATGCCCTTGGACTTTACGATGTCCGACACCTTTGCGATCAGCGCTGCGTTGTTGTCCACATGGACACCCGGCGCGATCATGTCCGAATCCTCAAAGCCGATGCGCACGGTGGAAGCGCCCATATCCAGCGCAGTCTTGACCATTTCCCAGTCCTCGCGGTGGGCCTGCGTGTAGCCCCACAGGTAGTCGCCGTTGGGAAAGTTCTCTTCCAGCGCCTGGATCATGTGGCGCAGGGCCGGCACCGTGGCAGGCATCTCGCCGCCATGGCCGAACACCAGTGCAAACAGGATGGGTTTTACAAAGTGGAACTTGTCGTTCAGTTCCCGCACAGTGTTGATCATGCCCAGCTCAAAGACCTCGGTCTCCGGGATCTTCTTGTTGTCCATGATGGTCTTGACGCAGTACTCCACATCCTTGATGGGGTTCTGGTACACCGAGGTACCCAGATTCACCGAGCCGACATTCAGGCTGTTGGCTTCCACCCAGGAGGGGTAGCAGGGCTGCACACGCTCCTCAATGGTCAGGTTGGACACGCCGCCGGTGGAGATCTCCACCACGATGTCGCACATCTCGCGGATGTAGGCCACCGTTTCTTCCAGCAGGCTCAGATCCGGGGTGAGGTTGCCGTTCAGGTCGCGGCAGTGCAGGTGCACCATGGACGCGCCGTTTTTGTAGCACTCATACACATCCCGGGCAATGGCCCGCGGATTGATGAGAATGTCTGTGGCCGCAACGGGGGCCACGGAGATCATGATTTTTTTCATTGGATGAACACTCCTTGCATGTCGCATTGGAGAAGCTTAACAAAGGATGCTAACGTCATTTTAGCACAAACATCCCATCTTGTAAGCTCACAGTCTCCTGCCCGCCTTTTACCGTAGGCAGGAGGCCTGTATGCTTACTTCTTCCAGAAGATGTAGTGATCCTGCACTGTAGCGGCGATCTCGTCCACCTGCCTGCGCTCGATCACGCTGAGCAGCTGGCGGTGCAGCTCTACGAACCGCTCGATCTCCTCTTCGCCCTTGGCCAGCACCTTGCGGGTGGTCTCCAGACGGCTGGGCAGCGTCAGCCGGGTGATATACTCGGTGATGGTGGCCAGCATGGGGTTCTGGGCCGCATTGGCGATCTGGGTGTGGAACCGGCTATCCAGCTCCAGCACCTTGTCCACCGAAGGCTCCGGCGAGTGCATTTCGGCAGAAAGCTCGCCGAAGGTGCGGTACAGGTCCGGCAGAAAGGATGTGATATCATTGCGCTGAATGATAATATTCAGCGTACCGATATCGATGACGGAGCGCAGTTCCACAAATTCCTGCCAGTTGTTCTTCTGCAGGATGATGCTGTACAGCATCGGGTCCAGCATTTTCTGGTTGTAGTTTTCGCTCACAAAGGTGCCGTCGGCACGCTTGATGTACAGGATGCCGTAGGCCTGCAGCTTTTTCACAGCTTCCCGCACCGAGTTGCGGCCCGCGCCGAACTGCTTGCACAGTTCCATTTCGGTAGGCAGCTTGTCGCCCGGATGCAGGGTTCCGTCGATGATCTGGGAGATGATCCCATCCATGACCTGATCGACTACAGACTTTACCGCATTCTTCTGTTTTTCAGGATGTTCCATTGACATGGTTCCGCCTCCAAATCCGGTTTGGTGGATATTCGGGGTCATTCAGCGCGGAACGTTCCGGGGCAGAAAGCCTCCAAACATCACATGTTAAATCTTTGCCACTATTTTACCATATCGGAGGGGCGGACGCAACGGTTACGCCATCAAATAGGTAGGCAGCAGGATCAGCTGAGGGAAGGCGACCATCAGGGCAATGCAGACGAAGGTGGCCGCAATAAACGGCACCAATGTGGGGAACACTTCACCAACAGTCGTATCCATCAGGTCGCAGGCAACGTAGATGCACATGCCCACCGGGGGAGTGACCAGACCAATGCCGATGACCACGGTGATCAGAACGCTGAGCACGATGGGGTCGATGCCCACACCAATGGCGATGGGGTACAGGATGGGCATGAACAGGGTCAGCGTTGCGATGGACTCCATGAACATGGTGACGATGAAGAAGATCAGCAGGATCATGATGAGGATGACGGTGGGGTTGGTGGAGAAGCCCAGCATGGTCTTGGCCACCCACTTGTCAAAGCCTGCGGTGGTCAGCATGACGGTGTACAGCTTTGCTGCGCCGATGACGATGAAGATACGGCCGCTGGTGCGGACGGTCTCAGCAAAGGCAAACTTGATGTCCTCCCACTTGAGTTCGCGGTAAATGATGCCGCCGGCAAACAGACCGTAAACAACAGCGATCACACCTGCCTCGGTGGGGCTGACGATGCCCATGGTAATGGTGCCCACGATGATGATAGGCATGAGCAGGGCGGGCCAGCTCTCCCACAGGCCGTGCAGCACAGGGCCGATGGTGAAGTGACCGGGCTCCTTGGGCACGCCTTCTTTCTTAGCGAGGAAGTAGCTGACGATCATCTGTGCCAGACCGCACAGGATGCCGGGGATGATGCCGCCGAGGAACAGTTTACCGGTGGAGATGCCGCAGATACCGGCAATGACCACCATGGGGATGGACGGAGGAATGATGATGCCGATGGTGGAGGAAATGGCGGTAACGGCAACGGTAAAGTTCTTGGAGTAGCCCTTGCGGATCATTTCCGGCATGAACATGCCGGAAACACCAGCGGTATCGGCAACAGCGGAACCGGAGATGCCCGCAAAGATCATGCTGGAAAGCACGTTCACGTGAGCCAGACCGCCGTAGATGTGGCCGACGATGGAGTAACAGAAGTCCATCAGGCGCTTGGAAATACCGCCCTTGGACATGGTGAAGCCGGCAAAGGTGTACAGGGGAATAGCCAGCAGTGCAAAGCTGTTCATGCCCTCAAACATGCGCTGGGCAATGGTGACGGTGCTGCCGCCGCCCAGGAACAGGATGCCGCCGATGGCGGACAGGCCCAGACTCATGGCGATGGGCACGCCCAGAAACAGCAGAACAAAGAATGAGATCAGCAGCCATGCGATCATTTGGATTCGCCTCCTTCAGGTTTCGTGGTAAGCTCAACCACCAGATTGAGAACGGCGGACAGGATGCACAGCACACCGGCAATGGGGAAGATGGTGTACACCTGACCCATGGTGAACTGCGGCATGGTGGAAACGGCCTGCTTTGCGCGGGTGCACAGCTGGTAGCCGCCGTAGGTGACCATGACGTAGAACAGGATGATGAACACATCACGGATGATGACAACGATCTTTTTGCCCAGCGGGGTCTTGCCGAGGATGGAATCCACCACCTCCACGCGGAGGTTGGTGCCCATGGCGTTGATGCCGATGCAGGCAATGAGCATGGACCAGACGTTCAGATACTGGCTGCTTTCCATGTACCACTTGAAGCCGCCGATGCCGGGGATCAGGCGCAGCACAACATTTGCGAACAGAATCACCATCATGGCCGCACACAGAACGGCGGAAATAAGGGTGGTGATCTTGTCCAGAGTGGTTTGCAGTTTTTTCACAGTACAAACTCCTTTCCAAGTGCGATTCAGATAAAATGCAAAGGGACGAAGGGCACGCCCCCTCGTCCCTTTGCTTCGGTTTTATTTCAAGGTTTTCTGGTCAGTGATCTCAGCGGGCTTCTTTCCATGCCTTCAGCTGATCCAGCAGGTCGCCGTAGGTATCAGCGTTGTCGGTCAGGACCTTTTCGGTCGCAGCTGCAAACGGAGCCAGTTCCGGGCTGTTGATCTTCATGCCCTTCTCTTCCAGAGCGGAGACCAGGTCGTTGGTCTGCTGCTCGTTCAGCTCACGGTCGTGATCGGCAGATGCCTTTGCAGCGTCGGAAACGATCTGCTGCTGGTCAGCGCTCAGCTTGTTCCAGCTGCTCTCGGCAATGGTAAAGCACATGCCGGAGTAGATGTGGTTGGTGATGCTCAGGTACTCCTGAACTTCGTAGAGGTTATTGTTGTAGATAACGGGGATGGGGTTCTCCTGTGCATCGTAGGTCTTCTGCTGCAGGGCCTGATACAGCTCCGAGAAGCTCAGCGGCTGGGGGTTGGCACCCAGAGCGGTCATGGTAGCCATGATGACGGGGTTCTCGGGGGTGCGGATCAGCAGACCGTTCATGTCGGCAGGGCTGTTGATGGGGCCCTTGGAGTTGGTCACGCAGCGGAAACCGTTGCAGTAGTGGGCCAGCACACGCATATTCTGGCTCAGCAGGCCTTCCTCAGCGGCAGCCTCGATGTCGCTGTCCATGAATGCCCATGCATCATCGAAGGTCTCGAACTGGAACGGCAGTGCGGAAATGCCCATCTTTGCATCGTAGGTGGCGAAGTTGGAGGCATCGGTGATGATGATATCCACCGTGCCGGAATCCAGAGCGATGGAGTTGATCAGGTCGGCATCGCCGCCCAGCTGACCGGAAGGGTACAGCTGAACTTCCACAGCGCCGCCGGTCTTTTCGGCAACTTCTTCTGCAAACTGCTTTGCGCCCTTTGCACGGGGGTCTTCTTCGTTGGTGGAGAAGCCCAGCTTCAGGGTGACAGCCGAGCCGGAAGCAGCAGCGGAAGAACCGGTGGAAGCTGCAGTAGAGGCAGTGGAAGCAGCAGTGCTGGTGCCGGAGCCGCCGCAGGCAGCCAGACCCAGAGCAGCAGCGGAAATGCCAGCCACCTTCAGGAAGTCACGACGGGAAATCATCTTTTTCATAAGAATTCTCCTTCAAAAAAATATCTTCTCCTGAGCCGGTCTCGTGCTCCGGCTCTTGTTCCTTTTTTAAATGGTGCCTTTCTTTTCCAGCGCCTTTTTCAGCTCGGCTGCACCAAAGCGGGGGCTGCTGAGGACCACCTTGCCAAACTTATCGGCGATATACTGTTCGCAGTAGGCCATGCTGCCCTGTGCAAACACGATCACATCCACCTTGTCGGCAATGGTACCGGCCATCTCGGTCATGCGGGCCTTGAACTGGTCCTGATCCAGACCGAATGCGCCATCCACCAGACAGTCCACCAGCTCCACGTGTCGGTTGCACTCGCGGGCCATGCGCAGGATGGTGCCCTTGGTGGGTTCCAGCGTGGTGGGCAGGGTAGCCATCACGCCGATGCGCTGGCCCTTGCGGACAGCCTCGCGGCACATCTCCTCGTCCACGCGGACGATGGGCACACCAATGTACTTTGCCACGTCCTGTGCACTGTCGGCAACCTCGCCCACGCTGCTGCACAGGTTCAGCATGGCATCCACGCCTTCCTCAGCGGCTTTCATGTACATGCCGATCAGGCGTGCTGCCGGTGCAGTGGTCACATAGCCTGCCGCGCGGACATCTGCCAGAATGCTGGGGTCTTGCAGGCTGTACAGCTCCACATCATCGCCCAACTGCTTTTTGACCTCCTGCTCCACCAGTTCGATCAGTTCCGGGGTGGTGCTGGTATAGATCAGACCTACCTTCATAACGGAAAAGCCTCCTTTTATTTTTCGCGTTCTCGTGCCGGACAAGCCCGCAGCAAAGGCTCTTTGCTACATCCTACCTTTAGTTCAATCTCAACAGCTTGTCCGTCTTTACATCCTACCATTAGATTACTCTTCGGTCCGCAAAAAGTAAATTGGCGAATAGCCGATATTTCGGGCCGGTTTTGGTCGTTCTGCACAAATGTGGGATGCAAGTGGTGAAAAATCCACTTCTTTCTGGACATCATCCCATCTTGCGGCGTATAATACCCTTAAAGAAAAAGACAGGGAAGGAGCCACCGGAACATGAATCCGTTTCAAAGTGATAACATCTGGAAAAAGAAGGCCCGGCAGGGCAAGGCGCAGCAGCATCCGCTCACGCCGCAGCAGGAGTGGCAAAAGCAGGTGAACAGCAGCAGCCTGTGGCTGGGCGGCGGCGTGGTGCTGCTGGCACTGTATCTGGCCGCTGTCCGCGCCGGCACCGTGGCGCTGGACGCAAGCGCCGTCGTGCTGATCGTGGTGGTGGGCTGCTTCTGCGTATACACTGCCGCATCCCTCGGCAGGCTGATGAAGAACAAGCCGGAGGAAAAGGCAGCAAAGAAGAAAAAGAAAGCCAAAAAAGAGTGATTTTTTTCTTCCCGCGCAGAGCGTTTTCGCGTAGGGCAGATTTATATAGCTGCTTTTATAAATTTTTCTCCGCCGGGTACGTTCTCTTTTGCGTGCCAAAAGAGAACCAGAAAAGCACCCGCTACTTTCGAAGCGCGGGAGGCACGAATTAAGGGCTACTCGCCCTTAATAATCTCAAAGACGATGGGCTCCATACAAATAATCCAAGTCGCTTCGCTAAAGGATTTTTTGTGTTGCGCCGATTTGAAGTCGCTTACGCGACGAAACGTAAGGGCAATAGCATAGTTTTATTGCTTTGCGACTGTTTCCGCAGGAAACGAGCAAGAGCAGATGCCGTTTACCGCCACGGCCCTTCCCCGTGAAAAAGCAAAACAGCCAGACCCGCAGGTCTGGCTGTTTTGCAATCATGATAATTTTTCCGCTGAATATGCCCAGAGCGAAGCGGAGGGCATTCTAAATCATCAGAGTGTCAGCCCAGCAAAATTTCCACCGCTTCCCGCAGGGTGGACACTTCGCCCACATTGCCCGGGAAGATAATGTACGGCGTGCCGGGGAACAGGCTTTCGGCACCGGTCTGCCATACCGGGATGCCCGGCCGGATCTGGCCCAGCACCTTGGCGCATTTCACGCGCAGGGCCTTCACGCCCACGTCGCTGCTGGTGATGCCGCCCTTTGCCACCACAAAAGCCGGGGAAGCGGTCAGCCTGCCCACGCAACTCTGCAGTGCATCGCTGATGGCAACGCTGCGCACGAGGGCTGCTTCCGGGGTGTCGTCCGGCAGGGTGAGCACCACGCGCTTTGTGGACACGCAGCAGGTGATGCCCTTTGCGATCTGCTGTGAGCAGTGGGCCACGATGGCGACTGCTTCCTTTTCCAGCTCGCCCGGCACCAGCACCTTGTCGCTGTCCATCTCAATAAACTCGATGCCCTGTACTTTTTTCAGTTCTTCCAGCTGGGCAGTGGTCTTTTTGGTGTGGCTGCCCACCACGATGATGCCGCCTGCCTTGCTTTCCTGCGTGACCATCTTTTCCCGGGTGAGCAGCGGCTGGTCGGAAATATTGCCGATGGCCTTGACCAGTGCGGCTGCACTGCGGATGGTGAAGTGACGGCCCTTTGCCATGGCGCGGTACAGTGCCACTGCAAACACCTTCACATCGCAGTCCGCCACTGCGTTCACGATCACATGGCCGTAATCGTGCACCGCCAGCAGCTGGGCCTCGATGCCGTCAAAATCCATGGCGCGCAGGCTTTCCAGCGAGATGCAGGTCACGTCTCCTGCACGGACTTTGCCGCCGGTTTTTTCCTCAATGTATTCGCACAGGTTGCTGGCGTGGTAGCCAAAGGTCTCGTCCTTGGCAAATTCGGTCTGGCCGCAGGGTACAAGCTCTGCGCCGTAGCGCACATAATGCACGTTGTCCAGTGTAAAGCGTCCGCCCTCGCGGAAGTAGGGGCACAGGATGTCGCCATCCATTTTGTAACCGTTCTCAGCCTCCGTCACCTCGCGCAGCAGGTCGGTCTCCAGCGGGTAGTGGCCGCGCAGGGTGGAGTCGCCGCGGCTGATGATAAGGTAGTCCATGCCGAACTCGCGGGCCACCTTGGCGGTGTTCTCCGCGATCTCGCGGTGGGCCTTGGTGGTCTCGGCCACGGTAAAGCCGCGGCTATTGGTCAGAATAAAGAAGAGCTTTTCCGGCGCAGCAAAGCCCTTGCGCAGGCTTTCTATCGTCCAATCTGTATAAACATAAATATCATGTACCGTCTGTACGCCAGTAGGGTCGTCGTCCAGCACAATGATCTTGCGGTTGCTGGCGGCAGCTTCGGCGGCAAGGGCGGCGTTCAGTTTTTCCTCATCCACCTGCGTAAAATTGGCCAGAACATCGGCACTGCGGATCTGTTCCATCTGAAGCTCCTCCTTTATTCGTACAGCACCTGTGCGATCAGCACCAGCGGCTCGTCGCCCAGGCAGGCAATCTGGTGGGTGTCACCGGGCATGGCGGCAATGATGTCGCCCTTCCCCAAGATCTGCTCCTCGCCGTTGATGATGTGGACAGCGCGGCCGGAGACGATGACCATGCTTTCCATCTCGTGCTCATGCGTGTGCCTGCCAATGGTCACGCCCGGTGCCAGCGTGTGGCGCACGTAGGCGCGGCCCTTGCCCAGCATTTCGGCAGGCGCATCCAGCAGGCGTTCCATCATCACGGTGCCCTCGCCGCCCATGCAATGGGGGATCGGAGTGGGTTTCATCTCAGAAGCTTTCTTATACAACATCCCATGTTCCACCTTTCAAGTCATCTGCAGCAGCATACGGCAGAGTGTTTTTAAACATCCTACCTTTCAAGTTAAGTCCATTATACATGAGTGCAAGCGGAATAGCAAGATTTTTTCCTGAAAAGCTGTTCAATTTTGTGCAATGCGTTTTGTGCAATCTGGCTGATATCCCGCCGTTCCTGCCCCGCAGGCATACAAAAAAGCTTCCCCGCCGCAGGCACGCAGCCCACGGAAAGGGAAGCTTTTGTCTGATTCAATTTCGGGTGCATCTGACGGAAGTAGTACACCGCAGCATAACACTCCGCTTTCCTTTTTTCGGATCCCGAAATAAATTGGAACTCTGCACATGTTCAAGCTGCAGTTTTTGTGTTTTTTTCAGAGAATCCGTTTTTTGTTGCCGGAGCAGCGTTTCTTTTGTATAATGGCAGTGATGGAAGGCCGATGCCTTTTGCAGATTTTTAATCACGACGTTTCAAAAGCGAGGTGTACTGATTATGGAATGGGCAAAATTGCTGTCAACTGAAAAGCTTTCTTCTGAACCTCCTGAGCCCGATTCGTTCAAGGAGTATCCCATCAATGCATTTGAAAAGGACTACAGCCGGATCGTTTCCAGCGCTGCATTCCGCAGGCTGCAGGATAAAACGCAGGTGTTTCCTCTGGACAAGAGTGATTTCATCCGAACCCGCCTGACGCACTCGATCGAAGTCTCCACGATCGCCCGGCAGCTTGGCATCATGATCTCCAAAAACACAACACAGTACAAGCCAACTGATATTGCTGTGCCGGAGGATGCCGAAGCCATCGCATCGGTCCTGCTCTGCGCCGGCCTTTTGCACGACCTCGGCAATCCGCCCTTCGGGCATTTCGGCGAGACCGTGATCGGTGACTGGTTCAAAGAAAACCTCGACCATGTAAAATATAAAGGACAGCCCCTTCGCAGCTGGTTATCCGCGCAGATGATCGCTGATCTGGAAAATTTTGAGGGCAATGCACAGGCGCTGCGGATCCTGCTGAAAGCAAAACACGGTTCCAGCCTCAATCTGTCCAAAGCGATCATCAGCACGCTGGTAAAATATCCCACCGACTCCTGCTCCGTTGATAAAGGCAGTGCGGATATCCGAAAGCACAAACTCGGCTTCTTCGCTGCAGAACAGGAGACTTTTGAGCAGATCTCGGAAGCGGTTGGGACCACCACTCCCGACAAAGGCATCGTGCGCCATCCGCTGACCTACCTGCTGGAAGCGGCCGACGACATTGCATACTCTACTGCCGATCTGGAAGATGCCTTTAAAAAGGGCCTGTTCACCCTTGACCAGTTCATTGAATATTACACAAATTCTTATGACCATTCAAAGATCGTTCCCCACAGAAGCCCTGAGTACTTCTCCGATGAGCGGATCCAAGAACTTTCCGCGCTGCGCGGTGCAGACCACACCCCAGAAAACGACAGCGCTGCATTTAAAAAATGGCTCACCCAAACGCGTCAGTGGCTGATGTATGTAGCCATCTACCGTTTTTCCTGCAAATATAAAGAGATCATGGCCGGGACCTACTGCGGTGATCTGTTTGAAGGAACCAATCACGCCATCACCATTGACATTCTGAAAGGGGCCATGCGGAAATTTGCCTTCGATACGCCCGGCATCCTGAAACTGGAACTGTCCGGACAGGTCATTCTCGATTTTCTGCTGGATCATTTTGTTCCCGCCGTGCTGTACTATGACTCTGCATACTGCACCGACGGGCAGGCACCTTCCAAGGCCGACAAAAAGCTTCTCGCCATCTTCTCCGGCAATTACAAGCAGGATTACCAAAACACCCGAACCGGCACGGAATCTTTTGACTTGTACCTCCGGCTTCTGATGGTCACCGACTATATCAGCGGCATGACAGATTCCTATGCCCGCACGCTGTACCGCGAGCTTAGCGGTATTGAATAACGCTGCCCTGTTCAGATCCCACGTGCCCGGTTCGTCTGCCGCTTATGGGCTACGGCATGATCGTTCAAAAACTGCTGATACATCACTCTGGAAGCCTCGCACAACTTCAAATCAGGTGCCAGCTTTTTTACGAAGATACTGCTTGCGAATGCGAACGCTTTTCGAATTGCAAAATGATTTTTCGGTTGCTATACTGGGCTTATCGAAAATTTTCGGGAGGATGCTGCAATGACCGCACATACAATGCAACTCGGGAACCGACCTTGCCGCATTTACGGCGAAGCCCATGCAAAATACCTGCTGCTCCAAATGACCGGCGAACACGAGCTGCAAAGCATGGAAAGCGAGGTTACCGCTATTGCACAGAGTGCGCACCACTTTCTGTTTGCGGCCATCCCAGTGGAAAGCTGGAACGATGCACTTTCTCCGTGGGAAGCCCCTGCCGTGTGGGGAAAACAAGGCTTCGGCGGTAAGGCCGCGGACACCCTGCGCTTTCTGACAGAACAGGTTATGCCAACACTGAAGCAGCAGTATCCTCTCCCGGAAAACGTCAAAATCATTCTGGGCGGCTACTCGCTGGCCGGATTGTTTGCATTGTGGGCATCCACCCAGACTGATCTGTTCTATGGTATCGCCGCCGCCTCGCCCTCGGTGTGGTTTCCGGACTGGATGGAGTTTGAACAGCAGCACCCGATACAGGCACAGCGCGTTTATCTGAGCCTTGGCAACAAGGAAGAGCATACGAAAAACGCTGTCATGGCTGCGGTAGGTGATAATATCCGCACTCTGCACAGTCAGCTTATAGCGCGCGGTGCAGACTGCACCCTTGAATGGAACAGCGGCGGGCATTTCAAAGACGCCGACTTGCGCACGGCGAAAGCCTTTCGGTGGGTGATGGAGGAACACACATGACCATTTTGATTGATGCCGACGGCTGCCCGGTGGTCGATTTGACGTTGCAGATTGCAAAGCAGTTCGGCGTTCCTGTCATCATCCTGTGCGACACCGCCCACCAAATCAAGCGGGAAGGTGCGCAGACGCTGGTGTTCGATAAAGGGGCAGACAGCGTAGATTTTGCTCTCGTCAACCGGGTAAAACCGGGGGATATTGTCGTAACACAGGACTACGGCCTTGCGAGTATGTGCCTTGCCAAGCGCGTCCGGGTGCTGAACCAGAACGGGCTGGAGTACACCGCCGACAACATGGAAGCTCTCATGCTGCGGAGGTATGAAAACAAAAAGCTCCTCCATGCCGGAAAGCACCCCAAGGGGAGCGCAAAGCGGACGAAGGAGCAGGATGAAGCATTTGTCGCCACACTGACAGATATTTTAGCGAGCATCTGATTTTCTGAACGGAACACCGGCGATTTTTTCGCGTCACATTCTCTGTAAGTGAAACCCGTCAGAACAAAGCACCTCTCCACTGCATGAAATCATTGAGATACCGCTGCTTTATCCTCTGGCCACGATCTTCTGAGCGCCGCATAGGAAATAAGGAAGTTTGCAAGCCAACCTGCCGGGACCGCAAGCCAAACAAAAGCAATGCCAAAACGCGGTGCACAAATCAAGGCAACAGACAAGCGGATTGCAAGGTTTACCATATTTGCAATAAGAAACGGCCGCATGATTCCAAGTCCGCGAAGAACGCCATCCGTTGCCATCTTGATGCCTATGAAGATGAAAAAGTAACCAAGCCATCTCATATAATCACCGGACACCTGATAGGCCAACGCGGTTCCGTCTTTTCCCAAGAACAACGAGGAAATCTGTGTGTGCAGTGTTTCAATGACCACGAAAGCAAGAACTGCAAAGCATAGATCCAACGCCAGTGCAGCATGATACCCTTTTTTGATACGCTCAATTTTCTTTGCGCCAAGATTCTGGGATACAAACGGCGAAACTGCATTGCCGATGGATACGAAGATCAGCGAAAAAACATTTTCTACCCGCATCGTTGCCGCATACCCGGCAAGTGCCTGTGTGCCGAAGGGATTTACCACTGCCTGCACGATCATCATACCGATAGACACTGTGGACTGCTGCAAAACCGATGGTACCGCAATGCGAAGCATGGAATACAGCTCCTGCCGGTCGAACCTGCTAAAGGAGCTCTTGTATTGCCGCATCCGAGACAGAAAGATCAAAAACGAAAACACGGCAGAAATTCCTTGTGCGATCAAGGTCGCAAGGGCTGCACCAAACACCCCCAGACCAAGACCGGCCACCATCCAGAGATCCATAAAAATATTCAGGATAGATGAGAATATCAGCAGTCCCAACGGAATTTTGGATTCACCGATGGAAGTGAACATGGTGGAAAGAATGTTGTACATGAATAGAAACGGGAAACCCACGAAGTAGACCCGCAGATACAATACTGCTTCTTCCAATATATCGGCAGGGGTCTGTAACCCGCTCATCATGAAATGGGAGAAGCAAAAGCCAAAGACACCAAGGACAACGCTTAAGATCAAAAAGCTGATCAGGGACGTTGACACAATGGTTTTCATTTTACCATAATTTTTTGCACCAAAATAGCGGCTTACAAGCACACCTGCGCCCACACCAGCACCAAGCGCCACACAAATAAAAACATTGGTCAGTGCAGCACAAGCACCAACAGCCGCAAGTGCCGAGGAGCCAACAAATTGACCAACTATTATGGAATCGGCCATATTGTATACTTGTTGAAAAAAGCTGCCAAGGATCATCGGCATCGCAAAAACAGTCAGCGCTTTAAGGGGTGGATCTGTGATCAAATATTCATCTTTCGACATGATTATATTCCTTCCAAAAATCGTTTATCGCAAACTTTATCGCAAGTTAAGAAATTCGTGCAACATTCAAACGACATCTTTGCGATATGCAATTCACCGCTGTTGCATTAAAAAGTTGAATTGCTATCGTATTGGAATCTATCCAATATAAGTATATTCCCCCCTGTCTCAAAATGCAATCTGCGACTTCTGGCGGAGATGGTGGATATTCTCCCGCGGGCTAAGCAACAGCCCGCAGGGCTGATTGCTTGCGGCCTGCGGGCCGCCGCCCTGTTCTCATCCTCACCATCTAGCCGCAAAAAAGGCACCAGCCTGAGCTGATGCCTTTTGTTGGCGGAGATGGTGGGATTCGAACCCACGTGCCCGGTTAAGGACAAAACGATTTC
>ERZ791826.1400-NODE-1400-length-14250-cov-4.835787_pt1 | contig 14250 bp, 8 predicted proteins | sample MGYA00510297_ERZ791826 | MGnify/ENA primary metagenome ERZ791826 (study PRJEB30046, sample SAMN00792004) | human gut metagenome | study: EMG produced TPA metagenomics assembly of the A metagenome-wide association study of gut microbiota in type 2... | reverse complement strand
TGGAGAACGAAACTGCCATTCAGGAGGCACTTTCCCGGCTCATAAAACACAAAACAGTCCTTATCATTGCCCACCGGATGCGCACCGTGGCCGGGGCGGACAAAATCGTGGTGCTGTCGGGCGGCATCGTGGCCGAACAGGGCAGCCCGGCAGAGCTGTACGCCCGGAACGGCCAGTACACCCACATGGTGGATCTGCAGACCGAAAGCCAGCGCTGGGCCATCTGACCCAATTCAAAAACAGCCCCGCGGCACAACAAAAAAGGACATCTATTCAAAAGAGTAGGTGTCCTTTTTAGCACCTGAACCCGTCAGCTAACAGTCAAGTTTAAATCACTTCCTTATCACAGTTACCCTGCGCAAAGCTGTGTCCTATGGGAAACTGGTAAATGGCGTTGACGTATGCAAATTCGGCAAACAATGGGTTGTGTCTGCTACCGCTATGAAAAGGGCTTACGGTAAGGCAAAAGGCAGCGCCGTATCTCGCACGCATTGACCATTTTTTGACCACCAACTGACCACCGGCAGTGATTTTTGCTGCCGGTGGTCAGTTTTTATCGTTGGCACATTGTTTTATATTACTCGTGATAGGTGTGGTAGAGCAGTGCAGAACCAACAAAAAATCGCAGTGTATCATCAAATTACGCGCCGTGTCGTAGTTCTCCGACGCCAGGTGCCGGGGGTTCGAATCCCTTCGGGCGCACCATAAGCCTGTGACAAAAAAGATGTCGCAGGCTTTTTTCTTTGCTGTTTCGTCGAAAATTGGCAGTTTCACCACACAATTTTGGGACGCGGTTTTACAGTGTTGTCCAACCATTTTAGGGCGGTTTCCCCAACTTGATGCCCACTTTCCCTGCCGCTTTCTAGAACTTGGCAGGAGAAGGGGCAATTTTTTTGAGAAAAACAGAATAAATCCTGCTGTTTTCAGAATGTTTTCAATTTCCCGTAGCCAATTTCCCATTGGCTGCGGTTTTTTTCGTTTTTTGCAGTTGCCGGCAAAATGGGAACGGCCCGTACTTTCATTCCTTTCCCCATTATGCGAATGTGTGGCGGGTTCTCAAATCGGACATCTTCTATGCAAAGACTGCAAATTTCTGATACGCGTGCGGCGGTGTCATACAATACACATAACCCGTAAGGCCTCGCCGCCCTGCGTACCGGCGGGCAAAACGGTGCAGTGGACCATTTTTGTGAAAGGTACATACCGCGTTGTAACAAAATGTGATTATTCTCTCTCGCTTCGGTGCAAAGAAACAAAATGATACAATAAATTGAAAAAGGGCGACCTTTTGTCATTGTGGAATACCAAGGAATACTCTATCATTGAATTGTTGGAATTGCACGAATTCGGGCTTTGTTGGTTGAGAATAATTGATGAAATGACAAGGAGGATACTAATGCTCAAGTCTGTCCGTGTGAAAAATCCGGACGCAATCACGCTGCGGGACTGTTTCGGCGCAACGGTGCTGTCTACTGTAAATGGTCTGTGTACCGTGTTTATGTCCAGTATGTTTATGCAGTATATGACCGACTACGCCGGGCTGGGCGCTATGGGGGCGACCTTGGCTACATCGCTTCTTCTGTTTGCGCGGATCTTTGATGCCGTGGATGATCCCATTCAGGGATTTTTGATGGATTGCGGGAAACGAACCAAAATCGGAAAGTACAAACCCTTTTTTCTCCTCAGCATACTGCTGACCGGCATTGGCTGTGTATGCCTCTACTCGTTCCCGTCCGAGTTGGCGTCCAAGCCCGTACTGGTTGTTGTGTGGGTTATACTTTTCTACTTTTTGTTTGATGTGGGAACATCCTTTTATAAGGATAATCTTTTGTTCCGAACGATGACCAATGATCCCAACGAACGTTCCAAGCTGGTTATCGGGCCGCGGGTTTGGACCATGATCCTGGGCGTCGTTACGTCCGCCTTTACAGCTGTGCTGGTTGCGGTCAACGAACGCGTGGGCAACTATCACGACTCATTTGCCATCCTGATCACTGCTATTGTTGGTACAGCGATGGTGCTCTCCCTTATTGGCTGGTTCCTTGTCAAGGAAAAGCACAGTGTGCAGGAAGAAGAGGCAGAGCCGGTAAAGTTTAAGGACTTCTTTCTTCTGTTCAAAGAGAACAAGCCGATGGTGGTCTACTATTTGAAAGGCATCTTTTCCGGTTTTATCTGGTCCCTTATTTTTGCCACGCCTGCGTATTACATAAAATGGGGATTCTGCACGGATTTGACCACCGGCGTCACAAACATGGAGCAGTATGGTGTCCTCAACGGCATTTCTTCCATGATGATGCTCATACCGCTGCTGGTTGGTGCAGTTATTGGTCGTCCGCTCTTGAAACTCTTTAAGAACAACCCGATCAGAATGACTTGTTTCCTTCTGGTTGTGCAGTCTGTCGGCGGGGTGATCCTGTTTATTACCCAGATGGCGGGTCTGCTTACGAAGGTTCCTGCGCTGTTCTTCGTTACCCTGTTCATCATGGCAGTGGGGGTGGGAACTGACTTTGTCCCGCAATCCATGGTGGAAATGGAGATTATGGACTACAATATTTATAAAACCGGCAAGGATCGTTCCGCCTTGACAATGGTTGCCGGCGGTTTCATTGTCAAAGCCCAGGCAGCGCTTTCGGCTGCAATTATTGGCGCTGTGCTCATGTCAATCGGCTACAACGTGGATCCCGTCACCTCCGAATACATGGGGGAACTGTCGCAGATTCCGACCATGCTCAATTGGTTTATCGTTATCATGGGGCTTGTTCCTGCCATCCTCGGTGCATTGTCGGCTTTGATCCTGCGGACATACCCGATCAAGGACGATGAGCGCCGAAAAATCCGGGAATGCCTGGATCACCGCAATGCCGGGTAAGGATCATTCCTCCGCAATATGGCGGCGGTATTCCAAGGGGGTGAGGCCGTACTCGCGCCGAAACACTTTGTAGAATTGCGTTCTGTTCTCATAGCCCATGGATGCCGCGATCTGGCAGACCGGCAGCTCTGTGGTTCTCAGAAGCCGCGCCGCCTCGGCCATCTGTACTTTTTGACAGTACGCTTTCAGAGTGTATCCGGTGTTTGTCTTGATGATGCGGGATATATGCTCGCAGGAGTAGTTAAGTGCCTCCGCCAGATTGGTCCGCTGGATAGCCCCGTGGTGAGTTTCAATCAGTTTCTTGACCTGTTCCGCCGTCAGCAGTTCTTGACTGTTCCTCAGCGAAATGTGTGCTGCTTTGTATATGTCAGGATTCTCCAAGGCGGCAAACAGCCGGAGCAGAGAGGAATAAACGTCAAACTGGTATCCGATCCGCTTGACCGTAAAGGCGCGAATCAATTCCTGAGTGAGCTGCGGGATCGTATCTTCGCCTAAAAGGGTAAAGTCCAGGTAGTCCTTTTTATAGTCGGCACGTTCCGACAGATTGTCGCTGAAAAACTGATTGAGAATGCTTTTGTACTGAAACGGCGGCGGAAATGATTTGGGCCACTGTGTCAGCAGAGAGGCATCGATGCCGATGTAAACGATATCCGCATTCGACATATCTGTTTCGCGATGCATGGTGTTTCGATTGAGGAGACAAAGGTTCCCCTGCGTATAGGTGGTCTCGGCCCCCTCGATCATCACCCGGACTTGGCCCCGCTGCACATACATCAGCTCAAAAAAATTATGTTTGTGCATGTAGGTCTCATGAAAGAATTCGTGTTTGTTCGGGGTGTGAACGCAAAAGGACCATGCATCCATATAGTTGGAAAACAGATACTCCTGAGGTTTCTGGATGCTGGTTACAATGGACAACGGAGAAAAATAGTCCCGTTCGGCCGTATGGTTGCGAAGATAGTTCGGACCATGGCTGCCGGTCTGGTTCCGCATTTCATCAATGCTGTCAAAAAACAGGTGTTCCATGCGGGCATCCCCCCTTTTATGGCAGTATAGCATGGAATTAAGTATAGTATAACATAGAATTGAGTATTTTTGAAGGAGGAAGTTTCTGTGAAGCGGCAATGTTATAACCCCTATCTTCCCAGTTGGGAATACATCCCGGATGCTGAACCGAAAGTATTTGGTCAGCGGCTGTACATTTATGGGAGCCATGATCTCTTTGGTGCCAAGGAATACTGTGAGGGCGATTACGTATGCTGGTCGACCCCGGTAGAGGATCTTTCCGACTGGCGGTATGAAGGCGTAATCTTCAAAAAGCAAGATACGCCGTGGAATAAAGAGAACCTGTCCTACTATGCACCGGATGTGGTGCGCGGCACAGACGGACGGTACTATCTTTACTATTCGGTGGCCAATACGTCGATCACATCGGTCGCTGTGTGTGACAAACCTGCGGGAAAATACCAATATTTGGGCGATGTTCACTTCCCGGACGGGCGAGTCTACGGCTCAAAGCCGGAGGATTGGTTTATGTTTGACCCAGCCGTTCTGGTGGATGATGACGGGCGGGTGTTTCTCTACGTGGGCAGCGGGCAGAAATCCAACGGACAATTCGGCCACGAGATCAAGGGGCTGTTTGTGATGGAACTCAGCTCTGATATGCTGACCATCATCAGCGAACCCACCATCATCATGCCGGCGGATTTTGATCCCAAGAAGCCGAACTATTGGGAAGGACCCTCTATCCGTCACATCGGTGAGTGGTATTATCTGGTCTATCCGGCCACGGACATCACCGGGCTCAATTACGCGATGAGCCTGTTCCCCGACAAGGGATTTATCCACAAGGGACCGATCCATTCCTCAAGTGATATCGGTCTGGAGGGCAGAAAGCTCATGAATGCGGCATATCCGATGGGAAACAGCCATGGCGGTATGGTATGCGTCCACGGGCAATGGTATATATTTGACCACCGAACGACCAATGGCGCCAAACGAAACCGGCAGGCGGTAGCTGAGCCCATTGAGATCCGTGAGGACGGGACCATCCGCATGGTGGAGTCCACGAGCTGCGGATTGAATGGCGGCCCTTTGAAGGGAATCGGGACCTATCCGGCCTACATTGCCTGTGTCCTGCACCATGCCGGAATGTTTGGTCTGCGCAACCCGATGGACGGACCCGAGATCACCCAGGATGGTCCGGACTACGAGCCGCCGGAGCCCGTGGAACGGGAAGTGACCATAGAGACAGAGAGTGCGGCACCAAAGGCGTATATTTCCAAAATGAAGAATGGCAGTATTGCCGGTTTCCGATATTTTGATCTGACTGAAAGCACCCACATTGCTGTAACGGTTCGCGGCGCAGGCGGCGTGCTGGAACTCTTACCCGGGGAAAAAGATCCTGTCATAGCATCCATTCCCCTTGCCGGGACAGCCGACTGGACAACCGCCGGAGTAAAATTCGATGCCGGACGTCTGGCGTTGGAGAGTGGGCGCCCCCTGGATTCCTGCCCGCTGTATTTCCGGTATAAGGGAAAGGGAACGCTTGACATCTTGAGTATTACATTGGCATAAGGAGAGATAACAATGGACTGGACACCAATCTGGCACCAAGCCGCGGCCCCTGCCTTCGCGATGGGCTTTTTGGCGGGCAAGAAAAAAACAGTGGTGTATTCTGTGATATCCCAGGTTTCGGGCGAGAAACTTCGGGTCCGCTTCTCCAACCACTATGGAAAGAAACCCTACACCATTGGGGGACTGACCGTGTGGGCACAGGGAGAGATGCATACCGTCACGCGGGACGGCAGCTGTGTTTTCACGGTCCCCGCGGGGGAAAGCTGCTATTCGGATGCGTTGACGCTCCCAGTGACGATGGGGGAAGAGCTGGAAATCAGACTCTACTATGCATCCAAGGTCATGGACAGCAATATGATCGAGGAAAATGCGGTAAGCTACCAGGGAAATCATACGACGGACAGCGAGCTGCCCCCACCCCGGCGGGAAAAGTATATGGAACAGTACGGCCTTTATGAAGCGATTCCCGGGATGGATCAGATCGAGGTGTTTACCGGGCAGCCTTCCAAAATCATCGTGGCGTTCGGGGACAGTATAACGGCTTTGAACCGCTGGGTAAAACCGTTGCAAAGGCGTCTGTTCGATGCGTATGGCGGTGACTACGCACTGATGAACGCCGGAATCAGCGGGAATTGTCTGCTTTATGATATCCCGGGTCTGATGGGAGCTTCCTACGGGGAAAAAGGGGTGTCCCGCTTTGAGCGAGATGTACTCCGTTTTTCAGGACTCTGCGGCGTGATTTTGGCGTTGGGGGTCAATGATGTGGCCTACTATTCCCAAAAGACAGGGGCGGTCATCTCGCTGGAACAATATGCTTCGGCTGTAACCGATATTGTGGATCGGCTTCATAAGGCCGGTGTCCGGGTGATTGCCCAGACGCTTCCGCCCCGCAGCGGTTTTGTGAAAAAAGGGTATACCCCGGAGATGGAGGCGCTGAGAGTCAGCATCAATGAATGGATCCGAGATAGCGCGCTGTTCGATTATATGGTTGATGCGGATGCACTGCTGCGCGATCCGAAGAATCCTTCGTTCACCGACGAGCGTTATCACCAGGGGGATCACCTGCACCCGAATCAGGCCGGAGGAATGCTGCTGGCGCAGGCGTATGATTTGCAAAAGCTGACTGGGGAGGCATAAGCATGGGAAAAAAGTATTTCACGCTCAGCTTTGATGATGGACTGGAACAGGACAAACGGGTGATCCGGCTCATGAGGCAATACGGGCTCAAAGGGACCTTCAACCTCAATGCCGGCCTGCTTGGCACACGCGGTGAGGTGAAGGGGCTTGGAACCTTCTCTTTTCAGGATTGCCCCGAAGGCGTAAAGCACAAGTGGCCATTTTCCTATGTGCAGCACAACCGAATCCCACAGGACGAGGTGTGCCAGGTCTATGAGGGAATGGAGATTGCCACCCATGGTTTCCGGCATGAACCGCTGGGGGCTGTCAGCGAGGATGAAATGCGCGCATCGGTGGATGCGGACAAGACCGCGCTGGAAAAAATCTTCGGCACTACAGTCGTGGGACACGCCTATGCGCAGGGTTCAACCTCGCCGGCTGCCCAGGCGTATCTGAAGGCGCAGGGGTATCAATATGCCAGAGTGGTCTTTCCCTCCGGCGGCTTTGCGTTCCCGGAGGATCCGATGAACTTTCGGCCTTCCTCCTCGCTGATTCTGAAAAATGCCGCAAAGCTGGTGGAGCGTTTCAAATGTGAGGAACCAGGAGAAAAGGATCTGCTGTTGTTCCTGTGGGCACACAGTTATGAAATGGACTACGACAAGGGAAACGCCAGTTGGTATGCTTTGGAGCGGCTTTTTGAATCGATCGCAGGCCGAAACGATATCGTGTATTGCACAAACAGCGAAGCGTTCGCGCATATTTAAGGAGAGCAGGAAAGTGAAAAAGAAAGATTTTAACCGAGGTTGGCTATTTGGCGCCGTGGGAAAGGAACCGTCTATGCAGCCGGTCACGCTTCCCCACGATGCCATGCTGTACGAGAAACGCTCGAAGGATGCGGCAACAGCGGGAGCATGCGGATACTTTCCCGGCGGGGCCTATGTCTACGTCAAACGGTTTCTTGTGCCTGAAACGTGGCGGACACAGTCCGCTGTGCTGGAATTTGAGGCAGTTTATCAAAACGCGCAGGTGTTCGTGAACGATGCGCTTGTGGCTGAACAGCGGTACGGGTATACCAACTTCTTTGTGGTGCTGGACCCACAACTGAAGTATGGCGAAGAAAATGAAATCAAAGTGATTGCGGACAACTCGTCGGTACCCAATTCCCGTTGGTATTCCGGCAGCGGAATTTATCGCAACGTAAACCTCTTCCTGGGGGATAAGAGTCATATCCGCCCGGATGGACTGCTCGTCTCCACCTCCGGAAACGATGCGGCCCATGTGAAGGTTTCGGTCACCGGCGGTGATACGGTCAGAGTCTCTGTTCTGGATGGTGAAAAGGTGGTGGCGCAGGCCGAAGCTGCGGTCAAGGAAGGCACTGCGTCGGCGGACATTCCCGTTTCCCAGCCGCGGCTTTGGGACGCGGAACATCCCGAACTGTACCGATGCAGAGCGGAACTGCTGAAAAATGGTGAGCTGGTGGATGAGGCGGACGCCTGGTTTGGATTCCGTACCCTTAGCTGGAGCACCAGAGGATTTTTTGTAAACGGCAAGAAAACGCTGCTCCGTGGCGCCTGCGTCCACCACGACAATGGCATTCTGGGTGCCTGCTCTTTTGAGGATGCCGAGGTCCGCCGTGTCCGTCTGCTCAAGGAGGCCGGTTTCAACGCGATACGTTCCGCCCACAACCCTGCCTCCAAGGCGCTGTTGGATGCCTGTGACCGGCTGGGTCTGTATGTCATGGATGAATTCTGCGACAACTGGCTGGTACATAAAAACCCCTACGACTATGCGGACCAGGATTTCCGCGCATGGTGGCAGCAGGATCTCACAGCTATGGTCATCAAAAACTACAATCATCCCAGTGTGGTCATGAACTCTATCGGAAATGAAATCTCCGAACTGGCTATACCCGAAGGACAGGAGTACTGTAAAAAATTAGCGGTCCTGGCACGAAAGCTGGACTCGGACAAAGCAGTGACGATGGGGGTCAACCTGATGCTGTGCAGTATGTCGGCCAAGGGCGGCGGCATATACGGCAACAAAAAGAATGGGAAAGAGAATCAAAACGGCAGTCAGACGATGGACAATGTTCCCACCAGCGCCTTCTTCAACATGCTGATGAACCTGGCCGGGGGTATGATTGAAAAAATGGCCGCCAAACCTGCCGCGGACGATGCCACAAAGGTGAGTTTCTCTTATCTGGATATTGGCGGTTACAACTACGCCGCGTCCCGATACGAGAAGGACGGTACGCTCCATCCCGATCGCGTCATTGTCGGGTCCGAGACCCTGCCCAAGAACCTGTATCATAACTGGCAACTGGTGAAAAAATTTCCCTATGTCATCGGCGACTTTATGTGGACAGGCTGGGATTATCTGGGAGAGGCGGGCATCGGTACCGTCCGTTACAAAAGCTTCAAAAATCCCGGTCAGGACGCGCCCATCATCTCCGCCGGCTGCGGCGTGATCGACATTTGCGGAAAAATTCGCCCCGAGGTACAGTGGAATCGGCTGATCTGGGGGCTGGACCATACCCCCGGCATCGGCGTAGAACCGTACACCCACGCAGGGGAAACCGGCTCCGAATCCATGTGGCGTGACACAGACGCAGTGGCAAGCTGGTCCTGGGCCGGCTGTGAAGGCAAAAAAACCAAGGTCACGGTCTACTCTGACGGCGAAACGGCGGAACTCATTGTCAACGGGCATTCCTATGGCAGAAAAAAGACGAAGGAATACAAGGCTGTCTTTAAACGCGTTGTCTATGAGCCCGGTACCATCACCGCAATCAGCTACGATGGCGAGGGAAAAGAACAGAGCCGCACTTCCATGAAGACAGCGGCAGGATCTGCCGAACTGCGTGTGGTGGCTGACCGGAGCACCTTGCAGGCAAAAACGCAGGATTTGGCCTACATCAGTATTGACCTGACGGGGGCGGATGGCATCACAAAATCTTCTGAGGATACTGCGGTCACGGTGGAGGTTGCCGGTGCCGGGACGCTGCTGGCCCTTGGTTCTGCACGTCCTAACATGGGGGAAAACTTTTTCTCCGATACCCACACGACCTACTACGGCAAGGCATTGGCCGTGGTCCGCGGCGGCGATGCCCCCGGAAAGATTACGGTCACGGTGAGAGCAAAAGGCCTGCCGGCCAAAACGCTTGAATTGGAGGTAATCTGAGGAAAAGGCATAGGCCAAACGGCAGATCCCGATGTCTAACCAAAAAGACTGCAACAATTGTTGCAGTCTTTTTCTGCGTAATCTACCTCATAGATTTTGCGTAAATTCACATTCTTCTGAAAGTGGGCACATCGGCTGCGCTATGAAGCTGGGAGAGAAAATCAAGCCGGTGCGCATACATCGAGGACTGTCGCAGCGGGAATTGGGCGAGCGTCTGCGTTTGGATGGAAATGTGGCAAATCGCATTGCCCAATATGAGTCGGGATTCCGAACGCCCAAAGAGAGCAAAAACAAAGAAACAGCCAATGCGTTGAATGTATCTGGAAGATCCTGCGGGATGTGCTGAACGCGGCGCCAAACTATGCGCAGGCGGTGAACATCCCGCATTACGGCTGGATGGCAGTGCTATTCGCGGTGCTGGAACCCAAGGACACTGCGGTATATAAGCTCATCGCGACCAAGCCGGACGAGGCTGCATCAAAGGGATGATAGAATCACCAACGCCGCCCATTTTTCAAACAGCAATGTGTTCCGGTACAACTTTTCTGTAAGAAGCAAAAAATGAATTTATTTGATTTTATTCTGATTTTTGACTTGTTCATCGACGATTTATATGGTATAATATCTGCTATCAAGTTCATAAGCAAACCCGGCGCAAGCCGGCGACGCAAAGCTATAGGGGCCCATTGGGTCAGCCAGTTGCCAGAAAAAAATGTTGCTTTTTCTGCCATCAGTAGCTTTGTGTTCTTTTTTGAAAACAGGGGTTGACAAGGGTGAATGCACAGCGATATACTGACCGCAGAGCAGAGCAGAGCAGAGCAGAGCAGAGCAGAGCAGAGCAGAGCAGAGCAACTATAATGCTCTGCCGTTTTCGGTTGCCTGCAAATATTATTTTATAAGGTTAGATAACGCTTTCAGGTATGGGTTCGCCATACCTTGAAAGCGTTGTTTGCTTTTTTAGGCGTCATACATGTAAAGGTAGAGGGGATTGTACTATGAATCTTGTAAAGCGTGCCGGTGTTTACAGGGAGCTGGCCATTCTGACAGCGATGCTGATTCTAACGGCGCTGCTGTCTTTCCCGGCGCGTGCGGAAGAGGCGGAAAGCCAGCATGAGCACGTGCGCGTTGGCTTTTTTGCGATGGACGGCTATCACATGATGGATGAGGATGGAAACCGCAGCGGTTACGGCTATGATTTCCTCCGCCTGATGGCGCGCTATTGGGATGCAGACTATGAGTACATCGGCTATGACAAAAGCTGGGAGGATATGCAGCGGATGCTGCTGGACGGCGAGATCGACATGGTCACTTCTGCCCGCAAAACGCCTGCCCGCGAAGAAGTGTTTGATTTTTCCCGTCCCATCGGAACCAGCAACGGTATCCTGACGATCCGCGGCGATAATACTGCTATCGTTGAGGGGCAATACAGTACCTACAATGGGATGCGTGTTGCACTCCTGAACGGAAACTCCCGGAATGCTGAATTTGCAGAGTATGCACAGACCAAAGGCTTTACCTACCAATCGGTTTATTTCGATTCGACTGAGAAGATGGCAGAGGCCCTTCAGGACGGAACGGTCGATGCCATTGTCACCAGTTCCCTGCGCAGGATAAACAACGAGCGCATCCTTGAAAAATTCGGCAGCAGTGATTTTTATGTGATCGTCAAAAAAGGAAATACCGAGCTTCTGAACCAGGTAAATTATGCAATCGATCAGATGAACGCCGCCGAGGGCAACTGGAAAACGACCCTCTATAACAAAAATTACGAAAGCACCGATGCCAAAAATCTGGAGTATACGGAAGAAGAAAAGCGCATCATCGCCCAATATTCCAAGGACAATCCCCTTCACATCCTGTGCGACCCGACCCGGTATCCCTATTCTTATACAGAAAATGGCGAGGTAAAGGGCATTCTCCCGGACTATTTCCGGAAGATAGCGGACTATGCCGGGCTTTCCTATGAATTTCTTGTCCCCGCAACCAGAGATGAATATATCGCGTATCAAAGCGCTAAGGGCACGGTAGACATCAGCATTGATGCACGATTGGATACGGACAATTACGCAGAAACCAAAGGATGGGGATTGACCGCACCCTATATCACGATGCGCATGGCAAGGGTGACGCGGAGAGATTTTGACGGGAACATCCATGTCGTCACCACGGTCAACCAGACCGCGTCCAAGTCGATCGAAGATGCAGTGGCACCCGGTGCGGAAAAACTGATGTGCAGTACCCGTCAGGAGATGATGGAAGCTGTCCGTGACGGCAAGGCGGATGCAGCGTTTGTCTACTATTATATGGCGCAGGCGTTTGTCAACGGCGACACGACAGGCACCTTGACCTACACGCCGCTGGAACAGCCCACCTTCAGCTACCGCATGGTAGTTTCCTCCACGGAAAATCACGCGCTGGCAGGTATCCTGACAAAGGCAATGTACGCGATGCCGGAGAATCTTGTCGAGGATCTTGCGGCGCAGTACACCGCATATAAAGCGACAAATCTGACCTTTGCAGACATGATCCGCCTGCATCCGGCTGCGGCTTTGCTTATCATCGTATTTATCTCGTGTATGGCGGTCACGCTGATCATTATTATGAGCCGTTTGCAGACGCGCAGAGAATTACAGCTTGCCGCCCAGCAGAAAGCAGAAGAAATGACCGCCCTTGCAGAGCAGGCGCAGGCCGCCAGCAAAGCAAAAAGTGTCTTTCTTTCCAATATGTCCCACGATATCCGTACCCCGATGAATGCCATCATCGGCTTTACGAATATCGCGCTGCATCAGGATTCTGTACCCGAAATCCACAACTGCCTGAAAAAAATCGAGGACAGCTCGGATCATCTGCTGTCCCTGTTGAATGATATACTGGATCTGAGCCGCATCGAAAGCGGAAAGGTGGTATTCTCCCCTGTTCCGGCGGATATCACCGCCGTTACGGATAGTGCAATTGAGATCATAAACGGTACCCTTCTGAACCGGAGCCTGAACTTTGAGGTACACCGTGAACCGATGGAAAATCCCTATGTCATGACGGAGCCTGTCCGCATCCGGGAGATTCTGGTCAACATCCTGAACAACGCCGTAAAATTCACCAATGACGGCGGTACGATCCGTCTGGATGTGAGCAACCGTCCGGGAGCTGATGCACAGCACAGGGTGGTTTGCTATCGAGTTCAGGATACCGGTGTCGGTATGAGCGAGGAATTCCTGACAAAGCTCTTTGACGAATTTGCGCAGGAGAAAAACGACGCAAGAACGCAGTATAAAGGCACAGGTCTGGGTATGCCCATCACAAAGGGATATGTAGAAATGATGGGCGGAACCATTGCGGTGGAAAGCAAAAAAGGAGTCGGCACGACCTTTACCGTGGAAATCCCCATGGAGCTGACAAGCTCTGAAAAGGTCGAAAAAACAAAGAAGCCGGCAAAGCGCAAAAGCCTGAAAGGGATCAAGGTGCTTCTGGCAGAGGATAACGATTTGAACGCCGAGCTTGCCACGATACTGTTAGAGGATTCGGAGATGATCGTAACCCGTGCGGCGGACGGGCAGGAGGTTGTCGACCTGTTTGCCAATCACCCGGCGGGTACCTATGATATTATCCTGATGGACATTATGATGCCGAAAATGGACGGACTGCAGGCAGCAAAAGCCATCCGCGCCATGCAGGCGGAACGCCCGGATGCAGAAGAAATCCCCATCATTGCACTGTCGGCCAACGCTTTTGCGGAGGATGTGCAGACCTCTCTGGATGCGGGCATGAACGGTCATATTTCCAAGCCTCTTAATGTGGCGGAGGTAGCCAAAGCCATTGCGAGAAATCTGAATAAGTCATGACCGCTTTTTGCAAATCAAGACAGGGGGGTTCTGGTAAAGATATAGCAATTCGGGGCAGACTTCAAAGAACGCTGCGTGACAAATTGTTCTGTAGCCTCATGTAACCGGTGAAACAGTTTATTGGCGTTGTGTTTCTATAATCTTAAAAATAAAAGAGAACGGCAGGTACATTTGAGCTGTACCTGCCGTTCTCTGCTTGGCATTACTTTTTTCCTCAGAATCCTTGGATTCCGGTTCATCCACTTTCTCAAGGAATGCATCCACGAAGGCATTTTCCACCTTCTTATAACCGCCGACCACGGTATCTTCGACCTTATGGTAGGCTGCGGTTGCTTTTTCTGCCATGCCGCCGGTTTTCAGCGAACCATCTTCCTCCAGAAATTTGTCTGCGAACTTGTCCTCAATGCCCTGATATAAGGTTACGAGTAACCTTACCGGGGAATTGGAAAAGCAGTTGCCTTCGGTGGAAGATATTCAAAATAGAATTAAATGAGCCTTTTTGAAATTTGTTAAAAGTATTTTTACCGTATGTTCTTACAGAGTTTATTTGCATTTTGACCACCATTTGACCACTACTGTGCAGTCGCCCCTCAAAATACCGAAAAAGCCCGTTGTGACAAGGCTTAATAGTGACAAGTAACTATTTTGTCGCAGAGAACGGTGTGACCCGAA
>ERZ791826.1396-NODE-1396-length-14291-cov-3.596516_pt1 | contig 14291 bp, 9 predicted proteins | sample MGYA00510297_ERZ791826 | MGnify/ENA primary metagenome ERZ791826 (study PRJEB30046, sample SAMN00792004) | human gut metagenome | study: EMG produced TPA metagenomics assembly of the A metagenome-wide association study of gut microbiota in type 2... | reverse complement strand
GTAAAATGGCCGATGTCTGTGATACGTCTTTCTTCAAAAAACAGGACGGCTTTGGCAGCTGCATGTGCTGATGACGGTTACACATTGAAAGATATTGAAAACAGTCAGATAGATGAACAATAATTCAGATGGCTTTTCTTTTCATTATATTCACTTGCATTTTTTCCAAATCTGTGGTATAATAATATCAAATCACGATTTACTAAATCACGATTAGAGAAAAGGAGTGAGTGCAATGTTTATTGGCAGAAAAGCAGAATTGCAATTTTTAGAGGATAAATATCGTCAAAAAGACGGACAGTTGATTGTCCTGTATGGTCGCAGACGTGTTGGAAAAACGGAGACACTTCGACAGTTCTGTAAAGGGAAACCGCATATCTTTTTTTCCTGCAGAGAATGCACAGATAAAATGCAGCTGAAAAACTTTTCAGAAAAACTGTTGAGAGAAAATATTCCGGCTCGTTCTTATATAACAGAATTTTCAGACTGGGAGAAAGCATTTCGTGCCATCACAGAATTGCCATATGGTGATGCAAAAAAGCTGGTGGTGATCGATGAATTTCCTTATATGTATAAGGGCAATCAAAGCATACCGTCCATTTTGCAGAATTTATGGGATGAAATCCTAAAAGATGAGAATGTTATGCTGATTCTATGCGGAAGTGCAATGAGTTTTATCGAAAAAGAAATCCTTGCAGAAAAGAATCCGCTTTATGGCAGAGCGACCGGAATTTATAAGATGAAAGAAATGGGATTCTATGAAGCCATTCAATTCTTTCCGAATTATTCTGATCGGGATAAAGTACTTGCTTATGCGATTCTTGGTGGTATTCCGCATTATCTGAAACAATTTGACAGCGATCTGACACTTGCAGAGAACATCAAGAAAAATATTCTCACCAAGGGCTGTACACTGTATAGCGAAGTGGAATTTCTTTTGCGACAGGAATTGAGAGAAACACCATTATACAATTCCATCATTGAAGCTGTTGCTCTTGGTAATACCAAACTCAATGAAATCAGCATGAAATCATTGGTGGATGATACTTCGAAAACAAGCGTATATTTGAAAAATCTGATTGAACTGGAAATTGTCGAACGGGAGTTTTCTGTTTCTGATGGGATAAAAGAGAAAGCAAACACCAATCGTGGACTTTATCATCTGACAGATAATTTCTTTCGGTTTTGGTATGCGTTTGTTTTTACAAATTACTCGGAACTGGAAGGCGACGATGTAGATGGTGTTTATGAGTATGCCATTGCTCCGCAGCTTCACGAGTTTGCAGCATCTGTTTTTGAGGATATCTGTCGGGAATATGTTCGTGAAATGCAAAAAGCCAATGCTCTGCCATTTCGATATTCTCAAATAGGGCGTTGGTGGGGAAAAACGACAGTCAGACGAAAAGATGACAAAAGAGAAGTGCAGGAAACAGAAATTGATATTCTCGCTGTTTCCAAGCACGCAACACAGTATCTGGTAGGGGAGTGTAAGTTTAAAAATAAGCCATTCCGATATTCTGAATATCTGGATACTATTGCAAAACTGTCACCTCAAAAGGAAAAATCAGAATTCTATTATTATCTTTTTTCTGAATCTGGTTTTGATGATAAGATTTTAGAAGAGGCAGCCAATGCTGAAAATATAACCCTTTGCAACTTATCGGATATTGTTGAGAAAAAAGAATTCAGAGACACAGAATTTGGATTTCGATAGAAACCCGGAATTCAATTAACAACAAGCACCATTCAGCTTATTCTCCCGCAAGCAAAGCGATTATTGACATATTTCCACGTATATAAAACCCCCGAAAAAACAACCAATCTACCCACTCATGGTAGCGGTTATTCTTCGCATCAGTGCACAGTGATATGCAGGTTATCAATTCTTACGTCTTGTTGCACGTTGAGTGCGTAGTTCTGATTACAAAAAAATAAGGACTAAAAATTCCTATTTTACGTAGTTTTTTGACAACTATAAAATCAACTAAACTCAAATATTTCCTGAAATCTGCAAACGGAAACATATCGAAATAGGCAAAAATACGTTATCAGATGTATACAATCGACCTGAAAGGCAAAATTTATGTGCAGATTTGATTAAAACGGCAGATATGTTGTCAGATAGCTTAAAAGTGGCTATTTTACGCTGTTTTGTGAAACTAAATAGTTTGGTGGCTGAGTGGGAAGATTTGGTGGCGGAAAATCATTTGAAACAAAAAGCTTGTTACATAGAATTGTGAAAAGATGAACTTATAAGTAGAGAAGAATTCGGTGTGAAAATGGATTCTCGCTGTTTCTGATGTAAAAATTGATGACTGGAAAGCCGCAGATTTATATGAAGATAATAAAATAAATGTGCTTGACCTTTGTAGAATGAAATTTGAATTAATAAAATGAGATGCAAAAATGAAAATAAAAAGAATGTTTGCTTCGATAATATCAGCAGCTGTTATATCTTTATCTTCCGTTACAATTTGTGGAAGTAATATTGCTTATGCTGATTTTTCTTCTAATCCTGTAATCAGCCGTGAATGTCCTGCATATTCTTCTTCGGGAATGGCAGCTTCTGCAAATGATAAATATTACTACTCTTTCTGGAATAGTAATGGTGCTGATTATCTTGCATATGACCTTTCTGACGTTCCAAAAGATGAACGAAAAAAGGTAATTGCGGTATGGTATAATGCAACAGGACAGTTTGATTATACCGTTTTAAATGGAAGTTCCAATGGTGTTCCTTCAGATTATACAATTGAAGTGAATGCTGCTGAAGGTGGAAGCTATCCGAAAGATGGTTGGAAAATTGTTGAGACAGTAACAGGGAACACGCTGCATTCTCGTCAGCATGTAGTTGATATGGAAGGATATAATTGGATAAGAATAAATATCAGCGGAAATGATGGGAAAACAGGCGGGAATACGTCAATCAATATGGATATTCATAATGTATCAGACGGAATTTCTGACAGCTTTATATTTTATGGTGATTCAATCACTGCCTGTGGAATGATGAACTGTTACGGAACAGGATTTGCCGAATATGTCAATCAAATAGACGGCAGATATTATCCGATTCAGGAAAACGGCGGTATTGGCGGTATCAGAAGTATAGAGGGTGCTGAAAATATTGATCGCTGGCTTGAATCATTCCCTGGAAAATATGTAAGCATTGCCTATGGCACAAACGATGCGTGGGGAAATCCGTCCGGAACGGAACAGTATTATAATAACACGGAATATATGGTAAAAAGTATTCTTGCGGCTGGAAAAATTCCGATTATTCCAACAATTCCTTATGCAAAAGAATCTGCTGTAGGGGATAATGTTCCTGCATATAATGCAATGATAGAAAAAATATATGAAAAATATCCTCAAGTTATTAAGGGACCTGATTTCTATGAATTTTTCAAGAAAAATCCTGACTTGTTGAGCAGCGACGGTGTTCACCCTGCTGAAAATGGATATGCAGAAATGCGTAAATTATGGGCAAAAACAATGTATGATGAGATATATTCATCAGAGAATCCGACACCTGAAAAGATTAAAGGTGATGTCAATATAGATGGAAAATTTGATATAGCTGACGTTGTTACCTTGCAGAAATGGTTACTTGCTGTTTCTGATATAGAACTTGCCAACTGGGAAGCCGCAGATTTATGTGAAGATGGAAAATTGAATGCATTTGACCTTTGTGTTATGAAGCAGAAACTGATTTCAGGAGAAGTCACATCAAATGAAGTTTATGTTGAAAATACAGATGAACTAAAAAATGCTCTTAAAAATGCCAAAGCAGGTGATGAAATCATACTTGCCGAAGGTGAATATGTTTATAGCGGCGATACACCAAAAGGATATATGTTTACAAGTTCGGCAGATGGAACAGAAGCAAATCCTATTATAATTCGTTCTGAAAATCCCGAAAAACCTGCTATTCTTTCAGGTTCTTCAACTTCTGAAAATTATGTTTTAGATATTTCAGGCGACTGGTGGAAAATTAAAGATTTAAAAGTCACGAATGCACAAAAAGGCATTATTCTTGATAATTCAAATCATACAGAGATTATAAATTGCGAAGTATATAATATTGGCTCTGAGGGGATTCATTTCAGAGATAACAGTTCTTATTGTCTTGCGGAAAATTGTTATGTTCATGATACAGGTGTTGTATCTCCCGGATATGGTGAAGCTGTTTACGTCGGCAGTGCCAAAAGCACTTCAGGTTATGGTCATGATTGTCATTACAATACAATCAGAAACTGTAAACTTGGTCCGAATGTTGCTGCTGAACACGTTGACATAAAAGAATACACAATCGGGACAACTGTAGAAAACTGTACATTTGACGGAACAGGAATGAGCGGTGAAAATTTTGCAAAAAGCTTCGTAAATATCAAGGGAAATGACTGTGTGATAAGAAATAATGTTGGTTATAGAAATGGCTGTACAGCAATTCAGCGTGCATTTGAACAAAATAATGTTGTAGACGGCTGGGGACAGAATGCCACTGTATATGGCAATAAGGTTTATATGGATACTGCAACTAATGCTTTAGGTAAGAAAATGTACTTTTTGAATGCATGGGATTGTTCTGCTACTGTCTGGGATAACTTTATGGCTTACGAGGGTGAACTTTTTTCTGTAGATAATGAAGATGACCATTGGAAGTATTATAACTGTAATTTGCTTACTTATGAAAGCAAATAAGATTTAAAGCAACACTGCACAATATGTCTGATAGCTTTGTATACAGTTTGATAAAAAATTAGACTATATACAAGTTTAGTTTGGTGTTGACTTAAGAATATTTTGAAAAATCCCCCTCTGTCGGATTTAATTCTAACAGAGGGGTTAATTCTATCTAATTTATTTCTCCACACTAACTGTCACGCCTGATTTGAACTCAAAAACGATATGGTCATCAAAAATAGTAATTTTAGAAAGCAGGTGTTTGGCAAGTGTTTCATCATAGGAAAGTTCATCAGGGTGGGATTTGATGAAGAACTGTAATTCATCTAATACGTTGGCCCTGCGAAAAAATCTCTGTAAATTCAACAACAGTGATAAAAAACGATATTGTGGAGCGGCTTGAAAAACAGCCGCTCAATTTTTTTACAGTATACAATAAATACCGTAATTTGTCAAGTTTCTTCAACAGTCAGCCTGTCGGGATACATGATCTCCAGCTCGCCAAGAACTCTGCCCCAGCTTCTCATACTGACTCAGTTTTATTTTAGCAGATATATCCAGACCGCTGGATATTGGTTTTGATTCTTTCTTGATTTTTTTAAGGATGGTCAACCACATTGGCGTATTCATCTAAAATGTAATCAGCATAAGAAGAAGCTTGACGCTCATATCCAATTTCTGTGAGCCCAATATCGTTAATCCACTGAAAATAATGCGTCAATTCGTGTGCTATGGTTTCTAGTATTAGAGCTAAAGCATCGTCTCGTCCTAATGTTATCGAATTGTCTGTATAACTCCCAGTTGCCACACGTATATATGGCTCATATGTCTTGTTATATGGTTGAAAAAAAGTACCATATACCATTTCGCCGTCCATTGCCTTAATGTATTTTTTCCCTTTCACATACACTGGAACCCTTATTGGGAAAAAATACTCTTTTCTCAACCACTTTCCAAATTTCAGGCACGCTCCTCTTACTTCTGTATTAACGTCAGGGGTAAAACGGAATCTAAGACCACTTCTTCTTGATTGAATGTTTGTGAAGTTATATTTCCAATTCTCAAGTGTCCAGATATGCACAATATCACTCCCTCGTTTTTCAGCTTAATTTTTTTTACGTTTTTTAACGGCAGCACTTATATCACGATATAAAATGCAGTTCATTTTTCAATAGACGGCTCACAATGTTTGGCTGCTTTGAAACGTCTGACTTTTTTTATCATGTCTTTTGTAAGAACCCAGAAAGTCGCTTGAATCCATGGACCACGTCGCGTCCACTCGTTTTCAAATGGAGTAACATCAAAAAGAGGTACATAATTTCCAATTCTCCCAAAACTCTGCCCCAGTTTCTCAGCGGTATTGCCTTAAAATATCGGGAGATCGTTGTTTTGGAAAAGCCGGTATATGCTGCAATATCTGCAAAGGTTACATTTTTTTCGCCATTTTTCACGCTCCCTGTTTCTTTCTTCATTATAGCACACAACGGTTTTTGAATCAATAAAAGAATCAGTAAAGTAACCAGTTTCGTGGAATTGCACAAAACGTTTTCAGGATTTTTAGAAATTGCTACAAAAATCAGAAAAAGTCTTGACAAGTAACCGGTTCCATGGTATGATGTAATCAGTAAAGTAACCGGTTACTTAAAAGAACGGAGGGAAACAGCGATGAAAAAGCTACCATTATTTCTGACGGCTCTTTCAATTCTGGCGAGTGCAGTTCCGCTTACAGGATGCAGCAAAACCGTAAAGCCTGGTGATGTAAAGGGATATGATGAGGGAGAGCAGTACATCAGCATGTGGGTGCATACCATTGAGGACACACCGGAAGGCGAAGCTTATAAAGCGTCGGTGGAACGCTTCAATGAAAAGTATGACGGAACCTATTTTGCAGACATTGAATTTATTCCGAGAAATGACAGCGGCGGCGGTTATTCGGATAAGATCAATGCTTCGGTTATGTCGGGAGATCTTCCTGATGTCATCACCGTAGACGGACCGAATATTTCTGCCTATGCAGCAAACGGCATTATTCAGCCGCTTGCCGAATTGAGCGAGGAAGAAAAATCGGCTTATCTGGATTCCATTCTGGATCAGGGAACGGTCGATGACAAACTGTATGCACTCGGTGCCATGGAATCCAGCGTAGGTCTTTATTATAATAAGGCGATTCTGGAGGAAGCAGGAATTGAAGTGCCCGATAAGGATCACCCTTGGACATTCTCGGAATTTCTGGATATTTTGGAGCAGCTGAAACCGATCATGGACAGCAAAAACGGGTATCCATTGGACATGACCTTTCCGGTCGGCGAATCCAGCATTTATTACTATGCTCCGTTTATCTGGTCCAATGGCGGCGATCTCATTAGTGAGGACGGTCTTACCGCAGACGGGTATTTCAACTCGGACAAAAATGCGGAGGTGTTCCAGTACTTCAGAGGACTGGTGGAAAACAAGTATATGTCAGCAACACCCATTGAAAACCTGTTTGAAAGCGGACGTGCAGCGTTCAAGTTTGACGGTGCATGGGAAGTCAACACGATCTATCAGAGCTATAGTGACATCGACCTTGGCGTTGCACCGTATATTGTCAGTGACAACTGGGACGGCGGCAGATATACGCCGACTGGTTCCTGGGCATATGCTGCCACTACAAAAACGGAACACATTAAAGCCGCTACAGAACTGGTAAAATGGATGAGCGGTGTGGACAGCGGCATTCTTCTCTATGAGAAAACCAAGAGTATGCCTTCCACTTATGCAGCTTATGACCAGATTACCACTTTTGAGGAAGACGAAAATTATAAGGCACTTTACGAACAGCTGAGAGATTACGGTCATCCCAGACCGAAAACACCTGTTTATCCGCAGGTCAGCACATCGTTCCAGCAGGTTCTGGAGGACGTTGGATTGAGCGGCAAAAACGTCACAAACGAAATGGATAAATCTGTAGAAAGGATCAACGCAAAGCTCAAGCGTTACACAAGATAACATGAAAAAGAAATCGAATTCCATTCTCGGAATGGCTTTTTTCGGACCGGCACTGGTTTTAATGACGGTGTTCCTGTTCATTCCGATGATACTCACATTGATTTACAGCTTTACAGATTATTTTGCATTAAATCCAAAGCTGACACATTTTGTAGGACTGGAAAATTTCAGTACCATTTTTAAGGACGACCTGTTTACCACAGCTTTTGGAAATACCGTTAAGTTTGTACTGATCATTGTTCCGCTGCAAACGCTGGGAGCATTGGGACTGGCACTGCTCATCAATAAAGTCACAGTTTGTAAGAAATACTTCAAGGTCGCATTTTTTATTCCGGTGGTCATGTCCCTGGCAGTTGTTTCAAATCTCTGGATGCAGATCTATAGTCCGGAGGGTATTCTGAACACGATTCTCTCTCACTTTGGCATTGATGCACAGCCGTTTATCTATGGTGCCAATCAGGCTCTGCCTTCCATTGCACTGATGAGTGTCTGGCAGGGTGTCGGCTATCAGATGATCATATTCCTCGGCGGATTACAGGCAATCAATCCGGCACTCTATGAGGCTGCGGAAATGGATCACGCCAGCGGCTGGAGCAAATTCAAGAATATCACACTGCCGGAACTGAAACCGCTTTGTGTATTTGTCTTTATCACAGTAACCATTGGTGCATTCCGTATGATCGTGCAGCCGATGGTAATGACCGGCGGCGGTCCGTCTCATTCGACCTATACCATTGTCTATGATATTTACGAAACCGGCACGGTAAACTGGGAAATTGGACTTGCTTCGGCAATGGCGATCGTCTTTACTGTATTCGTTGTCATACTCACTATGATTCAAACATTTTTGACAAAGGACAAGGAGGAGAAACATGAAAACAAAAAAGCAAAAAATCGCTAATGGAATCCTTGTTGCAGTCATGCTGGTGCTGTCCTTATTCTTCCTGTTTCCGGTCATTTGGATGATTGCAAATTCGTTTAAACCGGACGCTGCGATCACAGCAGATATGAATTCCGTCAGTGCGTTTATTCCACCCGCACCGGGAAAAGGATTTTTCGATAACTATAAGGAAATTTTGTTCAACACAAGATTCCTCCGATTTATGGCAAATACACTGTTCTATGCAGCAATCATGATCGTGGCTGGTGTGATCGTCAACGGTCTGGCAGGCTATGCCTTGGCGAAGATCAAGTTCCCGTTTCGTGACAGATGGCTGGCAATCATCATGATGCTGATGATCATTCCGACAGAAACCATTATCACCATCAACTTTATGTTCGTTTCCAAAATGGGACTGCTGAATACCGTTTTTGGTTATGTGCTTCCGATGATCGTCAATCCGTTTAATATATTCCTGTTCCGTCAGGTTTTTGTCAGTCTGCCCGATGATGTCTGGGAGGCTGCACAGCTGGATCACTGCAATCCTGTGAAGTATTTCTTTACAATGGTGCTGCCGATGTCCAAAACAGTCGTTGCAACTGTCAGTGTTTTCACATTCCTGAATGTATGGAATGATTACCTCTGGCCGTCATTGGTGTTCACGTCCAGCGATCTTCTGACCGCTCAGATCGGTTTGAACTCCATCACATCCAACGACAATACAACCATGGGACAGACACTTGCTGTCATCACCCTGATTACCATTCCGGTTATTATCATCTATGCCCTTTTCTCCAAGCAGATTGTAGAGGGTGTCGTTTCCACAGGTTCCAAGGAGGGTTAACTTATGAGCTTTATTGAAATGAAGAACATCTGTAAGAAATATGCAGGTGCAGATAAAAATTCTGTAACCGATTTCAATCTTTCCATTGAGGAAGGTGAATTCATTGCCTTTGTTGGCCCGTCCGGCTGCGGAAAGTCGACCACACTTCGTATGATTGCCGGATTTGAGGAAATCACCAGCGGCGACTTCTACATTGACGGAAAGCGTATGAATGCAGTTTTGCCGAGAGATCGTGGCATCTCTATGGTGTTTCAGAACTACGCCCTCTATCCGCACATGACAGTGGAAAAGAACATTTCCTATGGTTTAAAGAATATGAAGGTGCCGGCAGCGGAAATCAAGAAAAAGGTGGACTGGGCAATCGATATTCTGGGACTTTCGGAATACCGTTATCGGAAACCGAGGAATCTTTCCGGCGGTCAGCGGCAGAGAGTGGCATTGGGACGTGCAATTGTCAAGGATCAGAAGCTGCACCGGCAGCTGGGCAGTACCACCATTTATGTGACGCACGATCAGGTGGAGGCAATGACCATGGCAGACCGCATTGTCATTATGAAAGACGGTGTGATTCAGCAGGTGGGCAAGCCGATGGACTTGTATGAGCATCCGGCAAACAAGTTTGTGGCGGGATTTATCGGTTCGCCGCAGATGAATTTCTATGAGGTAAAGGTAGATGGAAATACCATGACTTTCTCCGATGGCAGGAAGATGCAGCTGCCGGAATCTGTTGTGACAAGACTAAACGGCAGACAGGGAACGCTGGTTCTCGGCATTCGTGGCGAGGACATCAAGCTGGATCCGCAGAATCTGGATCTTTACAAGGATAATATCATGTCTGCAACGGTGGATAGTGTAGAAGTTATGGGAAATGAAAACAACCTGTACTTTAACTTCGGCGGCACTGCCTCGGTGGCGAGAGTATCCAAATATGAGATCAGCAAGCCTGGAGATACTATTGATTTTGCCTTTGTTCCGTCCAGAATGCACTTTTTTGATACACAAACCGAAGAGAGCCTTTTCTAATTAGGAGGATACTATGCAGAAAATTCATTTCAAAGCCCCGAATTGCTGGATCAATGATCCGAACGGATTTATCTGGTATCAGGGACAGTATCATCTGTTTTACCAGTGCTTTCCCTATGCACCGCAGTGGGGCAGAATGCACTGGGGACACGCTGTCAGCAAGGATCTGGTGAACTGGGAGGAAAAGGGAATTGCCCTGTATCCTACCAAGACCGATGACCGCAGCGGCTGTTTCTCCGGCAGTGCTGTGGAGCAGGACGGAACGATGTACTTGTACTATACCGGTGTCAACTATCTGGAGGAGGATCCGGAGAACATTAACCACTGTCGGAACGATCAGTTTCTCTCGGCACAGATGATGATCTCTTCCGCGGACGGTAGGACTTTTGATAACCTTCAAGAAAAGAAGACGATCATTCCCCCGATTGCAGAAGATAAGATTGGCAGCAAAACGCACACCCGTGACCCGAAGGTATGGCGTGGAACAGATGCGTGGTACATGGTGCTGGGAAGCTCTGTTGCCCACAAGGGCAGACTGCTGATTTATCAGAGCAGGGATTTGCAGAACTGGAAGTATCTCAGTCACGTGGAAAAGGACAACTTCGGCTGGATGTGGGAGTGTCCGGACTATTTCGAGGTGAACGGTAAGGGGATTACGGTGTTTTCTCCCATGGCTTTTTTGAACGATGGAAAAGCGTATGATTCCGCAGCGATCTGTCTGTTCTCCACATTCGATGAAGCGACCGGAACGATGCAGCTTGCAGATGACGTTCAGTTTCTGGACTATGGGCTGGATCTCTATGCCCCGCAGAGTACGACTGATGAAGATGGCAATCGTGTTGTTATTGCATGGATGAGAATGCCGCAGGCAGTAGATGGTAAGTGGAACGGCATGATGTGTATTCCAAGAATGGTTTCTGTGAAGAACGATCGCATTTATTTCCGTCCTCATCCGCATATCCAAAACGCTTTTACCAAGGAGATCTCTTTGCCGGAGCAGGCGGGAAAGTCTGGCTATCTGGTAAAGACCTCGCTGAAAAACGGCGAGTGTATCAACATTGGCGGATACCGGATCTGGCGGGAACAGGACAAGCTTTTCACAGATCGCTCTGCTGTATTTGTGAAAGACGGCAAATATCGATTGACTGCGGAAACACCGGTACTCAGGGACGGCTGTGAACTGGAGATCTATGTAGACTCCAATTTGATCGAAGTCTATGCCAATCGGGGCGAAGCAGTGATCAGCAGTGTGGTATACGGATTGTCGGAGGTAGTCACTGGCGAAGCATATACGTTGTATACGACAGAGTAAGGTGAATGCGGTATTGCCTATGATGTAACAGCTTTGGGCGAACCGCTGATCGATTTTACCGAAAGCGGAATCAGTCCGCAGAGAAATGGTCTTGTGGAAGAATTTTGGAAAACTGCATGAACAAAGGAAACACTGCATAAAGCCCGCCTGACGGCTTTGCACACAATCTGCCGAAAAATCTGACAATGCATCTTACGCACAAGCTTTATTCAGTGTTTCCCGATAAACATGATGCCAAAATCATCTCACTTTTCTCACTGCATACAAACGAAAGACAGCCTGAGATTCTACAATTGGAATCTCAGGCTGTTTGCTATCCTCTGAAAACGCCTTTTACCTCTGATGTAGTATAATAAAACTTGACACCCTAACCTCAAAGTGTAGTTGTTCTTCACTTTATCAATTTTTTCTTGCTTTTTTTAAAACGATGTGTTATACTAGAATGTGTTCGCATAAAAATGAAATGCAGGTCTTTTCAGCAAGATTTTACGCTGACGGTGTAAAGGCAATCTGCCGAAAAATCTGACAACGCACCTTACGCACAAGCTTTGTGCGGTGTTGCCTTAGATTTTCTTATTTTGTTGTGTAATCACCGTTGGCATAGAAAATTCTTGTGCATAAGATACACATGCTTTTGTTAAAGGAGTACTTGCCTTATGAAAGAACGTTTTGAAAAACAATTGCAGAGCGATTTCCCGTTTATGCAGCAAAATCGGGACAAAAAAGAAAGAAATATATATCGCCGGTGGGGGTGCGAATGCAGATCAGGCTGGTTCGAACTGATCTATGAATTATGTCAAAGAATCACGAATAGATATGCTGAAGAAGGTATTCCGGCAAATGAGATTGACTTGGAAATTCTTCAGATAAAAGAGAAGTTCGGTACACTCAGGTTTTATTACAAATTTAAAGGCGTATCTGGCGAACTACAGGCTATTGATTTCCTCGGTGTTGCTTCTTTGAGATTTGAACCTCAGAATTGTGAGGATAACGAAGCAAAGAGGAAACTCAGGCATGATATATCAGAACTCGTTCGAGAATATGAAAAATGGTCTGCACATATCTGTGAATACTGCGGTGAGTGAGGTATGTTCAGAATGGATATGCCATGGAAAAAAACGCTTTGTGATGATTGTTATAACGCATACTTGAGAAAACACGAAGAGAAAACAAAATCGTAAACAACAGCATTGCTTTATGAGCATCTATCTAAGAACCCGTCTTCACAAGCGTATACACGTGTCTTTTCGGCAAATTTTGCTGCATACTGCGTGAAAAATACTTGCCGGGCGACAGCCCGCCTGCGTATTTTTCCCTTGTCTGCAACAAAATTATGCTCGAAAATCCACATATATTTCTTGTGAAGACGGGTTCTAAAAATCCCCTTACCAGTATTCGCTGATAAGGGGATTTTGCATAGATGTGGTTTTATCTTGTGGTTTCTCTGCGGATCAGAATCGGTGTAAGCACCTTGTGAATCGGTGCGACAAGCGGCTTTGGTCTGCGTTTTTTTCGTTCGCTGATTTGCAGTGAAAGCAGTTCTACTGCCTCCTGTGCGATTTTGTCCATTTGTTGGCCAACTGTGGTAATGGGAAAAATCGCCTCCCTGGAAACGGGAGAGTTGTCGAAACCAATGATTTTATACCGTTCCGGCAATGTGCCGTATTTTCGTATAATAAGATTGAGCAGAATGTTGGCGTGGGTGTCATTGGGCATAAAGATTCCCACTTTTTTCTCTGCATATGTTTCTTCGATCTCTTGTAAAAGCTTTGCGATCTCTGCATTGTTTTCTTCAAAGTTAGCACCAAAATCCCGAATCATGATGCGATGTTCCACCCCGTTTGTTTCGCAAAAATCCTGAAATCCCTGAATTCTTTCATGAGCTGGAATGGTACTTGGAAAATCTGCATTTGCATGGAGCAGAATGTCGCAGCCGCTTTTGGCGAGGACGGTTGCAGCCTGCACGCCGCCCATGTAGTTGTCTGTATTGACACTGCACACATATTCGTCTTCCCGCTCAATGGTAACGATAGGAACGTGATATTCTGCCAGTTCTTTGGAAGAAAGCGTGTGACTTAAAATAATCAGCCCCTCTGTCTTATAGGCGAGAAGTTCCTGAATATATCGCCGTTCCACATCGGCGTCTTCGTTTCCTGCAAATACGATGAATTTATAGCCGTATTCCTCATAGGTCGAGATGATGTGATCCAGCATATCCGAATAATAATGCATATATAAGTTGGGAATGATCACGCCAACCATTTCTGTTTTGCCATTTGCCATGACTCTTGCCAGCTTATTTTCCTTATAGTCCAGCACCTCTAAGGCATTTGCGATCTTTTCCTGATTTTCCACAGTGATGGAGTCGGGATTGTTAAAATATCGGGAAATCGTTGTTTTGGAAAAACCGGTATATGCTGCAATATCTGCAAAGGTTACATTTTTTTTTGCCATTTTTTATGCCTCCTGTTTCTATGGCAATACCGCACAAAGAGCGTCTGGTGACTTTGCACGCCATCTGCTTGCAAATTTTCCGTCATATTTCACAAAAATGCTCG
>ERZ791826.1369-NODE-1369-length-14543-cov-3.134732_pt1 | contig 14543 bp, 6 predicted proteins | sample MGYA00510297_ERZ791826 | MGnify/ENA primary metagenome ERZ791826 (study PRJEB30046, sample SAMN00792004) | human gut metagenome | study: EMG produced TPA metagenomics assembly of the A metagenome-wide association study of gut microbiota in type 2... | reverse complement strand
AAACAACGCGAAAAAGAAAATGCCAAATCAGATCGAGAAAAACGTGTGCAGAATACAATACTTGATATAAAAAAGAAATTCGGCAAAAATGCTATTCTTAAAGGAATGAATCTTCAAGAAGGTGCAACTGCCAAAGACCGCAACAATCAAATAGGCGGTCACAAGGCATAATTTTTAAGGAGAATTACCATATGGAAAACGTTAGTCATAAATATGATGACATAATCAATCTGCCACACCATGTTTCAAAAAATCACCCGCAAATGTCGCTTCATGACCGTGCGGCACAATTTTCACCGTTTGCAGCTCTTACGGGACACAAAGCGGCAATTAATGAAACCGCCCGTTTGACTGATGAAAAGCAGATACTAAGCGAAGATGTCATTGCCAAACTCAATGAACAGTTAAATTTAATTAAAGAGAATATCGGTACAAATCCAATCGTGACAATAACATACTTTGTTCCCGATGATAGAAAATCAGGCGGTGCATACATATCCAATACCGGTGTTGTAAAGAAAATAAACGAATACAATCACACTGTTATTTTGACCGACAAAACAGTTATTCCAATCGAGCAAATAAGCGAAATGCAAAGCGATATTTTCAGCGAAATATATTAATGATTTTGCAATTTGTGCGATGAACATTAAATCAGCAGTGATAAAAAATTGACAATACCGTTGTTGACAAGCTGATAGGATATGCCACCATAATATCAGTGAAATTTCTGTGCATAAAAAATATCATGTATATCCATAAAATTCTTACACCGCACACGCCTATAACGCTAAAGTACAGACATAGCCTCGGATTATCAGCATAAAATAGTCCAAGAATATGTCCGCACCTCCGCCCCATCTAACTTTTTGGGGTCACCTCAGCAAACTGCTTTAATATGATTTCAAATCATATTAAGTATCTACTATTTCTCAACATTCTTAATTTTTTAATATATCATACAAAAGTCTATAATTTCAAGTATTTTCTTAAACCAACATTTGTATCTAATCCAAACTTCGTTACTGTAAAAATTTCTTTACGTCAGTTAATTTAAGTGGTGTAACGTCATAACACATTGTATCACTTAGAGCGAACTCTAAGTTAATACCTGCTAAAAAAATTTTTGAAATTTATTATTCATAATTTGTAACATTATTCAACAGATTATAGTTGTTTTTTCTTTTTTTGTATGATATAATTATAGAAAAGGAGTTGTTTTATATGAAATCACACAATAAAAAATGTATTATTTATTTTATAGCAGGTGCAATGATTTTTGGAACTGTCGGTGCTTTTGCAGGTCAGTATATTGCTACAGAAAATACTTTTCCTGTTCAATTAAACGGCAAAGATGTTGCTGTTGGCGGATATAATATTGATGGCAGTACATATTTTAAACTTCGCGATATTGCAAATGTCATCGGCGGTTTTGATGTTGATTTTTCCAATAATACCATACAACTATCCAAAGATGGATATGAGTATACTAAATTAAACTATTCATATGTAGATAAAGATTATAACTTTAGTCTTGAAATACCTCATGAAATACAAAATAAATACGTTATTACAACTGATACTAACTCAAACGACTACCTAAAAGTAATCAGATTTTACGAAAAGAATAATTATGAATATCCAATAGATGGCGAATATCATGTAGGAACTGTCTTTAATATTTACATTTGCGACAAAAATAATATGTCAAGTGATATGGAAACATATGGTGATTTCCTACGAGATATTTCGACAAAAGATAATTTGTATGTATTTTGTTCAGGCCCATTTGACGTACAGAGCAAAGAAGAATTTGTAAATGATTATGTAGAGTTAAATAATTATAGAGATACTATCTTAGATTCATTCAAATGGTTAAATTAATTGATAAATTTATAAAAAACAAGAGTAGACAAAATCATAAAGATTTTGTCTACTCTTTAATATTATCTCCAAACTTCTTCTGCGATTTCTTTTACAAGCTGCAATTTTGCCCACTGTTCTTCTTCTGTAAGTTTATTACCTATTTCGCATGACGCAAAACCGCATTGTGGACTTAGGCACAATCTGTCAAGAGAAATATATTTTTGTGACTCTTTTATTCTCGCGATTACGTCGGCTTTATTTTCAAGTTTCGGTGACTTTGTTGTTATAAGTCCCAACACGACTTTCTTATCGCCGTTGACGTGTGCCAAAGGCTCAAAGCCTCCCGAACGCTCGTCATCAAATTCAAGATAATATGCATCTACATTTTCCTTTTCAAACAATACCTCTGCAACCGAATCATATGCACCTGCACTTGCGTATGTTGAATGGAAATTACCTCTGCAAACGTGAGTAGTAATTGTCATATCGTTTGGTTTGTCCTCTATTGCAAGGTTATTTATCTCTACCAAAAGTTCTTGAATATCCTTCAATCCTTTTTTATCCGTACCGAACAATTCTTCTGCTCTCGGATCTACAAGCATTCCCCATGAGCAGTCGTCAAGCTGTAAATTACGACAGCCTGCATCATACAAATCTGCAATTACCTTTTTATATCCGTTTGCAATATCTTCGGCAAGTTTATGTGTACTGTCGTAATACTTTGATGTATTTTCCAATGCAAACGGCATAATCATTTGTTCAAGGAACTGTGCCGGAGCGGGAATTGTCTGTTTTGCAACAGTATTTTCATCTTCAAACTGCTTAACGAATTTAAAATACTCTACAAATGGGTGTACTTTAGAAAGTCCGACCTTTCCACAAAGAAATGTATCATCAATCATAGCAGCCTCATCGTGAAACGGTAAGCCTGTTTTCGTTTTTTCGTGTGCCACTCCGTCAAAACTCCACATAAAATCCAAATGCCACGTTGCACGTCTGAATTCTCCGTCCGTAATGAAGTGATAGCCTAATTCTTTTTGTTTATTGATAAGTCTTTCGATTTCCTTATCTTCAACTGCTTTTAATTCGTAAGCCGAAATTTTTCCGTTTTCAAAGCCCTCTCTTGCCGCTTTTAAATTTGGAGGTCTTAAAAAGCTGCCTACAAAGTCATATCTGAATGGTATTTGTTTGCTCATTTCTGTTACCTCCTGTGTTTTAATTTACATTAAGTATAACAGAAAATATGGAAATAGAAAAATATATATTATCATCATTTATCCATAGTTTTAATCTATGGATAAATGATTTTTCAATACATTCAAATATGAAACTCCGTATCGGCTAATAACAGAATTTTTTCGTGTTAAAATTCCGATACGCATACTGCAATCTGAATCTAACGGTTTTGAAATAATGTTTTCACCGTTTAATTCCGTATCTATAATACCCGAACAAACCGTAAAACCGTTAAGACCGATAAGCAGATTAAATAATGTTGCTCTGTCACGCACCATAATATTTTTAGAGAATTCCAGCGAACTCAAAAATTCCTCCGAAAAGTAAAATGAATTGTGTTTTCCCTGTTCAAACACCAAATACGGATACGGCATTAAGTCTTGAATTGTTATTTCCTCTTTGTTTGCAAGAGGGTGATTGTTTGATATGAAAACGTGCGGTTTTGCAATATATAATTCTTCAAAATTCAAGTCATTTTTATTAATAAGTTTGCTCAAAACTGCCTCATTATGTTCACTCAAATACAATATTCCTATTTCACTTCGTCCGACTGCCACATCATCTATAATTTCATACGTCTGTGTTTCACGCAAAATAAAGCTGTATGCGTCCGCATCATATTCCCTTATAACGTCCACAAACGCATTAACCGCAAATGAATAGTGCTGACATGAAACAGAAAATCTCGGTTTCTGATTTCTCTCACCTTTAAAATGCTCCGTCATAACGTCCGTCTGCTCCAAAATCTGACGTGCATATGAAAGCAATGTTTCTCCGTCCCTTGTAAGCTCTACGCCCTTATTGGAACGAATGAATGCCGTTATTCCCATTTCTTCTTCAATATTGTGAATTGCAGAGGTAAGGCTCGGCTGTGCTATAAATAACTTTTCAGCCGCCTCCGTTATATTACCGCACTCTGCTACCGTTACTATGTATTTTAATTGTTGCAGTGTCATTGTATATCCCTCATTCTATACTGAATATGCTTATTATATCATATTCACGTAAAAATACAATAAGAGTCTATCATAAAGATAAACTCTTATTAAAACCATTATTTATATAATCTCATAAATACCGATGCGGCTTGTGCTCTTGTTGTACAGGCTTTAGGATTAAAGTTTCCGTTTTCGTCACCTGTCATTATTCCTGCACAATATGCCCATTTAACAGAATCAATCGCATACTCAGCAATATCTTTTACATCAGAATATGTAATTTCATCACTGTCTGAATTATATCCCTTAGTTTTTGCATAGCGATATAATATAACTGCCATTTGTTCACGAGTTATATCACTGTTAGGATCAAATTCCGTTTCTGTTTTACCGCTTATAATATCATTGTTATAAGCCCATAAAACAGCTTTAGCATACCAAGAATCATCAGCTACATCACTGAAATTCAATTCACCGTCTGCTGTCGGTTCATTTTCTATACGATACAATGCCGAAACTAACATTGCACGGGTTAATGTAATGTCAGGAGCAAATTCACTGTCACTTACACCTGTCATAAAACCTTTGTCATACGCATACTTGACAACTTGATAGAACCACATATTTTCCGTTACATCAGTAAACCACACTGTTTGAGTAGTATCCTTTTCAGGTGCATTCGTAGGTATAACAGTAGGTGCTGTTGTCGGTTTTGCTGTTGATGTACTGCCACCCGAACTCGAACCACCGCTTTGAGGCTGTTTTGTGGCAGTCGGAGTGACTGTCGGAGTTTGTTTAGGTGTCAAATCTGTATATTTAGCGTCTAACCACCTATTATAAAGTGAACCGTCACCTGTTTTATCCGATTCACTCCAATCGGCAACTTCTTGACGGTAATCGTCAACGTAATGCCATACGATTTCTTCATCACCAATCAATTTATACTCATTCAATCCCAATGAAGGGTGACTGCCGTTTACAGTATACATCCAACCGGAATATTTACCGTTTGTAAATTCACCGAGCCAATATCCTTCCGGTGATTGAATTGTACTGATATATCCGTTTTCCCAACCACGATATTTTAAGCCGTTATCGTCAAGTGCTTGTTTGAATACATCTCCCACTGTACTTCCTAATTTTACTTCATACTCTTTTTCAGGAATCCATGTTTGATATGTATTCTTCGTATCTTTTGTCAAGACAAAGTCACTTCCGAGATTTTCTTCGCCGATAAGTCTGAAACTTACATTTATCTTTTCAACATTATCAGGATTTTCTTCTACATTCATCAATACAGCCACATATGTATAAGGACTTGATTTTGTATACAAATATGCCTGACCTATTCCATGTCCGACTGCAACGCCGTTTTCTATTGAAACAATGTTTTCGTCACTGCTCTTTACTTCTGAATTTGACGAAACATTTGCAGTACCGTTTACAATTATATCGCTGTTATCTACTTGCAAATTAACTGTTTCGGCAGAATATTTGTCTAATTCTGCTTTTGTGATTGCATTGATACCGTCAATATCACCTTTACAGCTGTCGTTTGCATTATTTTTATCGTCACTCAACCAATAATTTTCGCAAACAACGCTGTTTATATCATAATTTGAATTAACATCACCCAAAACACCGTATTCGCTCTTTCCGCCATTGTAATTATATCTTGTATAACACTTACCGCTTTCGTCCTGATAATAGCCGCAGAGGCCTGCTGACGTTTTAGCTGTTACAGTTCCGTAGTTATTTGAGAAATCAACAGCTGATTCCCCTAAAACTGTCGAACTGTAATTACGTCCGACAATACCGCCGGCATAGTTTTCACCGTTTACATCACCTGTATTTTCGCAGAAATATACCAAGCCGTTTATAAGTTCACCGACTATACCACCGCCGTATGAACCTTGTGCTGTGATATTACCGCTGTTTTGACAATTTTTGATACCGCTTTTTTTATAACACCCTGACGCACGACCTGCGATACCGCCCGTCATACTTCCCGACACTTCTGCCGTATTAGCACAATTTTCTATTTTACCGCAGCTATAATTTTCAGCTACAATTCCTCCGACGTCATATTTACCGCTTATTGCACCGTTATTGACACATTCGGAAATTTCTCCGTTTACGGATAAGTCTGCATAATCATCAATAAACAATAGTGCCTGACCTTTGCCGTTTCTGTTTTCTATCGTAATACCGCCGACATTACCGCTATTCGATAAGTCACCGTTATTTTCAGATTTTCTTACAGTACCGTAATTTTCGCCGACTATTCCCGACTTACTGTTACCGGCAGATGTCATATTGCTGTTATTCACACAACCTGTTACAATTCCGTAATTTTCGCCGACTATTCCTGCAAGATATGTTACGTTTGAGGCGGTAAATCCGAAATCAGCACTGTTAGTACAATTTTCTATTGTACCAAGATTTATTCCGGCTAAAGCGGCAATTTTTCTTACGTTATTATGAGCGGTCAATCTATTAGTAGAATCTATATTAAGATTTTTAACAACACCATTCTTTCCTATGTATGAGAACAATCCGAAATAATTGTTTTCGGCATACAGAATCGCGTTCTTTACAGAAAAACCGTTTCCGTCAAACACACCTTCAAACGCACGATTCTTCTCGGACTCCCACCATTCTCCGTTATCGTTTGACTTTAATCCATCCCAATAACCGATTGAACTAAATTCTTTGCTATCGCTTAAATCAATATCGCTTGAAAGTTTAAAGTATACACCATTATATGAATTTCCGTCTGCAACGCTTTCCGAAAGAATGTTCATATCTTCCAACGATTTTATAATATACGGTTCTTCTTCCGTACCTTTACCGCTCCATTTAGGTTCTGAAACTTTTACGGAAACAGCACTTGATATTCCGCCAATTTCACATTTAACAGTTATATCCTTTGCATTGCCAAGCTTAGCGGAATCTATAATAATACTTGCATTTAGTGTCCCTACACCGTTTGTAATTGTAATATCGCCGCTTTGTTCAACTGTAACGGCACTGTTGTCACTGCTCCATTTTGCAGTTATATTTTTGTTTAAATTCTTACCGTATATCTTTGCTGTAAATGTATGGGAAGTATCTGTTTCAAGACTTTCGCCCGATGATACAAGATTTATCGAAATAATTTTGCTTTCCTTGTATTCGTTATTAAGTACCGGATATTTACTTCCAACATAAAATATCGGTGCTACTTCTACTGTTTTGCCGTCAACTTCTTGTTCTTTAACACACCACAAATCATACACAAATGCGTCGCTTTGCATATATTCGTCTGTTCTGCCTGTGGCAATATTCGTGTTTGTTGATGCATTTTCGCCATACGGCATTTTATCGCCGATAATTCTGTAATATAAATTTTCTGCCGATACACCGTTTGTAAATGCTCCGAATAATGTACCTGCTTTTTTTGCTTTTACTGTCCCCGTTGCGTAACAATTTGTCACTTTACTGCCGCTTAAAAGCTGTCCTACCAGTCCGCCGACATATTCATCTGCCAAAACAGCAGTATTTGAATAGCAATTTTCTATTTTAGTGTCCCTTGCTATACCGACAATACCGCCTCCTATATCTTCACCGCTTACAAGTCCATCTACTCCAAGCAATGTAATTTCTGCATTTGCGGTATATCCGAATAATCCGCTTACTTTTTGATTTTCGGTATTTAGTTTTACTTCATATCCGTTACCGTTAAAATGACCCGAAAATGCTTTATCTTCAGCATTGCCTATTGAAATCCAATACTTTTCTGTTAAATCAATATTATTATTTAATTTAAAGTATGCGTCTTTATATGATTCACCTTTATTTACATTTTTCGCAAGTAATGCAAGTTCGGACGCTGTTTTTATAACATACGGATTTTCTTTACTTCCGTTTCCGCTGTCAAATGTTTCAGCCACACTGTCTGACCATTTTCCTTGTGATGAATATGACGGTATTTTCTCTTCAATTTTAGGTGTTGAAGCAGGTGTTACTGACGGTGTAGGTTTTGTTGATGTGTCTATATCATCGGAACCGTTTACCTCCCATGCCAAAACAGGGAATTTATCCGATTTCACAAACGCACTGCCTAAAATTTCAGTCATATCTGCAAGCTGATTTTCTGTTTTCACTTCAAGTCCCGTACCCGAATTTTCCGCATACGGCATAGGTGCGGTATCTTTAAGGAAATAGCAGTTTTTAACCGAATATCCGCTCACTGTATGTCCCAGTATTCCGCCGTTGGTATTGTTTTGCGATAAAATTTTACCGCTGTTATATGAATTTGAAATATCACAGTTGTATGATTTACCAGAAATACCACCCGAATATGCTGACGCACTTACTTCACCGCTGTTATAACAACTGTCAAGAAGTATACTGCCCTCGTAATTGTAACCGACAATACCGCCTGCATATCCGCCGGTTGCAGTTACAGTGGCTTTATTAGTACATTCTTTTACAGTTCCCGAACTGTAAGCAGCAATACCGCCAACTTCGTCCTTGCCTGTAATAGTTCCCTTATTCTCACACTGAGTTATAACACAGCTTGTAACCGTTTTATTAACCGCACCGTTATAACCTACTATACCGCCGACTCTGTTTTCGCCTTTTATTTCGGCATAGTTGATACAATGAGATATTAAACCGTAGTTCACGGCACATATACCTGCCGCAATTCCATATGTATCATTCGTGTTTTCTATATTTCCGTATACATAAAGATTTTTTATTACCGCATTTTCTTCTGTAACTCCGAAAAGTGCCGAAAGATAGCTGCCCGAAGATATATTTATTCCCCTTATACTGTAATCTTGACCGTTAAAATTACCGTTAAAAGCATTGCCTTGATATTTATTTGATATGTATTTATCAGATACACCAATCGGTGTCCACTCCTTGCCTGATAGATCTATATCATTTTTCAAGACAAAATACTTGTCTGACATATCATTTCCCTTTTCTACTTCATATGAAAGCAACGAAAGTTCTTCTGCGTTTGCAATAACGTATGGATTATCTTTATCACCGTTACCGCCGTTAAATTCTTTGGTGCGATAATCTATCCAGTAATTTGACGTATCCGTTACAATCTGCTTTTCAATTCCGTTTACCGAAATTTTAAGCGTCTTTTCGGCATTTACTTTGTCAAATGTGATGTCTATGGCTGTTTTTTCGTCTGATATGTATTGAGATAACTGAACATTTTTAAGTTCAACCGCTTTATCGTCAACAAATGATTTTATTTCAAAATCATTTAACGTAAGATTTGTTCCTACAAGTTTTTTGTTTAACAATACAGTTATCTTACCGTTTTCGATATTAATGCTTTCAATATCAAATGTTTCGTCTTCCCCTGTCGGCGCATTGCTCCAATCAATAACAGGAAGATTATCACTGTCTGTAAATGCGTCTGACAAATCACTTGCCGAAACAGTGTCAACGGCATATACCGTACTTATATCACCGCCGTTTTCAAGTGCCACAAGTTTAGTGCTGTCACCTATGTTATACAAGTTATTTGCTGTCGCATTTTTCATTGAACCGATTAGTTGATATTCCGTATGAGTATTCACTTCACCGCTGTTGTACGCATTTTCTATCGTACCGCCAAGCTTGTAGCCTACTAATCCGCTACTGTAATTGTAACCGATTACCTTACCGGTATTATATACGTTAGTTATGTCACAATCATAGTTGCAACCGATAATACCTCCGAAATAATTACCGTCTTCATTACCTATTTGACCGTCATTATATGCTCTGTCAATCTTTCCGCATTCGCTTACACTTATATCCTTGCCGACAATTCCACCTACCGCAACTCCTCTTAAATAACTGTACATATCGTCATCTTTAAAAGGTGCAGATACATTTCCGTGGTTTGCGGCATATGTAATGTCGCCGTATGCAAGCTGACCGACAATTCCGCCTGCCTCTGCAAAGCTCTTGGAAGTAGCTGTAACCGTTCCGTTATTTGTAACATTTATAAGATTTCCGCTTACTCTGTTACTTCCCTTAAATTGAGCTCCAAGCTGACCTGTTATACCGCCCACATAAGCAAGACCTGTTATATCGGCGTTGTTTGTACAATTTATAATCAATCCGGCATTTATACCGGCGATTCCGCCGATATATTTTGCCGCATTAATGTATTCATTACCCTCAGCCTGTGCGTTTATTTGTCCGTTTACCGTAACATTTCTGACAATTCCTTCTTTTCCTATAATTCCGAAAAGACCTTGACAATAAGTTTCGTAATGATTGTCGCCTTGCTTATTGTACTTTTTGGTTTCTATGAAAAGTCCGGAAATGCTGTGACCTTTTCCGTCAAATATACCGTTATATGCGGTGTCGTCATCTATACCGTAACCGTTATTATTGATATAATTATATCCGTTACCGATTGGTGTCCAATTTTGGTTTTCCAAGTCAATATCACTGTTTAATACTGCATTTGCTGTTCTGTCACCACCGTTTACTTTTTCGGCAAACCAAACCAAATCTTCCGCACTTTCAATCTGATAAGCACCGTTTATAAGTTCCGGTTCATCGCTTGCAAATGCAGTGAAATTTACAGGTACAAAACTCGCAAGCATACATAAAGACAACAATATACTTGTAAATTTATTTTTTACGCTCATTTTTTTCTCCAATCTTTATACTATTTTATACTTAAATCAAGAGTATTTGAAATAGGTGCCAATGATGATATATTTCCGTTCCATGTTAAAATCTTGATTGTATATTCATCAGCTGAATCGGCAGATATTTCTTTAAATTCAACTTGATTTTCATTACCGGGCTTTAAAGAAATTTCTTTAGGTTTTATTCCTATCAATTTGCCGTTTGAATCATATACGGCAGCCATAACACTTACTTTCTTTTCTTCTGTAAGATTACTGTTAAGTTTTACCGTTAATGTACCTGTTAGTTTTCCGTTTTCAACTTTTAATGTGTTTTGTTCTGTTGCAGATTGTACAGGTAAAGGTGTTGAAGTTACTGTTGGTGTCACTGTTGGCTCTGCTGTTGCCATTGGTGTCGCTGTTGGTATCGCTGTTGGTGTTGCTGTTGGTGTTGCCGTCGGTGTCGCTGTTGGTGTTGCTGTTGGTGTTGCCGTCGGTGTCGCTGTTGGTGTCGCTGTTGGTGTTGCTGTTGGTGTTGCTGTTGGTGTTGCCGTCGGTGTTGTTTCCGGTTCTCCGCTCGGTACCAATGCGTTAATCAGATTATCTTCAAGTTCTGTTTGCATATTTTCATCAAAGAAATTCTCTAAAGCCGCTTGATATGCCGATTCTGCTTTTTTAGCGGTCTTTGGATCAGTTGCCAATGTTTCATAATAATCTGCTACCGCACCTACAAGCACGTCCTCAGCCGGTGATGTTAGATCTGAATTCCATCCGCCTTCATTAAAAACTAATCTTAAAACATCTCCTCTTACGAGGCTAGCCGACTCATAGGTGTATGAACTCAATCCGTTACCCATAGCATCATTATATAATGCTGACGGATAATCAAACGAAACTTCTTTGACGGAATTATCTATTTTAAAATCACTGAAAAATCCACTGCTGTTTGTATACTCCAATAGTGTAGTTGTAGGAGTCCAATCACTCATACACTCACCGTTATTCATATAATAATCAAGTACATATCCTATTGCGTCTGCTGCACTCTTAAATTCACTTCCAAAAGTTTTAAATTCTCCGCTGTAATCATAAAATCCGTTTGTATAAATCTTAATCGGGGTCATATATATCTCTTTTGTAGTGTCTTCAGCAAAGTGTTCAATATCAAAATAGAAATAATCTCCCGCTCCGTCTGTATCAGCCTGTACAACAAACGTTACAACACTGAATAACATCGCTACTGCTACAATTAAACTTAAAAATTTTTTCTTCATTAGTCTTTCACCTCATGTTTTATTTTTGACTTATTCTATAAGTCCGTATTTTATTTTAATTCTCTCAAGCTTTTCGAGCATAGGCTCTGCGGCAAAAAAGAGAAAGAACACTGTTGATACTGCGTGAATAAAATCAAACGGCATTCCCATTACGTATGATGACAGCACCATATTTATATTTATATTCGACTGCCACATTATAACAGACGCAGGATTCATTATTCCTCCGTATATAACAAATGTCGCCAAAAATCCAAACACGCACATATCTGTTTTTGTCTTGCGTAAAATGCCTTTTTGAAACATTATTCCCGCTAAAAAACCTATAATTCCGAATGAAAACATTTGCCACGGTGTCCAAGGTCCTTGTCCGAAAAAGAAATTCGATACAAATGCCGTAATTGCTCCGACAAGAAATCCTGTTTCACCGCCGAATGCCACACCCGAAATTATCACTATTGCCGCAACAGGCTTGAACTGCGGCAGCATAAAAAACGCAGTACGTCCCGCTACGCCTATTGCACACAATGCACTTATTATAACCAATTCCCTTGCTTTAGGTTTACGGTTTTCAAACGCAAATCCAAAAGGAATCATCGTTTCCAATATAATAAGCAAGCTTATAAAATAATATTTTTTATCGCCGAGATAATATATCCCGATAAAAATTGTAAGCGGAATAAGAAATAATATTAACAATGTTGCTATTTTTGTTCTTTTTAATATTTTTCTTTTGCTCTTTTCGTTCTGTATTAATTCTTTTCCGAGTTTTTTTCGCGGTATTAAATTAAACATTGCTGTGGCAATAAATAATATACTTATCGTTTGTGCAACATAGTTCTTCCAATTATCGTAACGTCCGCAAAACAGGCATTGTGTCATCACAAATAAAATTACAAATACTATCCCTAATACAACATTGTGTACATTAAGTTTTTTATACTCTTTTTTGCCCTGCTTTATAACCGTTTTCTTTGGCAGTATATAATTCAGTTCATCATTCGTTTCAGTTAAATCTTCTGCTTTCCCCCCCAATGCTCTTATTATGTCTTTGTCTAATACAGCATTTTCGATTATACCGTCAGCCATACGTTTTGCCGAAGTGGTATAAAAATTATTTTCCGCAAAGAACTTCCTAGGAGGAGCTTCACTGACAATCTTACCGTCAAAAAACATCGCACATATATCAGCATATTCAGCACAAAATTCTATGTCATGTGTTACCATTAACACAGTCATACCGTTCTTTTGCAAACTTTTGAGTATCGTTGCAAGTTTTCGTTTAAAGCAAGCGTCAAGTCCCTTTGTCGGTTCATCAAGCACCAACAAATCAGGTTTTCTTAAAAGCATTTTTGCAAGTGCCACTCTCTGCTGTTCACCACCTGACAAATCGTAAGGGTGATTTTCAAGTAAATTATCAAGTTCACAAAATTTTATTACATACTCAATCTCATTTTTCCTTTTTTCTTTTTCCACATCAAATACCGCGTCATACAACTCCTCAAGTACACTTTTTTTCAAAAATAAGCTCTGTGGATTTTGTGGCATCACCGCCACTTTGGTATCATCATTTATAAACACCTTACCTCTATACGGCTTATTAATCTTTGAAATAACAGACAACGCAGTACTCTTTCCGACACCGTTACCGCCTACTATCGCATAAAATTCATTTTCGTGAACTTTAAATGACAAGCCTTTTAAAATATCATCCGAATTTTTCTCATATCTAAACCATACATCTTTTAATTCTAAAATCGGTTCGGTATTAATTCTGTTTTTTTCCGACTTGAATTCAAAATGCTCGTTAATCTGTTGTTTTTCCAACCATTTATGACCGTCACGAATTGTTATAGGGCAATTACCCGAATTATTTCCCAAGGAATAATATATTTTTGTCGGTGTGGGTAATGCTGCAAACATACTTTTTTGCTTTAATTCCTCACCTATTTTATACGGTGTATTTTCGGCTGTAATCTTGCCGTCTTCCATAACCACAACCTTATCGGATAAAGGAAATACTTCGCTCAAATTGTGTTCACTCAATATTATCGTCACGCCAAGTTCTGTATTAATCCTCTCAAGCATTGTAAAAAAGTCATGTGCCGATATTGGGTCTAATTGACTTGACGGCTCGTCAAGCAACAACAATGTCGGATTCATTACCATAACCGACGCTAAATTGAGAATTTGTTTTTGTCCGCCCGACAGATTGGTTACATTTTCGTAAAACCAATTTTGTATTCCGAAAAATGACGCCATCTCCGCGGCTTTCGATCGAATTTCAGCCGAATTAATGCCCAAACTTTCCAATCCGAATACAAGTTCGTGCCAAACCTTATCCGTAACAATTTGATTATCAGGATTTTGCATTACAAATCCGATATTTTCGGCTTGCTCTCTGTCCGACAAATCATATATACTTTTTCCGTAAAAGTATATTTCCCCACTTGTTTTACCGTGCGGTGTTAAAATCGGTTTTAAATGTCGTAGAAGTGTCGATTTTCCACATCCGGATTTACCGCAAATCGTCACAAATTCACCTTGATTTATCGTTAAATTTATATCGTTCAATGCCGTTTTTTCGCTAT
>ERZ791826.1337-NODE-1337-length-14889-cov-6.868545_pt1 | contig 14889 bp, 11 predicted proteins | sample MGYA00510297_ERZ791826 | MGnify/ENA primary metagenome ERZ791826 (study PRJEB30046, sample SAMN00792004) | human gut metagenome | study: EMG produced TPA metagenomics assembly of the A metagenome-wide association study of gut microbiota in type 2... | reverse complement strand
CCAGCGTCAGCATTGCCATGAAGAAGCTGCGCGAGAACGGCTATATCGCGGTGGACGGCGAGGGCAACCTGACCCTGCTGGCACCGGGCCGCGAGATCGCAGAGCGCATCTATAGCCGTCACCGTCTGCTGACCCACTTCTTTATGCAGCTGGGCGTGGACGAAAAGACTGCCGCCGAGGATGCCTGTAAGGCAGAGCATATCCTCAGTGAGCAGACGCTGGAAAAGATCCGTGAGCGCGCCATGGAGACCGACACCGAGCAGGGCTCTGCCCCGCAGTGACGGCAGAATTATTTGTACCGGCAAAGGGCCGCTGCACAGGAATGTGCAGCGGCCCTTTTGGCATTCTACCAAAAAACATACAAAAAATTCGTCGGTATCAGGCATAGCGGACATATTGCATTTTATCCCGCAGGTGCTATACTTTAGGTGTAAACCTGCCTTTTTGGCAGAAAAAACAACGAAAGATGGAGGATTTGAACCATGAGAAAATCTGGCATGCGGTTCATCAGTGCAGCGCTTGCGGCGTGCATGATGGCTTCTGTTCTCCCGGTGAATGCATTTGCCCTTGGGGGGGGGGACGGCGACAGACCCTGAAAGCAGCATAAGCACGCAGGCGGCAGTCACAGGCACGGTGCTGAAGGGCGGAGAGACGATTCGCAATGGGGGCGAATATATTCTGCGCGGTGATTACACGCAACAAATCATCATTGAGAGCACCGAGCCGGTCACGATCAACATTGACGGCAACGTGAATTATACGGTAACAGGCGATTGGTACTACACGAAAGGATTGCTGTATGTCAAGAAGGTTCCGGAACTGACCATCAATGGTACGGGTGCGACTGTAACAGGTCAGGGCAGAGCTTTTTTGTACTCTGATAATAGAGACGATAGTTTGCCGGAATGGAAAATAAATGTGGTCGGCGGCACATACACAACGCAGGGTGACACTTTTGATTTTTCTGCAGGCAATGCATCCTATACCACAAAGGTTTCCATGGAACAGGTCACTGCAACGGGATACCGAGCAGTGGCTATAGATTACTGCGATGTAGAGATAGCGAACAGTGACTTTTATGGAACGGAAACAGATCTTGAGGATTATGAAAACAGCGGTGCGATAACGGTTTTCAACGCAAAGGTTACGCTGAACAATGTTACGGCAACTGCAGTGGGCGAAAATAGTGATCTTGCGTCCATCGGAATTGAAGGCGGAACCGTTACTGTCAACGGCGGAACCTATTACAGCTGGATCAACAACTCACATTATGGAACCAACGGCAAGATTACATTGAATAATGTGACCACACAGGGTGGTATTTTTAATGAAGAAGAACTTACGATCAATGGCGGTACCCATACGAGTGATGGTTGTGTGGTATATACTTACTTTGATGGATATTCTTCTCATTCTTCTAAAACATGGATTCATGGAGGAACCTTCATCAGTTCCAATACAAAAAACGGGTCTGATAATTCTACAATCGGCATATACTATGGAAAATGCTATATTGATGAAACATATGGTCCAACGACGATTCAGAATGTAGCCAGCGATTCTGCGGCAATTTATCGCAAAAAGGGCTATGTAGAAATCAATGCAGGCACGGTCATAGCGCCGAACGGAAGTGCGATAAAAACCAGTGGTGGAAGTGTTACGGTTAATGGCGGCGAACTCAGAGGCAAGTATGGCCTTTATGATGAAGATGGTGCATATCGTTCATATCAACCGAAAATCAATGGAGGAACCATTTCGGGCACGGAAGCGGATATCTATCTCGGAAAAAAGGAGTACGGTGATAGCTACTATGATAGCGCAGTCTTGATCGGACGGGACTATGATCAGGAACTGAAAGTTCTGGTAGAAAACCCCAGCAACGGACGAAAAATCACGGTGGAAACGCCGGACGGATATGACGGCAGTTACGTTCCCTATCAGCAAAAGCTTAAACTTGTCAGCCTGAATCTGGGATATACAATTGGCATGGGAGCGCAATTCCCAAATAGCCAAGAATACCGTTGCCTGATTGCACAGAACACTGTTACCGCCCAAAATGCAACGGCAAAAGCAGACCTTGGCGAGGGCGAGAAAACCCTGACAACGAGCGACCTTGTGGAATGCGGAAAACCGGTGACCATTACGGCCAACGCCCCTGCTGCCACCGCCCCGGATGCAGACAGCCCGGACACCGTTTTTGCAAACTGGACAACGGATAACGACCTTACCATCAACGGTGAAGCCACCGGCAGCGAGGTCAACGGCTCTGCCGAGCACGAGCTTACCTTTACCATGCCCTCCGGGCCGGTAAGCGTTACCGCTGTGGACCAGTACAAAATCACCATCAAGGGCGGCAAGAAGTACGGCGACAACGCCGAAAATGAGGATGGCACCTACTACTATTACGCAAAGGCGGGCGACACGGTCCAGCTTGCATTTGCCGGTGAAAATGGCTCCCATTGGAGCTGGAATACCGCCGAGCTGCCGGATGGCGTTATCGATGCCGCCGACGATGACCCGGCACATTTTACCATGCCTGCCAACCCTGTGACCATTGAAGCTTCTGCCAACTCTAGTACGGTCATTCCGCGTGCTTACCGCGTGCAGGTGCAGCTGCCCGCTGATGTTGCATTTGCGGAAGATGCTGCTCCCGTTACCGTGTCTGTTCCGGACACCACGGGCACCGACGAGGACCCGAAGCCCGACCGCACCAGCACCACCGCACTTGGCGCAGAGCCGGAACAGCTCGTGACCCTGAAGTTTGATGCAGCCACCCTGCCGGATGGCTATACCTTCGGCCAGTGGGTCGTGACGCAGCTGCTGCCCGAGCAGACCACCGTTGAAGTGACAGCTGTTTCCGATTTGGAAGCTACCTTCAGTATGCCCGCCAGCCCGGTGACCGTCACCTTTACGGTGAACGCCCCGGTAGAGCCGGAACCCGACCCGGAACCCTCCGGTGACGGCGGCACAGGTGCCGTCATCGCCGGTGCCCTCATTGGCGGCACGGCCTATCTGCTGGGTACCCGCGCATGGCTGGAAGGCACCTATGGCTATGTGCCCGCCAACCGCATGGAACTGGCTCTCGGCCTGTGGAAGCGTGCCAACTGCCCGGCACCGGTAAGCACCGAGCTGTACGCAGACATTGGGCAGAACGATGCCGACGCACAGGCCGCTGCCCGCTGGTGTGTGGAGCAGGGCCTGCTGAAGGACTACCACGAGCAGAACGACGACGGCACCGAGACGGTGACCTTCAAGCCCGGCCGCTATGTGGCACGTCCCTACGCACTGACCCGCTGGTATCAGCTGGAAAAGCTGCTGGACGAGCAGCAGGCTGCGCAGGCGGAAACCCCTGCCGAAGCCCCGGCACAGATCTCTGAGACCTGAACGCTATAAGCGTAAAAACAGCCCCCGCCGTGAAAACGGCGGGGGCTGTTTTGCTCGCTGGCGCGTTTGCGGCGCTGCCGCTGCGATTTTGCCCCTTGCATCCGGGCACCGGGTGCGGTATTCTTATAAAATTAGAAGGTTTTACAGCCAAACCGGGAGGAAACAGTCATGGATGCAGACGAGATCCGCACGCTTTTGGGCGATAACATTTTTGAGCGGGCCAAGAAATACCGCAAGCGCATCCAGCAGAGCACCTGCACCGTGAACGCCGATGGCGTGCGCCATATTTCGGCCATGGTACAGGGCAGCGGCGGCAGCTATTACTATACGCAGGCATGGCTGCGGGAGAACGGCAGCTTTGTCAGTGCGTCCTGCAGCTGCCCGTATAACCAGAACGGCGAGGGCACCTACTGCAAGCATATCGGCGCATTGCTGCTGGACGATGCCGAAAAGAATGCCCCTGCACCGGCGGCAAAGCCGGATGCTATTCCCGGTGTTGTGTGCGGCGCGGCGGGCCTTGCCCCGGAACCGGCCCGGCGGGACAGCTATGCCTCCGGGCTGGAAATGCTGTTTGGCAAAAAGTGGCACGGCGAAACGCCGGTGTCGGATCACGAGGCCCGCAGGCTGCTGGATACCTACAAGGAAGCAGCACTTGAAAACCTTGGCGTGGACGAGACCGCCCAGCGCACCGGCTTTGCCCATCTGGAACCGGAGCTGACCCTCGTGCCCGGCGCACAGCCATGGCTGCGGCTGCGCATCTCGGACGGCGGGCGGCAGTATGTGGTAAAAAGCATCCCGAACCTGATGGAAGCCGTCGAGATGGGCAAAAGCGTCAGCTACGGCAAAGCACTGGCTTTTGTGCACCGGTGGGATGCCTTTGATGAAGAGTCCCGTGCGCTTTTGCAGCTGCTGCGCCGTCAGGTGAACGCAAGGCAGAGCATGGACAAAGCCGCCGTGCGGGTGTACGGCGGGGCCGAACAAGGCCCGGCGGGAGGCATGATCCTGACCGGCGAGATCTTTGATGACCTTGTGCAGCTGTACGAACATACCGGTTTTTTGGGCGGGTACGAGCTGCGGGAAGGTCTGCCCGTCATTACCATGACCGTGGAGCGCCGCCGCGGCGGTGTGCAGGTGGAAGGCGAACCCGCACTTTCCGCTGTGCAGGGCCTTGACTATGATTACCTGTTCAGCGAGGATACGCTCTGGCGGCTGCAGCGGCCCGGGTGCACCCGCATCCTGCCCGCATTGCAGGCGCTGGGCGGCAAAAGCCTGTTCTTTACCAGCGCAGATGCCACGGCCTTTTGCAGCTATGTGCTGCCGGAGCTGGGCAGCAAGCTGAACATCGTGGACCCGGAACGTCTGCTGCTGAACCAGATCCCGCTGGAACCGGTGGTGCAGTTCTATCTGGACGCACCGGACAGCTTCCGCATCGAAGCACACGCGGAGTTTTTGTACGGGGAGGATAAGGTCACGCCGTTCGTGCCGTCTCCGGCAGGGCTTTTGCGGGATGTGCGCGCCGAGAGCCGGGCAAAGCGGCTGCTGGCCTCTTATCTGCAGCCCGGTGTGGACGGCAGAGAGGAAGTGTACGGCACCGCTGACGAGGACGAGATCTACCGCATGTTGGAGGAGGGCGTGCCGGCCCTGCTGGCCGAGGGTGAAGTATACCTGACGGATGCCTTCCGCAGCCTGCAGGCCGCGCCGCCCCGCATCACGGTGGGCGTTTCGGTGCACGGCAGTGTGCTGGATCTGGAAGTGGATACCGGCGAGTTCCCGGTGGCAGAGCTGAAAGACCTGCTGCGTTCCCTGCACCAGAAAAAGCGCTACCACCGCCTGCGGGACGGCCGTCTGCTGCGGCTGGACGACAGTCTGGAAGGGCTGGACGAACTGAACGATACACTGGAACTTTCCGGGGCCAAGCTCAAGAGCGGCCACGCCGAGCTGCCGCTCTACCGTGCACCCAGTCTCGACTGGGCGCTCTCGGGCCAGAACGGCCTGCGTTTCAACCGCGACGATGCGTTCCGCCGCATCAGCCGCAGCTTTCACGCCGTGAAGGACAGCGAGTATACTCCGCCGGAAAGCCTGCACAATGTGCTGCGCAAGTACCAGCGGGATGGCTACCGCTGGCTGCGCACGCTGGACGGCTACGGCATGGGCGGCATTCTGGCCGACGATATGGGCCTTGGCAAGACCGTGCAGGTGCTCAGCTACCTGCTGGCCATGAAGGAAAGCGGCCAGCGCCTGCCCAGCCTCATCGTCTGCCCGGCATCGCTGGTGCTCAACTGGCAGGAGGAATGCCAGAAGTTCACGCCGCAGCTTTCCTGCGTGGCTGTGGACGGCGACGCTGCTCACCGGGCAGAGCTGGCAAAGCAGTGGGCGGAAGCCGACCTTGTGGTGACCAGCTATGACCTGATGCGCCGGGACGAGGAGCTTTACAGCGGGCAGCAATTCTACGCCTGCATTCTGGACGAAGCGCAGGCCATCAAGAACCACGCTACCCAAAAGTACAAGGCGGTGTGCGGGGTGAACAGCAAAGTGCGGTTTGCCCTTACCGGCACCCCGGTGGAGAACCGCTTGGGCGAATTGTGGAGCATCTTCTCCTTCCTGATGCCGGGGTATCTGCCGCCCTACAAGACCTTCTGCGCCCGGTTTGAAAAGCCTATCGTGCAGGAGAACGACAAAGACGCACTGCGCCGTTTGAACCAGCTCACCGGGCCGTTCATCCTGCGGCGCATGAAGTCCGAGGTGCTCAAAGAGCTGCCCCCCAAGACCGAGAATCTCCACCGTATCGAGCTGGACGAGCAGCAACGCAAGCTCTACCTTGCCGCTGTGGTGGACGCGCGGGAAAAGCTGCGCGCTGCAAAGCCGGAGGATAAAATGGCGGTGTTCGCAGTGCTCATGCGCCTGCGGGAGATCTGCTGCGACCCGCGCCTTGTGGCAGACAACTGGGACGGCGGCAGTGCCAAGCTGGATGCCTGCATGGAGCTGGTGACGGCTGCTGTGGAGGGCGGACACCGCATCCTGCTGTTCAGCCAGTTCACCTCCATGCTGGAACTGCTGGCAAAACGGCTGGACGAAGCGGGCGTGAGCCACTTTACCCTGCAGGGCTCCACCCCAAAGCCGGTGCGTGCAGAGCTTGTGCGCCGGTTCAACAGCGGCGAAGCGGACGTGTTCCTCATCTCGCTGCGGGCGGGCGGCACCGGCCTGAACCTGACGGCGGCAGATATCGTCATCCACTACGACCCGTGGTGGAACGTGGCTGCGCAGAATCAGGCCACCGACCGCGCCTACCGCATCGGCCAGCGCAATCCGGTGCAGGTGTACAAGCTCATTGCGCAGGACACCATTGAAGAAAAGATCGTGGAGCTGCAGCAGGCAAAGCAGGATCTTGCCGAGACGGTCACCGGCTCGGCAGACGGAGCGATCCTGTCCATGAAACCAGAGGAATTGCTGCAGCTGCTGCAAGAGGAATAAAGAGGAGAAAACATCATGAAAGTCTGGGATCTGCACTGCGATACCCTCAGCGAGCTGCGCAAAGCCGAACATGTGGGCCGGCCCAAGAGCTTCGCGCAGAACGATCTGCATATCGACCTTGAAAAATTACAAAAAGGCGACTATCTGCTGCAGTGCTTTGCAGCATTCGTCAATCTGGGTGACAAAACGCCCGGAGCGGACCCGCTGGTGACAGCGCTGGAAGAGATCGACCAGTTCAAGCGCATCATGGCGGCATACCCGGACGCCATTGCCCCGGTGTACACGGCGGCAGACATCCGCCGGAATGCTGCGGCGGGAAAGATCAGCGGGATGCTCACCATCGAGGAAGGTGCCTGCTGCAAGGGCAGCGTGGGGGTGCTGCGCCGGATGTATGAGCTGGGCGCGCGCATGATGACCCTGACATGGAACCACGAAAACGAGCTGGCAAGCCCGCAGCGGAACCCCGGCGGGGTGCTGGTGCCCCAGACCGAAAAGGGCCTGACCGGGAAGGGCTTTGAATTTCTGGCCGAGATGGAACGGATGCACATGATCGTGGATGTGAGCCACCTTTCGGACAAGGGTTTCTGGGATATCGCACGGCACGGCACCCGGCCTTTTGCGGCCAGCCACTCCAACTGCCGCGCACTGGCACCCCACACCCGCAACCTGACCGATGAGATGATCCGCACCCTTTCGGAGCGCGGCGGCATTGCGGGCCTGAACTACTATGCGCCCTTTCTGGACACCGACCCCACCCACCCGGAAAACTGCCGCAGCACGGTGGAGCTGATCGCAAAGCATGCAGCCCACTATAAGCAGGTAGGCGGTGCACAGATGATTGCTCTTGGCAGCGATTTTGATGGCATCGATGGCCCCCACCAGCTGGAAAATGCTGCCTTCCTGCCGCTGCTGGCGGATGCCCTGCGCAAAGAGGGCTTTACTGAGGACGAGGTGGAAGGCATCTACTACCGCAATGCCATGCGCTTTTTTGAGGAAAACCTGTAATAACAACGGAGAATATGCCGATATGGATAAAAACATGACGCTGGAAAAGCGCATTGCTGCGGAGCTGTACTGCTATCAGGGCAAAATGAGCGTGTTCGTGGACGACCTGCAGGGCCATACCGTGGAGGTGGGCGCGGACGAAGAATTTGAGACGGCATCCACCATCAAGGCGTTCATTCTCGCTGCATTGTATTTGCAGGCGCAGCGCGGCAAAGCAGACCTTGCCGAAGAGATCACCTATGAGCAGAGCCAGTTCGTGGACGGCAGCGGTATGCTGCGCGCGCTGGGCGTGGGCGCAAAGCTCAAGGTAAAGGACACCGCCACCATGATGATCATTTGCTCGGACAACATCGCCACCAATATGATCATCGACTATCTGGGACTGGATATCATCAACGCCTGCATCCGGGAGTTGGGCTTTGCGCATACTGTGCTGCACAATCCGCTGCACTTTGACCGCTACCGCCGGCTTGGCACCACCACGCCGCGCAACTACGCGGCGCTGTTCGCCCGCATTGCAAAAGGGGAGCTGGTCAGCCGGGAAGCCAGCGCCGAAATGCTTGCCATCCTGCGCCAGCAGCACTACAACACCATGCTGACCCACGACTTCCCGCAGTATTACCTCGACTGCGAGGAGACCGGCGCGCCGGAGCTGATCTGGGTGGCCAGCAAAAGCGGCAGCATGAACGCCTGCCGCAACGACGGCGGCATCGTCCACACCCCCTACGGCGAGTATGTCATCGTGCTGATGAACAAGGATTTTCACGATATCATCGAGTACAATGAACACCCCGCCATGGTGTATGGTGCCCGCGTCTCGCGGATGATCCTGGATCAGGTGCTGGCCTGTGAGGGCCGGCTGTCCCTGTCCTGAGACGCACGTTCTCCCAAAGAACAAAATTGGAAAAATAAAAGGAATTATAACAATGGGTATCACGCTCTCGCCATGGATGATGGCGTTTCTCGTTCTGATGACGGGCTTTGCAGGCTTTGTGGATTCGGCAGCCGGAGGCGGCGGTCTTATCAGCCTGCCGGCCTATCTGTTTGCCGGGCTGCCGCCCCACTACACCTATGCTACCAACAAATTCAGCGCCGCCTGCGGCACCACTTTTGCCACAGCCAACTTTTTTAAAAACGGTGCAATGAACCTGAAGGTGGGCATCCTTGCAGCCATTGGCAGCTTTGCGGGCAGTGCACTGGGGGCGCATATCGTGCTGCTGCTCAGCGATGAGCTGCTGCGCACCATGATGTTCCTCATCCTGCCAGTGGCGGCGGTGGTCATTTTGTGGCAGCGCGACCTGCCGGACCAGAACCGGGACGACGGAACCCTGAACCTGAAAAAGATCCTGCTGGCGCTGGGCATCGGCTTGGGCATCGGCCTGTACGACGGCATCGTGGGCCCGGGCACCGGCACCTTTGCCATCATTGCCTTTACCACCCTGATGGGCTTTGACCTGCGCACGGCGGGCGGCAACGGCAAGGTGCTGAATCTTGCCAGCAACTACGCCAGCCTGTTCACCTATCTGATGAACGGTCTGGTGGTGTTCCACATCGGCATCCCCTGCGCCGTCAGCAACATTCTGGGCAACCTGCTGGGGTCCCATTTCGCCCTGAAAAAGGGTGCACGCTTCATCCGTCCCATGATGCTGGTGGTGTTGGTGCTGCTGCTGGGCAAGCTCATCTCGGACGCAGTGCTGTGAGCGCCGGGCGCGCCAGAGGCTCCCTTTCCGAGGGAGCTGGCAAAACCGTCAGGTTTTGACTGAGGGAGTTTGCGCCCGTTTCCCGCTGCAAAAAACAAGCCGGGCAGCCCGAAGGCTGCCCGACTTTGCTCGGATGATCTTTTTTCGGTGGTCGCTTATTCCAGCACCAGCCCTTTGTCAAAGAATGCCAGACCGAACGCGCCGGGGCCTGCGTGGGTGCCGATGACGCAGCCGATCTGGCGCACCAACGGTTCGCCCATGTGCAGATTTTCACGGAAGTAGTTCTCGATGGGCTGCACTTCCCGCAGGCTGGAAGAATAACCGGCAACAGCGGCAAAGTCCGGGCTGATGCCGCCCAGCTCTTCGATCTTCTTGAACAGGGCCACATAGGCACCGGGCAGGCCGCGGGCCTTACCGGCCATGGCTACCTTACCGTCCTTGATGGTGATGAGGGGCTTGATGCCCAGCATCCCGCCCGCGACGGCCACAGCGGCAGGCAGACGGCCACCCTTGCGCAGATACTTCAGATCGTCGATTGCGGCAACCAGATGCAGATGCTCCTTGGCGTGCTCCAGATCGGTGGCGATCTGCACCAGCGTCTTGCCTGCGTCACGCAGCTGCACGGCCAGACGCACCAGCAGCGATTCACCCAGACACACGGTGGCACTGTCCACAAACAGCACGTTGTCTACATTGACGAGGTCTGCGGCCAGCTTTGCGCACTGCCATGTGCCGGACAGCTGGTGGGACAGGAAGATGCCCAGCACTTCGTCCCCGGCGGCAGCGGCTTCCAGATAGAACTTCTCGAACAGCTCCGGGCTGGGCTGGCTGGTGGTGGGCAGCTTGCGGCAGCTGGCCAGATGGGCATAGTACTCGGTGGGGGTCATGTCGATGCCATCCCGCAGGATGCTGCCATCCTCCAGCGTCACGTTCAGAGGGATCACGGTCACGCCCAGCTGCTCGGCTTCGGCGGGCAGGATGTCGGACGCAGAATCGGTGAGAATACGGATCATAAAATACCTCCGGATTTCCGGTAAAAACAAATTCAAGTCATGTTTCCCGACGCTTTGCAATAAAACGTCGGGAAACATTATACCAGAATCCACAGGGAAAAGTCAATTACCTGAGCAAAAATTGCTTCGTCCCAGCGCAAAATACTTGCGTAAAAGCCGCTGCCTATGATAAGATAGGCGCTGAGAACTGCACGGCAGGGAGGGCAGGCCATGGAGCAAAAGGCAAAAACAAGGGCGCTGCTGGCTGCGTTCGGCTGCGCACTGGCCTACCTGCTGGCAGGCAAAGTGCTGGCATTTCTGCCTGCCCCGGCGTGGGATGTGCGGGCGCTGAGTTTTGTGCACCACTGCATCGCTGCACCTGTCGTGGAGGAACTGGTGTTCCGCGGTGCCATCCAGCAGCTGGCGCAGCCCTTGGGCAGATGGCAGGCCGCGGCGCTGCAGGCGGTACTGTTTGCGGTGCAGCACGGCACCCCGGCGGGCATGGCGTGGGCGCTTGGCTGCGGCCTTGTGCTGGGCGCACTTCGTGAACGCACCGGCAGGGTATGGCCGGGAGTGCTTTTGCATACATTGAATAATCTGCTGGTTTTTGCAGCAGGATAAAGGGGAACCTATGACCGATTCTGAACTGATGGGCCTTGCGCTGGAAGAAGCCCGCAAGGCGGCTGCACTGGGCGAGGTGCCGGTGGGGGCCGTGGTGGCCCGCAACGGCGAGGTGGTAGCTGCCGCCCACAACACCCGCGAGACCGAAAAAAACGCCCTGCATCATGCAGAGCTGCTGGCCATTGATGCCGCCTGCAAAAAGCTGGGCGGCTGGCGGCTGTGGGAGTGCGAGCTGTTCGTCACGCTGGAGCCGTGCCCCATGTGCGCCGGGGCCATCATCAACAGCCGCATCCGGCGGGTGGTATACGGTGCGGCAGACACCAAGGCGGGCTGCTGCGGCAGTGTGACCGACCTGTTTGCAATGCCCTTCAACCACCACCCGGTGGTGGAGCAGGGGCTGCGCGCAGAGGAAGCACAGGAGCTGCTGCAGGCGTTTTTCAAGGATCTGCGGGCACGGCTTGCGGCCCGGCCGAAGTGGAAACCGCCTGTATGACCGGCATGGAATATGAAGAAACCGTAAAAAAGTGGAAGCTGCGTAAAAAGTAGGCGGCTTCCACTTTCTTTTTTCGGCAAATTGTGCTATATTATTTAATGGTGTTTTGTCGAAACCCATCTTATGCAGCTGTCTGCCGCGCCGAGCACCGGACTTTGACCGGATAAGAAATGGACGCTGAACGGACGGCGATGGGCCGCACAGACATCTCCTGCACGGCATACCTTTGCAGTGCAGAGATCACGACAGGAGGACTATACTCTTGTACGAAGATGAATTTGAACTGACGTTCAATCTGTCGGGTGAGGAGCCGCAGCCGGAACAGGCTGCACAGGAGCCGCCCGTACCGCCAAAGCCAAAGGCGGCAGCACCCGTGGTGGACGAACCCACCCGGGTGATGGTGCTGGAAAAGCCCCAGCCTGCGCCGCAGCCGGAAATGCCGGAGCCTGTGCAGGAAGAGCCGGAGAAAACACCGGCACCTACCGTGCAGGCAGCAGCCAATGGCCGCTGTGTGCTGATCTCCGGCGGCGACCGCGGCATTGGTGCCGCTGCGGCCCGGGCGTTCTATGCGGCGGGCTACCGCGTGGCGGTGCTGTACCACAGCAATGCCAAAGCCGCTGCAGAGCTGGAAAAACAGCTGCCCGGCATCACCGCCGTGCAGTGCGATGTGGCATCCCGCGCCAGCTGCGAGCTTGCGTTCCGCACCGCAGAACAGGCACTGGGCCGTGTGGATGTGCTGGTGAGCAATGCGGGCATCGCCCAGCAGAAGCTGTTCACCGACATCACCCCGGAAGAGTGGCAGCATATGCTGGACGTGAACCTGACCGGTGCGTTCCACCTGTGTCAGCTGGCGCTGCCGGGTATGATCCGCCGCAAGGCCGGACGCATCCTGACCGTGAGCAGCATGTGGGGCCAGACCGGCGGCAGCTGCGAGGTGCATTACTCTGCAGCAAAGGCAGGCCTGATCGGCCTGACCAAGGCTTTGGCCAAAGAAGAAGGCCCAAGCGGCATCACAGTGAACTGTGTTGCGCCCGGGGTCATTGATACCGATATGATGGCAGCATTCACCGCCGAGGATAAGGCCGCGCTGGCCGAAGAGACCCCTGTGGGCCGTCTTGGCAGCGCAGACGAAGTGGCGCAGCTGCTGGTGTTCCTTGCCGGCGAGGGTGCGGGCTACATCACCGGTCAGGTGTTCGGCGTGAACGGAGGACTTGTGATCTGATGCGCAGGAACACTTTATTACAGGATTTCCCCCGGCGGGAGCATCCCCGGAGCAAGAAGGAGAGAGCAAAATGGGCATGACTTTAAAGGAACTGTTGACGAAAGGCGAAGGCACCATTTCGGCCAAGGAGGCCAAGGCGCTGGCTGCACAGTGCAGAATGGATGAGGAAACGCTCTACACCCTTCTGGAAGAACGCGGCATCAAGGTTCAGGAAGAGGATGCAGAGCCTACGCTGGATGTGGACAGCATCATGGCCGAGGTCGAGAATGCCGAGAACAACAACGATGATATGGGCATCAGCGAGGACGAGGAAGAGCAGAGCGAGGAGAACCCTGCAGACCTGAAGGCTGCCATGGACGAACTGCTGGACGACCCCGTTAAGAACTACCTCAAGCAGATCGGCCAGATCCCGCTGCTGAGCGCGGAGCAGGAGGTGGAGCTGAGCCGCCGCATCCATGCCGGTGCCGAGGCGGCGCACATCCTGCAGGCCGACCGCCAGAAGTACGGCGGGCCGGAGTACATCAAAAAGAACAGCGCCCGCTTCTCGTTTGAAGAGGATGAGAACAGCCGCAGCTATACCGAAGATCTGGACGAGGAGGGCAACGAGAAGCCCAGCGAGGATGCCGAGGAAAAGGCTGCCGAAGAGGAAGCTATGGAGGCTGTGGAGAACGGCCCCCTGAGCGACGAAAAGCGCGCTGAGCTGCTCAAGACCCGCCGCGATGGCCTGAACGCCCGCCGCAGCCTGAGCGAAGCGAACCTGCGTCTGGTGGTGTCCATTGCCAAAAAGCATGTGGGCCACAATCTGGCATTCCTGGATCTGATCCAGGAGGGCAACATCGGCCTGATCAAGGCTGCCGAGAAGTTCGACTGTGACCGCGGCTTCCGCTTCTCCACCTATGCAACCTGGTGGATCCGTCAGGCTATCACCCGTGCCATTGCGGATCAGGCCCGTACCATCCGCATTCCGGTGCACATGGTGGAGACCATCAACCGGATGCGTCAGGCCACCAACCAGCTGGTGTACCAGAACGGCCACGAGCCGACCCCGGAAGAGCTGGCAAAGGCCATGGATATGAGCGTGGAGCGTGTGCGCGAGATCCAGCGCATGGCACAGGAGCCGGCAAGTCTGGAAAGCCCCGTGGGTGAGGAAGAAGATTCCTCTCTGGGCGATTTCGTCGCAGACGAAAATGCCGAAGCCCCCGGCAAGGCCGCAGACCGCGCCATGGTGGCACAGCAGATCAATCTGGCTCTCAAGAGCCTGACCCCTCGTGAAGAGAAGGTCATCCGCCTGCGCTTTGGTCTGGACGATGGCCGTCCCCGTACGCTGGAAGAGGTTGGCCGTGACTTTGGCGTTACCCGTGAGCGTGTGCGCCAGATCGAGGCAAAGGCGATCCGCAAGCTGCACAGCCGCAAGTGCCTGTCCCTGCTGAACGGCCTGATCGAGTGATAAAGTAAAACTCCTTCAGTCATCGCTGCGCGATGCCAGCTCCCTCAGAGAGGGAGCCCTTGGCAAAACCGGAAAGTTGTCCGTACTGCCAAAGGCCCCATCTCCGAGGGGGCTGTCTGCGTAAGCAGACTGGGGGAGTTCTTTCGTAAAAAACGACTTTTTGCAAAAATCCGGATTTTTTTGCAAAAACCTCTTGCCAAACGGTGGAAACTGTGGTATTATAATTAAGCTGTGATTGCGCTGCTATAGCTCAGTTGGTAGAGCGCATCCTTGGTAAGGATGAGGTCTCCAGTTCGAATCTGGATAGCAGCTCCAGCTCAGATGCCCTGAAGTCGAAAGATTTCGGGGCGTTTTTCTTTTGTAGATCGTTTCTGCTGTGCGGGTCCGGAACAGGGCAGAGCGGGCTTTGAACGGCTCTTTCAGGCTTTTTTGCGTTTTTCGTAAATTCATGCTTGACAAGCGGACGCTTTTTCGATATAATAAAGCACGTTCCGGCGGTAAGCGCCGCGCGAAACTTGAGCGATCATGGCCCGGTAGCTCAGTTGGTTAGAGCA
>ERZ791826.1321-NODE-1321-length-15030-cov-2.652554_pt1 | contig 15030 bp, 16 predicted proteins | sample MGYA00510297_ERZ791826 | MGnify/ENA primary metagenome ERZ791826 (study PRJEB30046, sample SAMN00792004) | human gut metagenome | study: EMG produced TPA metagenomics assembly of the A metagenome-wide association study of gut microbiota in type 2... | reverse complement strand
TTTTCCATTTTTAAGTTATGCGCCCCGCCTGCGTCGATACGAAAAAGACGGAACGGGAACCCGGCTCCGAAGAGCCCCGCTTTCCTTTACTCGAAAGGTATGCGGCTTGCGTTACTACGTCGCAGTAGGTAGTGGCTAACCTGTTAGAACCTCGTAACACAAGAGGCCCACGCCCGTCATGGTGTAGTGCCTATGGAGTAGCGCCATCAATCGGGGCGTGGTTACGACCCGACGTCGGACATCCTCTTATTGCCGTCTAACTGCAAAATGCCACTTTTACTGCGACAGCAACGCGATCCCCGTCTTTCGACGGATCGCTACCCAAAAGTAGTACAAAAAAATCATTCGCACAACATAGAACGGACATTTTCTGCTACGAAATGTCTTTTTAGCCCGAACAGCACATGCTGAACAACCTCACGGCACATCATTCAATGCGAATACGATATTCCCTTCCGAGGAAATATAAAATCCACGGCCGAGCCTACCGACCCGTGCCCGTATGTGAATTGTTGGGAAACGGGGCTATTCGCTCGGATTGCAGAGAACTCTCCTGCCGCTATTTGCAAAAATACTGCCCATCTTCATGTTTATGACGTACAAATATAGCTACAATTTCGGGAATAAACCATTTCAAGCGCTGAAAAACCAACGTTTTAACTGTTTTTTCCTCTCAGTTTGCAAATACTCAATTATTCGCTCACATCAAATAATTGTTTTGACTACATCTTTGCATTATGGTACGGCAACAACGGAATATCGAATTGATGCGTGCGATAGGATGCAAACTACGACAAATCCGTAAGCAATGCGGATTGTCGCAAGAAAAAGTACTGTTTCGGACAGGAATCTATTTGAATCGTATCGAGAACGGACGGAGCAATATTTCTGTAAGTACGCTCATTACTCTTTGCACAGCTTACGGCATCACGTTGCACGATTTTTTCAAGAGTTTGAACTATGGTGCGGCAGATACGCAATAACGAAGCGCTGAGTAAAATCGCTGCGAAGCTCAAAACTCTGCGTAAACCAACCGGAAAGTTGCAAAAAGAGATTACACAGGAAACGGGCATGAATATCGGTGATTTTGAATCGGCAGCGACGAATCTGTCCATATCATCGCTCGAACGCCTATGCTGCTATTACGGGCTAACGCTGGCCGAATTTTTCGACGAAGAGCTGGGGTTGTAGCTTCCTATAAATTACGAAATACAGCGCGATTGCGGTAGAATAATTACCTATATATTTTGACGACAATTATACCTATGCAACACCTACGCAATGTTACATAGATATTAGTTGTTTTTACATATTTGCTTCTGTATATACGACATTACCCGAGACGACCGTTGTACCCGAAACGTGTATTTCAATGGGGAGCTCCATAAGTTGTGATACCTTTAATGCGATCGCGCGGCTCATATAAATATCGTCGTGCTTTCCTTCGACGGCTCCATAGCTGCCGTCGGGTTTCAACTCGTACCACTCGATTTCATCCAACGCCCGCTTGTCTCGTTCGATATAGAGGATTTCGCGCAGGCGTTTGGTCATCTGCGTTACAAGATCGGTCTTGCTGGCAGCGTTCGTGTGGAATCCGTAACGCTTCGGTCGTCCCTCGCGGATCTGCACGGGGTCTGTCCGCGAGAACAGATTATCGTAGTGTTCTTTTATCGTGTCGAGAATCGTCAGCGTATGGTCGCCCTCCTGCCCTTTGGGGTCGAGGCTGTTTGCTTCGACGGCCAGCAGCGCATGACAGAACCACTCGGCGACCTGCACGGCTCGCCACACCGTCAAATCTTGGTCGAGGTGAAAACGATAGGTAGCGATACACTCCTCCACACCGCCGTCGATCATCGCCGCGCGGTCAATTACCGAAATCACGCTGTAATCGGCATTGGGGTTACGGCCGCCGATGTCGAGTGCCGCCACATAACGATCGACGATGCGGCGCGAGGTGTCGGGTAATTTCCACACGTAGAAATCACCCGTCGGCGTGGGCACGAAACGAATGTTTTGCAGCGCTTCGGGGCCATACGCCGCATCGGCCACCAGCTCGCCGACATAGAGCGGCTCGCGGGTATATGGCCGGAGCTGCCGAACGTAGAGCGGATCGTGCGCGGGGCGCCCGGTGGTCTGGAACGCCTCTTCGGCTGTTGAGGGAAACTCGCTGCACATCTGCCAATCGGTCGAGTACTCGCGCCGTTTCTCCCTGTACCAATTCAATCCTTCCAGCGTCGCGCCGGCATGGAATCGCGCCAGCTCGTCGCGTGTCATGGAGTGCACGAACTCCGCCTTTTGTCGCTCGCTGACGAACGGTTTATAATATATGTCTATCTCGTACCACGCCACGAATAACGGCGTATAGGCCGACCGTCCGTCCACCGCCTCGCACCATGTATCGTGGAAAAAGTTGCCAATTCCTTTGGCCGTCGATTCCAGCACGACGACCGTAAACGGCTCACGCGGCACAGAGCCGAGAATCGTTTGTATCACATCTTCCGGTTTACGTTCTTTGGTCTTTTTCCACAGCCCGACCTCCGACAAGTGTGCCATCTTAATATCGCCCGAACGGAGACTGTCGGGTTTCTGCATGGAGCCGATCGAGACGACGCAATCCCGATCGACGAGCATTTTATTTTTGCTCGAACCCTCGAAATTGCAGAATTGCACGGGACATATCTCGACCGGATGCCGTCGGGCCATGCGTGAATACATCGCACGGATCGTCCGCGCCTGATCCTCCACGTCGGCCACGATCACGCTGTTCCATCCCGAACGGTGGAACAGTTGTATCCATGCCATGAACATCTGCACGACCGTACTGCCGCCCCATTGCCGGGCTTTGAGCAGCACGATGCGCACGGGCTTTCCCGCGAACAGATCGCAAAGAAGGATATGCACTAATTTAAGCTGCGCCCGCCGCAGCTTGAACGGCACGAGGCGCCCCGACGTCTTGTCGAAAATCTTGACGCACGAAATACACCAAAACTCGAAATCGTACACGGCACGCAACCGGTGGACGGTTCCGTACATCGTGCCGAGGTCGATACCTTCCGCAGTGGCATAACATCCGACCCCGCCGGCAGCAATAATAGCGGCGACGGTCGGTGTCGCAGCCATATAAGCAGGGATAAGTACATAACTGTCCGGTGTGAAATAGAGCCGGACACGTTCGATGGGCGACCCTTCACCGGTGAGAGGATTGTAAGGGGCGAAAAGTCGCTTTACCCGAATTTCATTCTGCGCCAGTATTGCCCGGACATCAGATGCGTCCGTTGATGATGCGCCGGACATAATTCGGACTTAACCCAATCACGGGGTCTTTGCATATCATATCCACGAAATAAGTCTTGGACAGATATTTCAGCCGTTCGGGATTCTCGGCCCGTTCACGTGCGAGCATCTCTTCGTAACGGCGGCGTATTTCGTTGTGTCTCTTTAAAATCTTTTCGGGAACCTCGTCCCGTACCCGTTTTCCTTTGCTCATAGTGATATGTTTTCTGCGTTCACCGCAATAATAGCGATAATTATAACTTCTTGAAAACTAATAAACAACATACTTTTACAGCAGAATATATCACGCACAAAATCAATCGGTAAAAATGCAGGAAGAAAACACCGTTCAAGAACAGGAACAAACGCCGCGCATCTCGCGTGTGCGCGAATACATGACGGCCAAATTCCCCGACCGGGAATTCGGCGACGACAGCGAGCTGGAACAGGCACTTTACGATTATCTCACGCAAAGCGACAAAAAGATCGCAGGCCACGAAGCGGCCAACAAAACAATCATGGAGGTCGTACAAGCCTATCCCGAATTTGCGCAGATCATCGAAGATGTGGCCAACGGAATCCCCGTACAGGTCGCTATCGCCCGGCAGTTCGACCCATCGGAGTTGGCCGTGCCGGAGGGAGAGCCGGACTACGAAGCCTACAAACAAGCCGCCGAGGAACGCACCAAACGTCTCGCGGACATGAAAACCCGTGTCGAAACCCGCGAAAAGAATATGGCACGAAGCAAAACGGACGTCGATGCGTTCTTTGCCGAACAAGGATTGAGCGAAGAAGAACAGCAGCGATTCGTCGCATGGGTGGATAATGAAATTCTTGCCAACCTGCTCGACGGCAAGGTGAACAAAGAAATCCTTACGAAACTCTATCAAGGATGGGTGTACGACACGGCCGTCGCCGAGGCCCGTGAGACAGGAAAGGTCGAAGGACGTAACGAACAGATCGAAACCCGTCGGGCTCGGACGCAGAAAACCGACGGGCTGCCGGCCGATGGCGGAGGCATTGAGGCCGCACCTGCTGCCGACGGCCGAAAAGACATGATCGACGAGGTGATAGCCCGCCGCAACAAACGAAGATTCTAATCAATTACCAACAATATGAAAAACAACAAACTTCTCTACGGGCTGTTCGCCGTTTGCGCATGTGCCGTAGGTGCGTATCTGTTCTACGAATTGTTCGCATGGCTCGCGCCGGACGATCTGGGCGGGGTCTTCATGGCCGCCGGAGGTGCAGCGGCGACCGCCGAGCAGACGATGCGAGGTACGGTTCTGACGACCAAACCGCCGAAAAAGGACGGGACGGTCGAGGCACAAGACATCAACCGCCCGACGATTTCCAAGAAGATCACGAAGATCAACCCGTCGCTGTTTCCGATGGACACGATCTTGCGGGAAATCGAAATCGTCCCGTGCAAATCGGTCGAATATCAGTATTACAGCGTTCGCGGGCGCGGCGTGCAGAGCAAGGTCAAAACGGCCTACACCGTCTCCGGCGAAGCGAGCGGAGCGAAACAGATCACCGTAACGAATGCACACATCTTCTCGGTGGACGGCAACGTGCTGTTTCCGACCTTCGAGGTCGATAACGACACGAAGGTCGCCTCTCCCGTCGCATCGGGCGGCATCTCTCTCAATCCGCTCATCTGCCACATCGTCGCCACGGACGCGATCAGTCAGGACAAAATCACGATTTTCCCGCTCAACGCAGCGGTGCTGCCCGCACTGCCGGCCGATACGCCGCTTTACCGTCTCGGCGTCGCCAAACACGAAAACGCGGGTATGTCCGAAGATCCCAGCCAGATGCCGTACAGCGACAGCAACTACTGCCAAATCCACATGACGACCGTATCGGAGGGCCTCTACCAGAAACTCACCGAGAAAGACGTACAGTTCGGACTGCTCGACATGAAGGAACAGGCGCTTCTGGATTTCCGCATGACCAACGAGGCCGATGCGCTGTTCGGAGTGAAGCAGCAGATCGTCGATCCCGTTTCGCGCAAAGTGAAATACATGAGCGACGGAATGCTCCGCAAGATCGACAAACGCCTCGATATGGGGGCTGAGAGCAAGATCACCAACGATCTTATCTACGGTTGGGCCTCGGACATCTTCTGCGGTAACAACGGCAGTGAACGCCGCGTCATGTTCTACGGGAAAGACTTCGGGCGTCAAATGGCGGGCGCTTCGACCGTCGTAAAACAACTCGAAGCCGGCAATACCGAAGTCGTGTTCGGCATCACGTTTCACCGCATCGTTACACCCGATGGCGAGCTGCTGATGAAGCCCCACGACCTGCTGAACGAATACGGATACAGCAAGGCCGCGATCGTGATCGACCCTGCGAATATCTACCGTGCCGAGCGCAAGCCGCTGGAAGCGACGGAGCTCGAACGCGATAAGGTCGGACTTTCCCGCTCAACGGACGTTCGTATCGACGAAAGCCATACGCTCGCCGTCCTCAACCCCGACACCCACGCGGTTATCATGGTAAAATAGACGCACCGCAGCAGAGACACGACCTCTCCTGCCTAAACAACCCTTTGATATGGCCACATTCTATGTACTCAACAACAAGAAATACCGCACGTCCGTCCGCCTTCGGGACGGACGGCTGGAAGCGATACGTTTCGAGCCGGAGGTTTACTTCGGCGGTATCGGCCAAAGCACCTATACCACCTCCGATCCGGAGGTTATCGAAGCTCTCAAAAAACATTATGCCTACGGAACTACTTTCTGGGAAAAGGAACCGACCGCAGAGGCCGACACTTCGGCACCGAATGACATACCCGTCGATTTGGAAGCGCTACTGCCCGACCCTGACAACGCGATTCGGGAGGAAACCGTAACGTCGGTGGCATCCGCCCGGGCATGGCTGCAAGCCAATCTCGATTATGTCGTTCCGGCAGGCATGAAGAAGGACAACATCAAAATCGAAGCGGCGAAACGAAACGTATTGTTCACCCGATGGTAGGAATGCGCAAATACATCATCGCAAAGGCGCTGCGGTGCATCGACGAGGTTTACCCCGACGATAACGATGCCAACGGGCCGCACTTTCCGTTGGAGGAGTTCATCGACGAAGCAGGCCGGCGGGTGTTGCTGGCGGCTCCGCTGCACGCAATCCCGAATCGGGCCGCTCTTACGGAGTGCGTGTTGAGGCCGCACGCCGACGGAAGCGGCGAAATCGACTTGCCGGGCGATTTTCTCAAACTCGCACGCCTGCGCATGGAGAGCTGGCAGCGTCCGGTGTTGGCGACAATTCCGGAAGAACATCCCGCCGCCCGACGTCAGTATCACCCCGTAACGCGGGGCGGTACGGCAAAACCCGTCGTACTGCTTACACACGGTGGGACACGGCTCCGGTATTTCAGCGTAACGGAGGCACGGCACCGCATCGCCGAAGGGGAATACATCGCCTACACGAGCCTCGACGACACCTATCCCGAAAGGCTCGCGGAGGCTACGGCATGGATGCTCGCCGCATTGGTAGCGGGCGTAGCCAACGACACGAACGGAGCGAAAGCGGCCGAAGCCCGAGCCACGGAAATACTCTCGGCATTATGAAATTCGACGTGAAAATAGATTGCATGGCGCTGTTCGACGAATGCATGGATCAAACGCTCATCGACTACCGCACCCGCACGACGGAAACCGGACAGTCCGCAGCGGCGACGCATACGCTCGACCGGTCGCTATTCGATACGTTCTGCGTCAATCTTCGCAGCGTGGCCGAGACCCTCCGTACTGTTCTCCGAAAACAGGTCGGCGAGGTGTTATTCATCCCCGACCTGTTGCAATATAGAGTGTATCTCGTCTCCGGCATATCGCCGGAAAGCGTCGCTGTCAGGATAAAAGACGTGCTGAAATACGGGATGCTCTGCTGGTGGTACGGCGGACGGGACATTCCGCTGTTCCAACTTTACCGCTCCTTATACGAAACCGCCGTAGAAGAGCTGCGCAACCAGATACGCAGCACCCATACGGAAAGACCTTACTGCATGTTATGATTACGCGCGAAAACAAACTCTTCCGGCTGTCATGGCTCAAATCCGACCTTTTCCGTGCTACGAGTACGGAGACGGCCTACAATGCCCGCACGCTGGAAAACGAAACAGGACAAGACCTGTTCGACCGTTACGCCATGACGAACGATGAACGGCCTTTCTTCGACGAACACATCGCGCAAGCGCTGCTCGCCTTGTTGCATCATTTCCGACGCATTGTACCGGATTGCCAGCCGATAACGACCGAGGGCGACACGTGCGGCCTCACGTTCGCAGCCCGCGTAAGCCGCGACGAAGATGAGTTTTACAGCCACGCAGAGTTGCAAGGCGTCGAACGGAGCGCCACCGAAGTATTGCGCTACTATATACTCGCCGAATGGTATTTGTCGATTCGCGCCAATGATCTGTGGACTGCCTATACACAGAAACTCACCGCAGCCGTCGCCACGCTGTCATCCTACCTGTTCCGGTTTTACCGTCCCGTATTACGACGCGCCTATCAGGTATCTCCGAACCCCGAAGAATATCCGCATCACGGCGAAATACAAATCATTGATGCAGGTTTGGTTTGACCAATGGAAAAACAACTTATACATGGTTCATTATTCAGCGGCATAGGAGGGTTCGATTTAGCCGCAGAATGGGCAGGAATGGTCAATGCTTTCAACTGCGAGATCGACCCGTTCTGTCGTCGTGTATTAAAGTATCATTTTCCAAATGTGGAGCAATATGAAGACATCCAAAAAGCGGATTTCAGCAAGTGGAAAGACCGCATCGACATCCTTACAGGCGGATTTCCCTGCCAGCCGTTCAGTCTTGCAGGAAAACGCAAAGGAACGGAAGACGACCGCTACCTGTGGCCCGCAATGCTCAACGTTATTCGGACTGTTCGACCCCGCTGGATCGTGGCAGAGAATGTTCTCGGAATTGTTAATTGGTCGAAAGGATTGGTATTCGACACGGTGTGCTCTGACTTGGAAACGAACGGATACGAAGTACAACCGTTCATTATTCCGGCTTGCGGTGTCGGCGCTCCCCACCGCAGAGACCGGATATGGTTTGTTGCCCACCGTACAGACACAAGGATTGAAGCATTGCGAGAACGGCCGAACGAAGTTTATTCCAATAGTCCTGCTTCCAACACCCCACGCCTCGGACGCATCTCGCGGGGGCCAACAAGTAACCGATCTATACAAAAGGAGGAAATCGGGTCAAACATATATGTCGCTATTGAACGATTTGGCCGTAAGCGGACTTTTACCGACCCCAACGGCGAACGATGCCGCCAATTCGTCGATTCCGCCCTCGCAAATCGACAGGGGCAGTCTTGTCGGAACTCTTATGCGAGGGATGCTTCCGACACCGAAAGCAAACGATTTCCGGAGCGGAATGGCCAACCGGGTAGGGACGATTCATACTCAACAGCTCAACGACACGATTGCATACCGGACTGGAAAAACTTTCCGACTCAATCCCCTGTTTGTGGAAGAAATGATGGGATTTCCGACTTATTGGATTCTGCTGCCGTTTTTGCAAAATCCGTCATTAACCGACACCGAAACCCCGTTCCCAGATGGCGCATAGAAGCTATTAAATGCTACGGCAATGCAATCGTCCCGCAGGTAGCTTATCGAGTACTGCATACGATCCGAAACTATATAATAAATGCTCAACTACAATAATATATGCAACTAAATATTATCCACAATACGGACGCTTTGAGCGGTTTGAAGTCGCTTCCCGATGAATCGGTGGACTGCATCGTTACGTCGCCTCCTTATTGGCAGATGCGGGACTACGGCATCGGCGGAATCGAGTGGCCGGATGGTTGGTTCGGACAATTGGGATTGGAACCTACACGCGATAGTTACATAGCGCATCTGTGCCATATCTTCGACGAGTGCCGTCGAGTATTGAAATCCTCCGGTTCGTTGTGGGTAAATTTGGGAGACACATACAGCAATCCGCCCAAATACAACCGACCGCAAAAGATCGAATGGTACGAACATTCAAAAAACAATTCATGCCTGACGAATCAACAGGTCGATACAGCACGCCTTCGTATCCTCCGTAAGTCATTGTGCAATATTCCGAACAAGTTTGCCGAAGAAATGATCCTCCGCGAGTGGATTCTTCGTAACGAAATCATTTGGCATAAGCCTGCCTGCATACCGTCAAGCGTCCACGACCGCTTTACGGTGGATTTCGAGAAGATATTTTTCTTTACCAAAAACTGCCGTTATTACTTTCAACAGCAATTCGAACCTTATGCCCCTGCAACGTTCATCCGTTATCAGAGGCCCCATAATCTGAGTGGAAAAGGAATAGAATACCGGAGAATCAGCGGACGGCCCAAAGGGAAAATCGATATAGATCCTCGTGGACGGAATATGCGGTGTGTATGGCGCATCCCGTATGAGCCGAGTAAAGAAGCACATTATGCCATGTACCCAATGCGATTGGTCGAAATTCCAATTAAAGCCGGATGTCCCGAAAGCGGAATCGTCCTCGACCCTTTCATGGGTAGCGGCACGACGGCCGTCGTAGCACGCCGATTAGGAAGAAAATACATCGGATTCGAGCCGAACCCCGACTACATCGACATTTGCCGGAGACGGCTGAAACAAGGCAATTTATTTTCATAAAAACCACATCAAATGGAAAATCACGAAATTTTGCGATACATCGTCGATCTGACCGGTATCGAAAGCCGTGCATTTCATCGGGCACTCCTGCTCGAAGCAGTCGTTTGGTGTGCGATGATCGGCGCCGTGATAATCGACTTCACGACTGGCATCCGTAAAGCAAAAGTATTGAAAATACCCAGAGACAGTCATGGTTTCAGACGTTCGTTCTCGAAATTCAGCGACTACGGGAAAGTAACGGGAATGCTCATGTTATTCGACCTGCTGGCTATTCTGTTCGGCGTCTATTCGCTTCCGTATGCCTCCGGCGTGGCGGCCGTGGGTGTCGTCTATACCGAGTATCGTTCCGTCCGCGAAAATCTCAAAGCGATAAAATCCTCGGCGGTGGAGATGACAACTATCGTAGAGTTATTGGCCAAAGCCAAAGACCCTAAAAAGATAACCGAACTATTGCTCCAATACAACGAGGTGAAAAATAACGCCAGCCGGCAACAACCTAAAAATAACGATACGAAATGAAAATCTTGATCGACAACGGGCACGGCCACGCCACGGCCGGAAAACGCTCTCCCGTATGGCCCGATGGGAAACAACTCTTCGAATACGAATTTAACAGGGACATCGCCCGACGAGTGCATGAGGCACTGACCGCACGCGGGGCCGACTGCGTGCCGGTCGTTCCCGAAATCGACGATATTCCGCTGGCGGAACGCGCCCGCCGTGTGAACGAGATCGCCGCACAGGCCGGCCCGGAAAATTGCCTGCTCGTCTCGATTCATGCCAACGCCGGAGGCGGCACGGGATGGGAGGCATGGACATCCGTCGGAGAAACGGAAGCGGACAGCTACGCAACGATCTTTTACGAAGAGGCCGCCCGTGCATTTCCCGAACAGAGGATGCGTATGGACACGACGGACGGCGACCCGGACAAAGAGGCGCATTTTTATCTGCTCCGACATACGACCTGCCCGGCCATTATCACCGAGAATTTCTTTATGGACACGGAGGCCGATTGCCGGCTGATTCTCTCGGAGGAGGGCCGCAAACGTATAGCCGATATGCACGTTTCGGCGCTGCTTCGCTGTATCGAATATCACCGAAACAAATAATCTGCCGCTATGAAAATCTACTACGATTCCAAACTCGCAAAGAGCCTGTTGTTCGGCTCGTTCAAAACCTGCATGTTCTTCGGCGTCGTGCTGACCGAGTGCACCGCATTGTCTGAAAAAGTGAAACGGCATGAGGGGATTCATGTGCGGCAATATTGGGAATGTCTCGCCGCCGGCGTCGTATTGTGGTTTCTCCTCCATGTAGGAGCCGCGTTGCTGGGCGGCCATGTGTCCGCATGGTGGCTGTTGTTCGTGCCGACGACCTTCTACCTATTGTATGGGGTCGAATGGCTGATTTCTTACGTCTATCACATCCTCCGAGGCGATGCACGCGACCGATGGAACGACGCAGCCTACCACGCCTCCGCCTTTGAGATGGAGGCATACGCGCACGAAGCCGAGGCCGATTACCTGTCCTCGCGCCGGCGGTTCGCGTTCGTCAAATACTATGGTAAACTCTGATGGAACATGATACGCGCCTTACTCATAGCCTCTGTTCTGTCGCTCTGCATGGCAGGTTGTTCACCCAGCAGGGTATTGGTGCAAAGCCGCCAGACCGATAGCGTGCGGATAGACGAGAAAATCCGGATTCGGACGCAAATAAAATATGTTCCGGTCATCGTACATATTCCCGATCAGCAAACGAGCGTAATAGCCGAGCCGTCCGACACATCGCACCTCGAAACGCAATATGCCGCCTCCGATGCCTTCATACGTCCCGACGGGAAATTATATCACGACTTACGGAATAAGCCGCAAGAGAAGTCCGCAATCGTCCCCGTCGAAATTACGGATACAACGGCGACGAGTACGATCGTCCGGCAGGAACAAGAGCGGATCGAGGTACCCGTACCGATGCCTCTCACATGGTGGCAGCGGTTCTGGAATATGTCGGGAAAAATCGCATGGGGACTGCTGGCCGGAGCGATTATCGGAATCATCGTGCGACGAAGATTATAGTTATGGAGAGTTGCCGTACCCATACGATCATTGCAGGAACGAGCTTCGCTCTGCTGATTACCGCGTTGAGGGACGACGTGGAATTACCGGAGGAATTGCCCGACACGATTCCCTCCGCGTGGCTCGACGACCTCGACCGTTACCGCATCGTGCTGTTGTTATCGACGTCCAAACACGGCCCGAAGGCGATTGCCGGAACCGCAGCGGAATACGAACTGAAAATCGAGCGACGCGACAGCGCTCGCTACTTCGTAAATATTCCGGCCTCGGCGACCGAGGAAATGGAGGAAGGCGAAATCGTCCTTACCGTCGAATTGCGGGATACGCAGACCGATACGGTCATGAAAGCCGAACGGCGCACGGTTCCGCTTGTCAAAGCAAGACTATGAAACTACTCTGCATATTGCAACAAGGCGATTTGTCCGTAACCGACGGCTCGGCACTTTCTCACCGACTTTATTTCGACTTCGCAAACCGCATAGGCATCGACGGGAAAGACGGCAAAGATGGAACGGACGGAACGGACGGATTGACGCCGGAAATCGGCAAGGATGGAAATTGGTGGATCGGAGACCGAAATACCGGAGTACCGGCCGTCGCATTCCGCAGTTACGCATCGCTGGCCGCCTTCCCGAAACAGGGGAATAACGACACGCTTTATCTGGATGAAACAACGAACCGGTTTTATCGCTGGGACGCGCCGGCACAAAACTATCGCACGGTCGGCCCCGACTACGACGACATCAAAATAATCGACGGCGGAAACGCACAATTCTAAACCACATGGCCACGATAACGGTAAAAAGCAAAATCATCGTCCGCAACGATACCGAGGCGAATTGGGTCTCGGCGAATCCCGTGCTGCTGAAAGGCGAAGCCGGATATTGCACGGACAAACTCTACCTCAAATTCGGCGACGGTTCGACGAAATGGAACGACCTCCCCAAATTCGGCGGACAGTCCGTTATCATTCAGAGTACGGCGCCTTCGGATGGAAGCCGGCATACCTACGAAGAGGGGACATTTTGGATCGACCTTTCTGCGTCCTCTCCCGAAATCTACATATTGATCCAACGGGAGAGCGACAACCGCGAGTGGCTCCAGCTCATCACGGCCGAGGCACTCGCAGCAAAGGGGGCGATGCTGGCAAAGGATTTTGCAAAGGAGAGCGAAGCCGGCGCCAAGACCGGATATGTCGATAAGGCACTCTCGGCCGACAAGCTCAAAACGGCCCGAACTGTTACATTGACAGGAGCCATCACGGGAAACACGACCTTCGACGGTAGTAAAAACGTATCTATCGAAACATCGTTGAAACCGCTCGAAGAACAGGACATCCCTGAGCTGTCCTTATCTAAAATCAAAGACGCAGGAACGGCGGCCGCGTGCAATACGGGCACCGAAGCCGGACAAATACCCGTAATCGGGGAGGATGGAATGCTCGACGAGGCACTGATCCCTCGGCAAACACTTACGACCGACAATGTGAACGAGGGCAAAAAGAATCTTTATTACACGAACGAGCGAGTGAGTGGCCGCTTACTTACAGGACGATGCAAACACTTTTGTAATGGATGGAGGAAATGCATGATGAATGAACAGATAACCATACACACTCGATTTCAACACAGGCGGGCGACAGCGGCTCGCTGGGCAGAAGTCAATCCCATATTGCGGGAAGGAGAACTCGGCGTGGAACTCGATACACGGCGGATGAAATTCGGCGACGGCGTAACGAGGTGGAACAGTCTGGAATATTGCTCGAAAGAGATTCTCCCGGCATCGGCCGCCGAGCTGGGCGGGATAAAAGCCGAGGGGAAAAACGACGGATATAGCGTCGAAGTACGCATAGACCCCCAAACGCATAAACTGTATGTACCGGCCTATCCCGAAATTCCGGAACTGCCGCAACTCGGAGCCGTAGCGACCAGCAACGACTATAACGACCTCGATAACAAACCGAGTATTCCGGCCCCATATTCGCTGCCCGCAGCAACGGAAACCGCACTCGGAGGCATAAAGGCCGCAAGTAAAACCGTGGAATATACCGTTGAGGTAAAGAAAGACCCGACTACGCACAAGCTCTATGTACCGGCATCGACGGCATCGGTCGAATCGCCCGATAACGGAATATTGCCCGGACTGATCGTGAAAATAAGTTACAGACAACAGGATAAAAGCACGCATTTCCCGAACGAGACAGCAGCGATAATGAATGGCGACATTTATTTCCGTCCGCTGTGCAGTCCCGAATATTTCAATCGAATCTTGCCCGATTTATATATCGGGCTGGCAAGGTGCAATTCCCGCGCGTACAACAGAATCACGCAAAAACCTACAAAAAAACAAATAGGTTGGCATATCGTAGGGAACCCGCCCTATACACTCGGTTCGCAAGAACGGTATCCGCAAAAAAGTGTTTTCACCGGAGAGTTCAACAATTATCCCTGCTGGACATGGAATGATGCCGCACCGGTAGCTGTCGCCGATCTGATCGAAAAATACAACGGAGAATGGATTAAATTTCCGTATGATCTGGAAACGATCGCCCGACGTTTTATTTATATGTATCAAATACAATATCAGACGCCGAGAATATATACGGTTCTTCCGATCGAGACGTTGCAAGGGACGCAGGTTAAAGACGGATTTCTCAAAATAAGTACGATTCGTCGCAGAGTATCGTTGGATGGTGCGCGAACTTCGGCAAGCGGTTTTTACGCCTCGGTAAACCTCGGATTGTGTTTTTGTCGTTCAGAGACCGAGCCGCCGCACTTGCAGCGAACCTTATTAGGCCCTATTATGCCTCAACGAGTGATAATCGTGCGAAAGTTCGGCCTTAACAGGATTTATTATTTAATGAAAAACCCCGAACGTAGAAATCGCATAAGATAGGTCTCCAAGAGGGAGCGCAAATGGCACCGGTCAGAAATGGATGGTGAGCCCGCAAGGGCCCCATCTGTCGCTGGTTGGAACTGGAACGCCGAAAGGTAGTTCTGGCACTGGTTAGAACTGTTTGCTA
>ERZ791826.1308-NODE-1308-length-15144-cov-4.669826_pt1 | contig 15144 bp, 9 predicted proteins | sample MGYA00510297_ERZ791826 | MGnify/ENA primary metagenome ERZ791826 (study PRJEB30046, sample SAMN00792004) | human gut metagenome | study: EMG produced TPA metagenomics assembly of the A metagenome-wide association study of gut microbiota in type 2... | reverse complement strand
CAGCGGCCCCTTGTAGCTGTTGTGGTCGCCGTGCTTGGTGCGGCCCCACTCCTCGCCCGCCTGCATAAAGGGCAGACCCTGGCAGGTCAGGTAGATGCCCGCCGTCATGCGGTTCTGTGCCAGCAAATCGGCGTCGGGGCAGTCGTAATCGCCGCGGCGGCCCACGGCGGCCAGCTTGTCCCAGAGCGTGTAGTTGTCATGGGCGGAGACGTACTGCACGACCTGCCCGGCGCACTTGGGCCGGAAGCCGTGTGCGCCGCTGCGCCACGCGCTGATCGAGTGCAGCACATCGTAGCCATGCTGCGGTGCGCCGTTGACATAGCCCGCGTTGGCCGCGTCAAAGACGTTGCCCTTGATGCAGTCCCGCGTGTCATCGCAGAAAAATCCGATGCGTTCATGCAGCGCGTCGAGGGCGCGCTTGTCGGCGGGGCGTGCGCCGCCTTCAAGGTTCGTGCCGCCGCCCATCCAGGGCTCGCCGTACAGTAAAATGCTCTCGCCGCCGGGTAGACTGTCCAGCGCGGCGCGGATGGCGTTCATCGTGTCTACATCTTCCAGCGCCATCAGGTCAAAGCGGAAACCGTCGATGTGGTAGGCTGTGGCCCAGTACAGCACCGACTCGACCACGTATTTGCGCACCATCGGGCGCTCGCTGGCCAGGTCACAGCCGCAGCCGGAGCCGTTGGTCATCATGCCGTTGGGCCAGCGGCGGTTCCAGTAGCCGGGCACGGTGCGCTCCAGATTGCTTTCGCCGTGGTAGGTGTGGTTGTAGACGACGTCCATCACGACGCCCAGCCCCGCGCGGTGCAGCGCGGCGACCATGGCGCGGCACTCTTTGACGCGCACCTCGCCGTGGAACGGGTCGGTGGCAAAGCTGCCCTCGGGCACGTTGTAGTTCTGCGGGTCGTAGCCCCAGTTGTAGCCGCCGTCGGGGCGGGACTCGTCCACCGTGGCGTAGTCGTAGATGGGCTGTAATTGCACATGGCTGATGCCCAGATTTTTCAGATAATTCAGGCAGGTCGGGTGTTCGCCGTCGTTGTCCAGCGTGGTGTCATCGGGCGTGAAGCCCATGAACTTGCCGCGCCACTCCGGTTTTACACCGCTGTGCCCGTCAGCGGAAAAGTCCGCTACATGCACCTCCCACACGCTGCGGGCGTGGGCCGGGATGTCGGGGCGCCGGTCCTGCTCCCAGCCGTCGGGGGCGGCCTGTGTCAGGTCCACCACCATGCCGCGGGTGCCGTTGGCCCCGGCGCTGCGGGCGTAGGGGTCCACGACCTCATGCACGCGGCCATCCGGGAAGTAGATGCGGTAGATGTAATACGTCCCGTGCAGGTTGCCGGGCAGCACAATGGCCCAGACTCCGCCATCGCCGCGGCGCATTTCGTGTACGCCCAGCTCTTTCGCGCCCAGCTCGGCGTCGGTGCCGGTGGCATACAGGCAGACCACGACCCCGCAGGCAGTGGGAGCCCACAGCTTGAAGGTGGTTCCCTCCGCCGTTGGATTTGCGCCGAGGTCGCTGCCGTGGTAATAGGGCAGCTCACAGGCCTGATGCCAGTTCATGAGTGATCGCTCCTTACAAATAATCTGCATTTATTGTAGCAGGTAGAGCGACAGTTTGCAAGGGAAACGTTTCAACGCCCAGCGGAAACCTCTGCATCCAGCATCCCATGTAAAGAAGCCATACACAAGCAAAAATCCCCTGCCCGTGCGGACAGGGGATGCGGTTGCTTATAGAGGTGGATTACTCGCCCAGATGCCAGATGTCCTTGTTGTACTCGGCAATCGTGCGGTCACTGCTGAACAGGCCGGCCTTGGCAATGTTGATGACGCACTTCTTGCGCCAGCCCAGCGGGTCGCAGGCGTAGTCGCTCAGGGCCTGACCCTTGCGCACCACATAAGCGTTGAAGTCGGGCAGCGTCTGGAACCAGTCCTTCCAGACCAGCTCGTCGTGCAGGCGGCGCAGGTTTTCCTCATGCCCGGCGGCCAGCATCTCCGGCCCGACGAGGAAATCGACGGCGCGGCGGATGTTGGGGTCACCCTCCACCCACTGGCTGGCCTGATAGTCGCCCATCTCATAGCGGTGGATGACCTGGTCGGACGTCTGGCCGAAGATATAGATGTTCTCATCGCCGACCTGCTGACAGATCTCGACGTTCGCACCGTCCATCGTGCCCAGCGTCAGCGCACCGTTGAGCATGAACTTCATGTTGCCGGTGCCGGACGCCTCCTTGGAGGCCAGCGAGATCTGCTCCGACAGGTCGCAGGCGGGGATGAGCTTCTCAGCGGCGGTGACGTTGTAGTTTTCCACAAAGACAACCTGCAGATACTTCGACACGACCGGATCCGCCGCAATGACTTTAGACAGGGTCAGCAGGGCGTGGATGATGTCCTTGGCAATCGTGTACGCCGGGGCGGCCTTGGCACCGAAGATGCTGACCAGCGGCGTGGCGGGCAGATGCCCGGCCTTGATCTCATGATACTGGTGGATCAGGTAGAGCAGGTTCAGCTGCTGGCGCTTGTACTCATGCAGGCGCTTGGACTGGATGTCGAACATTGCATCCGGGTCAACGGTGATGTTCTGCGTGCGGTGCAGCCAGTCGGCCAGTGCGCGCTTGTTCTGCGCCTTGACGGCGGAGAACTGCTGCAAAATATCGACATTTTCCGTGTAGGGCAGCAGTTTTTCAAGCTCGGCGGCGTCCTTGCGGAAGCCGGAACCGATGAGCTTTTCGATCTCGGCGGTCAGCGCCGGGTCGCACTCCAGCAGCCAGCGGCGGAAGGTGATGCCGTTGGTCTTATTGTTGAATTTTTCGGGGTAGAGCTGGTAAAAGCCGTGCAGCTCGCTGTTTTTCAGGATCTCGGTGTGCAGATAGGCAACGCCGTTCGTCGAGTGGGTGAAGTGGATGTCCATGTGGGCCATGTGAACGCGGTCGTCCCCGTCGATGATGGCCAGACTCTCGTCGGTGGTGCGGGTGCGGGCCAGCGCGTCGAGCTTTTCAATGATGGGCATGAGCTGCGGCACGACGGCGTCCAGATAGGCGCGGGGCCACTTTTCGAGCGCCTCGGCCAGAATGGTGTGGTTCGTGTAGGCACAGGTCTTTGTGACGATCTCGACGGCCTCGTCAAAGTCGATGCCCTTCTCCCCCAGCAGGCGGATCAGCTCGGGGATAACCATGCTGGGGTGGGTGTCATTGATCTGGATGGCGGCGTAGTCGGCCAGATCGTGGTAATCACAGCCGCGGGCGGCACACTCGGCCAGAATCAGCTGGGCCCCGGCGGAAACCATCAGGTACTGCTGGTAGACGCGCAGACGGCGTCCGGCCTCGTCGGAGTCATCGGGATACAGGAAAAGCGTCAGGTTTTTGTCGATGTCGGTCTTGTCGAACGTGATGCCGTCGTGGACGATGCTCTCATCAATGGTGTCGAGATCGAACAGATTCAGCGTGTTCGTGCGGCCCTCGTAGCCCGTGACGGCCAGCTTGTACAGACGGGCGCTGTAGGTCTTGCCGGCCAGCTCGACGGGATAGACCGTATCCGTTTTTTCCGCCCAGGAGTGGGCGGTCAGCCACGGGTCGGGCAGCTCGTTCTGGACGCCGTCCTTGAAGGACTGGTGGAACAGGCCGAAGTGATACCGCAGGCCGACACCGTCGCCGGGCAGGTTCAGCGTGGCGAGGGAGTCAAGGAAACAGGCGGCCAGACGGCCCAGCCCGCCGTTGCCAAGGCTTGGCTCCGGCTCGACCTCCTCAATATCGGACAGGTTTTTCCCCGCAGCGGCCAGCGCAGCGCGGGTGTCGTCGTACAGCCCTAAATTGATAAGGTTGTTGGACAGCAGCTTGCCGATCAGAAACTCGGCGCTGATATAGTAGAGCTTGCGGCCCGTGACGGGACGGACGCGGGCGGCGCTCTGTTCGCGGACAATGTCCAGCAGAGCCAGATAGATTTCCTGATCCGTGCAGGCGGTCAGGGGCTTGTTGGTTCTGGCTTCCATCGCAGCAGTCATATTCATAAGAGGTTCCCTCCATTTGTGTATGGGCTTCTTGGGTACAACTTGGTTATACCACACAAAACATGCATCTGACTTGCAAAATACCCGCAACTTATGGTACAATACTATCATGCGAGGTGAAAATATGGCGAAACAAGAGCGTTTGCGCGAAGCAAAGCAACACGGGGCCGCGTGGTTCCCGTTCAATATCTACCCATGTACGATCCCGAAGGACTTCCCGCAGGTGGCACTGCACTGGCAGGACAGCATGGAACTGGTCTTTGTCAAAAAAGGGCGCGGCATCGTGCAGGCCGGGCTGACGACCTACACGGCACAGGCGGGCGACATTTACGTGTTTGCCCCCGGCGTGCTGCACGCCCTGCGCCAGCTGCCCGGTGAGGCAATGGAATATGAAAACATCATCTTTGAGCTGGAGCTGCTGGGCGGCGCCGGTGACATCTGTGCCGAGAAGTACCTGCTGCCGCTGCAGAGCGGACGTCTGGCTCTGCCCATGCGCCTTGGCCCGGAAGACTGGGGCTACAACTGGGCGGTGCGGTGCCTGCACGCGGCGGAGGAATTCAACAAGATCAAAGACGTGGGATATGAACTCTGTATAAAGGGCGAGCTGCTGCTGTTTCTGGCGGCGCTGGTGGGCCGCACCGGAGACCTGCCCCCTGCCGATACCCCCGACACCAGGCGGCTGAAAACCGTGGTGCAGCTTGTGAATGAGGGCTACGCGGGGGCGCTGCATGTGACCGACGCAGCGGCGGCCTGCGGATGCAGCCCCAGCCATTTTATGCGCTGGTTCAAGAAAATGACCGGCCAAGGCTTTACCGAATACCTGAACGAGCAACGCCTGAACGCCGCCGCCGATGCCCTGCGCAGCGGCAGCGACACCGTGCTGGCGATTGCGGAGCAATGCGGGTTTGAGAATTTGTCCTACTTCAACCGTCTGTTCAAAAAGCGGTACGGGATGACGCCGCGGGAATACAGGGGGAGAAAATAAAAAAGCCTTCCCCCTCGGGGGAAGGTGGCCCGAAGGGCCGGATGAGGGGCGAGTCTGCGGCGAAATCCCGTGAACGGGTCGCTGCGGAAGCTTTGCCCTCATCAGTCCGCTTCGCGGACAGCTTCCCCCGCGGGGGAAGCCTGAAATTATGCCTTTTTGCTGTAATCCCGTGCGCCGTAAATCGCCGTGCCGACGCGGACGATGGTCGCGCCCTCGGCGATGGCGGCGGCGTAGTCGTGGCTCATGCCCATGGACAGAATGTCCATCTGTGCCCGGTCATAGTTCCGGGCGTCGGCTCTGGCCAAAAGCTCCCGCATCTGTGCAAAAAAGCGGCGGGTCTCGGTGTCGTCGGCGTCGGCGGGCGGGATCGCCATCAGGCCGCGCAGACGGATGTGCGCCCTGGCGGCGGCAGCCTCCAAAAGCGGGAACAGGCTGTCGGCGTCCACGCCGCTCTTGCTGGCCTCCTCGCCGATGTTGATCTCGACGAGAATGTCCTGCACCAGCCCCAGACGGGCTGCGGCGGCATCGATCTTATCCAAAAGGCGCGTGCTGTCCACGCTCTGGATCAGCGCGGCGCGGCCTACGACTTTGTTGACCTTGTTCGTCTGTAAATGCCCGATGAAGTGCCCGGGCTTACCGTTGTAGGCGTTCGCGTCGGTCTTTTCGACCAGCTCCTGCACATGGTTTTCACCGAACAGGTCAATGGGCAGGTCGGCGCTGTAGCGCACCTCCTCCACCGTGCGGGTCTTGCAGGCGGCGCAAAGGCGCACCTCTGCCGGGTCGCGGCCTGCGGCCTTGGCGGCAGCGGCCATCGTCTCACGGATCTTCGCGACGGCCTCGGCCATCTGCTGCTTCTGGGCTTCGGGAATCATCGCACTTCCTCCTGACTGTAAACGGCGCGGGAACCGCCGATGAACGGCGGACGGGTGCGGGCACAGAGCAGAATTGCCTGCCCGATGTGGTCCATCGACAAGCGCACCGGCACAGCCACGCGGCGCAGGTGCATACCGATCAGCGTGCCGCCGATGTCCATGCCCGCGGCGGCCCTGACCTCCTCCACAAGGACGGGGTCGTTAAAGCGCTGCCAGCAGTTCGTGGCCCAGCTGCCGCCCGCGTGGGGCTGCGGAATGGCCGAGACGATTTGATAGCCGTTGGCCTTCGCGGCCTCGCGCTCAATGACGATAGAACGGTTCAGATGCTCACAGCACTGGGCGGCCAGATAGACGCCCTGCTCCTGCAATGGCGGCAGCACGCCCGCCAGCACGGCAGCGGCAGCCTCCATGCTGGAATCCTTGCCGATGCGCCCGCCCATGATCTCGCTGCTGGAGCAGCCGACCACAAAAATGTCCCCGGTCTCAAGATGCGCAGCCTGCAGCAGTTCTTCCGCAGCCTGCCGCGCCTGCGCCGTAAGTTTTGCATAATCCACAGGTAATGCCCCCTTTGGTTACTATTATAGCAGGGGTGTCAATAAAAGAAAAGCCTTCCCCCGCGGGGGAAGGTGGCCCGCAGGGCCGGATGAGGGCGACCCTGCGGATGCTGCTCATAAATGGGTGGCTGCGGGAGCTTTGCCCTCATCAGTCCGCTTCGCGGACAGCTTCCCCCGCGGGGGAAGCCTTAGAACCAACCTGCGTCAATTTGTCAAGCCGTCACATCCTCAAACTGACTGTTGTACAAATCGGCGTAGAACCCGCCTGCTTCGATCAGCTCGTCGTGGGTGCCCTGCTCGACAATGTCGCCCTCGCGCATGACCAGGATCAAATCGGCATCGCGGATGGTAGACAGGCGGTGCGCGATGACGAAGCTCGTGCGGCCCTGCATCAGGCGGTCCATAGCCGTCTGGATGCGCTGCTCGGTGCGGGTGTCAACGCTCGATGTCGCCTCATCGAGGATCAGGATGCGGTTGTCCGCCAAAATCGTGCGGGCAATCGTCAAAAGCTGCTTCTGGCCTTGGCTGACGTTGGAGGCGTCCTCATTCAGCTCCATCTGGTAGCCGCCGGGCAGCGTGCGGATAAAGTGGTCGGCGTTTGCAGCCTTCGCGGCGGCAATGACCTCCTCGTCCGTGGCATCCAGACGGCCATAGCGGATGTTCTCCATGATCGTGCCCTTGAACAGCCAGGTATCCTGCAGCACCATGCCGAAGCCCTCGCGCAGGTCGCTGCGGTCAAAGTCCCTGACGTTATGGCCGTTCAGCAAAATTTCGCCGGAATCCACATCATAGAACCGCATGAGCAGCTTGACCATTGTGGTCTTGCCCGCACCGGTGGGGCCGACGATGGCGACCTTCTGGCCGGGCTTGACATTGCAGCTGAAATTGTGGATGACGGTCTTTTCCGGCGTGTAGCCGAACTTTACATGGTCAAACGTGACCTGACCGTCGATGCAGGCGGGGTCGGCGCGGCGGGCGGGGTCGGCCAGCTGGTCCTCCTCGGGTTCGTTCAAAAATTCAAAGACGCGCTCGGCGGCGGCGGTCATGCTTTGCAGCATGTTGGACACCTGCGCCAGCTGCTGGATGGGCTGGGTGAAGTTCTTGACGTACTGGATGAACGCCTGAATATCGCCGATGGTGATGGCGCCCGCTGCGGCAAAAATGCTGCCGACGATGGCAACGGCCACATAGCCCAGGTTGCCCACAAAGTTCATGATGGGCTGCATCAGACCGGACAAAAACTGCGATTTCCACGCGGATTCGTACAGCTTATCGTTCGCGGCGTTGAAGTCGTCCAGCACGGCGGCCTCGCGGTTGAACGCCTTGATGACGTTGTGGCCGGAGTAGACCTCCTCGACCTGACCGTTGACAACGCCCAGTGTCGCCTGCTGCGCCTTGAAATACTTCTGGCTGAACTTGACGACCACCAGCACCAGCGCCAGCGAAACCGGCAGGATCAGCAGGGCGATCAGCGTCATTTTAGGGCTGATGGACAGCATCATGATGAGCACGCCGACCATCGTCGCAACGCTGGTGATCAGCTGGGTCACGCTCTGGTTCAGGCTCTGGCCCAGCGTATCCACGTCGTTTGTAATGCGGGACAGCACCTCGCCGACGGTGCGCTTTTCAAAGTAGGCCAGCGGCAGGCGGTTGATCTTTTTGCTGATCTGGTCGCGGAAGTCGTAGCAGACCTTCTGCGACAGGCCGGACATGAGCCAGCCCTGAATGAAGCTGAACGCCGCGGACAGCAGGTACATGCCCAGCAGGAACAGCAGCACCTTGCCGATGTAGGCAAAGTCGATGCCGCCCACGCCGCGCAGCTTGGCGATCCAGCCGGTGGCCAGCGCCGTGGTGGCCTTGGCCAGGATCTTCGGCCCTGCAATGTTGAAAATGGTTGACAGAACAGCAAAAACAATGACGACGACCAGCGACAGCTTATACTTGCTCATGGCGGCCAGCAGCTGGCGCAGCGTGCCCTTGAAGTCCTTGGCGCGCTCCGTCGTCATGCGTCCGGGTCTTGGCATATCACTCACCCTCCTTCTGCAAATTCAGTTCCTTTTGGCTCAGCTGGCTGCGCGCAATTTCCTGATACGCGGGGCAGCTTTCCATCAGCTGGGCATGGGTGCCCTTGCCGACGATGCGCCCCTCATCCAACACCAGGATCTGGTTCGCGTGCAGCACGGTGGAGATGCGCTGCGCCACAATAATGACCGTGGCGTTGTCGGTTTTAGCCTTCAGCGCACGGCGCAGCGCCACGTCGGTCTTGTAGTCCAGCGCCGAGAAGCTGTCGTCAAACAGATAGATCTGCGGGTGCTTGGCAATGGCGCGGGCAATCGAAAGGCGCTGCTTCTGCCCACCGGAGACGTTGCTGCCGCCCTGGGCAATCGGGCTGTCGAAGCCCTCGGGCTTGGCGGAGATGAACTCCGTGGCCTGGGCGATCTCGGCGGCCTGCTCTGCGTCGGCGTCGGTGATGTGGTCGCCGCCGAACTTCAGGTTGGATGTGATCGTGCCGCTGAACAGCACGCCCTTCTGCGGTACATAGCCCAGCTCGTCGTGCAGCTGTGCCTGGGTCATGTCGCGCACGTCAACGCCGTCAATCGTCACGCTGCCCTCGGTCACATCGTAGAAGCGCGGGATCAGGTTGAGCAGCGTAGATTTGCCGCAGCCCGTGGAGCCGATGATGGCCGTTGTCTCGCCGGGTCTGGCCGTGAAGCTGATGTGCTCGAGCGCGTCCTCGTCGGAGCCGGGATAGCGGAAGCTGACGTCATGGAACGCCACAACGCCGTGGGTGCCGTCCGCGGGCAGTGACTTGGGCGCAGCGGGGTCATGGATGGTCGAGGGGGTCTTGATGACCTCGTCAATGCGGTCCGCAGCCACACCGGCACGGGGCAGCATGACGGCGACCATCGAGAGCATGAGGAACGACATGACGATCTGCATCGTGTAGGTGATGAACGCGATCATCTCGCCCACCTGCATGCTGCCCAGATCCATCGCCTTGCCGCCGAACCAGACGATGAGCAGGCTTGTGCCGTTCATGATGAGCGTCATAAACGGCATCATGGCGACCATCGTGCGGTTGGTGAACAGCTGGGTCTTCATCAGGTCGGTGTTGGCCCTGTCAAAGCGCTTTTCCTCAAATGCCTCGCGGCTGAACGCGCGGATGGGCATAATGCCGGTCAGGATTTCGCGGCTGACAAGGTTCAGCCGGTCCACCAAAACTTGCATCTGCTTGAATTTCGGCATGGCTACGTTCATCAAAACGGCGATGAGCGCCAGCAGTGCGGCCACGGCCACAAAGATGATCCATTCCAGCCCCGTGTTGCCGCTGGCAACGTGCATAATGCCGCCAATGCCCAAAATGGGCGCGTAGGCCACCATGCGCAGCAGGATCACACAGACGAACTGCACCTGCTGGATGTCGTTCGTGGTGCGGGTAATCAGCGAAGCAGTGGAAAATTTTTCGATTTCGGCGTTGGAGTAGCCGACGACGGTCCTGAACACGTCGCGGCGCAGGTCACGGCCAATGGCGGCGGAGACGCGGGACGCGATAAAGCCGACGGCGACGGCCACGGCAACCATGAGCAGCGTTAAAGCCAGCATCTGGCCGCCCGTGCGCAGCAGATAGGACATTTGCACGTCATGGGCAATGCCCTGAGCGTCATATTCCAGCGCGACGAGCAGCATGGCCTGGCTGGACAGGCTGTCGGCGACGGTCTCGTCCAGCTGGGCGAGACCGTCCGTCAGCTGGCTCTGCAGCATTTCCCGTGCGCCGGGGGCCTGGGACGCGGCGGCCAGCTGCGTGGCGACGGCGTCGAGGTCATAGGCCGTGGGGACCACGGTGTCGGTGGTATCGGCGGCAGTGGCGGCATTCTTCGCCGCGGCCATGTACAGCACAACGTCCGGCGTTGTGAACGCATTTTCCAGCGCGACGGTGTCCGCGTCCGGGTTCAGTGTGCGCACACCGTCCGCGTCGGGGTCGGAGTAGGCTTCGTCCGCCAGTGCGGCGTCGTCCTCGGACATGAGCAGCTCGAGCGCCTGCAGCGTTGTGCTGCGGACGGTGTCGGGCACGGGGCTTTCAATGCCGCCCTGCTGGATGCCGGTGTCCACAATTTTGCTTGTGTAGTCGGGCAGGCTTAAATCGCAGTATGCCTGCACGATGAGCAGCGCAACGACGGCCAGGCAGGCCGCCCAGTGCCGCCCCAGCTGCTTAAAAATTTTCGTCATGCGGGGGTTCTCCTTTCAAATCGGTTTTCATAGCGGCGTTCTCGGCCTCGATGGCGGCGAGCAGAGCGTCCTTTACGGCGTTGGCCTGCGCCAGCTGCTCCGGGGTCAGCCGCGCCATGATGCGGGCAAAGTAGTCGTTCATGGCCTGCTCATTGGCTTTGCGGGCGCGCTCCCCTGCCGGGGTGATGCGCACCAGCGTCTTGCGGCGGTCCTTGGGGTCTGTCTCGCGGACGATGTGGCCGTCCTGCTCCATCTGACGCAGCCCGCGGGAAATCGCCGGCATAGGCTGGTGCATCTGCCGCGCAATGTCCGAGACATAGATCGCGCCGTCGCGGCCGTGCTGCTCAATGAGATTGTACAGACTTTGCAGCATGCCATAGCGGCATTTGGGCTGCCCGGCCAGTGCCATGCGCATCCCGCGCTTGGACAGTGTGTGCAGCCGCGCCACAAAGCGGAACATCCCGCTCAGATAAGGGGCTTCAGTGCCCATTGGTGAACACCTCCTGTTAATAGTTGGCTTGTGTTAATTATTAAAGCGTGATAATAATACACCCTCCTGCACCGCGGTGCAAGAGGGTGTAAGGAAGTTTTAAGATTTGTTCATAAAGTGGGGAGAAGGGCCTCCCTTGTCAAAGGGAGGCTTTAGGCTTATTCCTTCACACACGCAAGATTGCTCAGCGTCACACCCCTGCACAGCCCCAGCGGCAGGGCGACGGACGGCTTGGTGATGGTAATATCCTTAAAGACAATGTCCTCGACCTCATAGCCCGGCTTGTCAAAGCCCGCGATCTCGATCGGGGCGGCATCGTGCCGGCTGCGGTCATGGTCCAGCACCTCGGCGGTCAGGGTCAGCCGCTCAAAGAAGCAGTGCTCGAGCTTCGGCGGGGCACCGGCGGGCACACCGTCGTCATTGTACGGTACGCTGTGCAGCATGACGCGGGGCGTGATGCAGTCCCGCACGGTCACGCCGCGCACATAGCCGCCGCGCTTGGGCGTGGCCTTGATCTCGATGCCGGACAGCGAATTCGCCAGATCGCAGTCCCAGATCTGCACGTCCTCCACGCCGCCGCTCATCTCGCTGCCGATGCAGATGCCGTGGCCGCAGTCGCTGCGGCAGTCAAACACCCGGATATGCGCGCAGGGACGGTTGATTTCGTTGCCCTCGGGGTTCTTGCCGCTCTTGATGGCGACAGCGTCGTCCCCCGTGGAGAACTCCGATGCAAACAGCGTGCAGTTCGTTGAGGAATCCGGGTCCCAGCCGTCGCCGTTCCAGACGCCCTCGGACACAAAGGTGCAGTGGTCGGTCTGGATGTCGTCGCAGTAGATCATGTGGACGTTCCAGGACGGGCCGTTTTTCAGCGTGATACCGCTGATCCAGACGTTCTCACAGTTGCTTAAATTGATAAGCCGCGGACGGACGCGGCCAGGGATCGTGTCGCTGTTCTCGCAGCTTTCGACGAGCTCCCGGTTGTCGTCCAGAAAGCTCTTGATGCGGGCACGCTCGTCCTCAATGATCTTGCGGGCCAGCTCCTGCCCGCCGCCGCAGATCGTGCCCCTGCCGCGGATGATGATATTGCGGCAGTTTGGGCCGGTCTTGTGGTTCATGTCGCCCGCGTTCAAAAGGCTTGAGTAGCAGCGCATCTCGGTGCCCTCAAACCGGCTGGGGATGCGGGGCGAATAGTCGTGAATGTTCGTTGTGCCCTGCAGGACCGCGCCCTTGGCCAGATAAATTTCCAGATCGCTGTGCAGCCGCAGTGCGCCGGTCAGGAAATCGCCCGCCGGCACGTACAGAATATCGTCCGCGCCGCAGTCGTTGATGGCCCGCTGTAAATTGTCGGTGTTCAGGATATGGCCGTCGCCCTTGCAGAAGTAGGGCGCGGCGGTAATGTCGATGCGGCGTTTTTCCCTGCCGAACTGCAGCGTGGCCGAGCCGATGCAGTAGCTGCCGCTGACCACGTCCACCCGGAAGGCACTGCCGTAGCTCAGCCCCTCTATCGTAAAATGGGTGCGGTCTGTGCGGCCAATGGCCTCGCCGTTCAGGGAGACCGTGTATTCCGCCCCGCTGGGCGCGGCGGCGGGTTTATCCCAGTACAGCACCGCGTAATCTTCGGTGCAGCGTATATTCAAATTGCCTTGTTTCATGGTGACGTCCTTTGGTTATGGGGAGTTTGCTCTTTCTTACATATTGTACCACAGTGTGCGCGTTTATCCAAGACCTGGGGGTGACAAAATACGCGGGCTGAAATGCTGCAGGTTTTTACACTTTGCAAGGTTGACAGACATCGGTACGCTGGACCTGATCGACGATGACAAGGTCTGCCTGACGAACCTGAACCGCCAGGTCCCCGGCAGCAACACCTACGTCACCGCCGTTGCCGGTCTGATCTGCGTCGGTGAGGTCATCAATGATATTGCGCTGAACCGCGTGTAACAGCTCTGCTCCCCGCTGATCCGGCGGGGAGCTTTGCTTTTGTGCGGGATGTATGGTACAATAGGGAAACACTGTAGGGGCCGGGCATGCCCGGCCCGCGGCCTGCCTATAGGCGGGCGTCCCCCGTGAAGCTGCGGGCCGCACATGTGCGGCCCCTGCTGCGCGGCGATTTATACTGCACGAAAGGAGCTGCCATGGACAAGGCTATATTTGAAACGGACCATCTGGCGGCCCTGAACGACCAACAGCGCGCGGCGGTGGAGGCGGTCAACGGCCCGGTGCTGCTGCTGGCGGTGCCGGGCAGCGGCAAAACCACCGTGCTCATCACCCGGCTGGGCTATATGACCGAGGTCTGCGGCATTGCGCCGGAAACCATCCTGACAATGACCTACACCGTCGCCGCCACGCAGGAGATGCGCGCCCGGTTCGCGGCGCGGTTCGGCGGCGAATTGGCCGCACGGCTGGAATTCCGCACCATCAACGGTGTGGCGGCGCGCATCATCGCGCTGTACAGCCGCATGTATGGCCGTACCCCGCCGGAACTCATCCGCAATGAGAGCGAGACCACGCCGCTGCTCATGCGGCTGTGGCAGGACACAAACCACGAGTACCCCGCCGAGAGCACGGTCAAGGATCTGCGCACGGCCATCACCTACATTAAAAATATGTGCCTGACCGACGCGGAATTGGACGAGTTGGAAACCGACATTGAGAATCTGCCCGACCTGTACCGCGGCTACCAGAAGGCGCTGAAGGCCGCGCACAAAATGGACTACGACGACCAGCTCTGCTTTGCGCTGCAAATCCTGCGCGGTGCGCCCGCGGTTGCGGCGGCGTTCCGCAAGCGGTACAAGTATTTCTGCGTCGATGAGTCGCAGGATACGTCCAAGGTGCAGCATGAAATTATCCGCGTGCTGGCGCAGGAAAGCGGCAATATCTTTATGGTCGGCGACGAGGACCAGAGCATTTACGGCTTCCGCGCCGCCTACCCCCAGGCGCTGATGGACTTTGAAAAGACCTATCCCGGCGCACAGATTCTGCTGATGGAGCAGAACTATCGCTCCACAGAGCCGATTCTGGAGGCTGCCAACCGCTTTGTGGCGCGCAACCGCTATCGCCGCCCCAAGACCATCGCACCGACGCAGGGCCCCGGCGCACCGCTGCAGATCGTCACTGTGCCGCGCCGCGCCGACCAGCTGCCATTCTTGTTCGAGACGGCGCAGCACTGCGATACCGGGACGGCGGTGCTGTTCCGCAACCACGAGAGCGCACTGCCCATCATCGACCTGTGCGAGCGGCGGGGCATCCCCTACGCCTGCAAGGCAGTGGACCAGACCTTTTTTACCAACAAGATCGTCCGCGATGTGACCGATATTTTCACGCTGGCCGCACACCCCGCGGATGGGGAAACTTTTCTGCGCTGCTACTATAAATTCGGTGTGCCCGTCACCCGCGCACAGGCGCTGTTTGCCTGCAATCAGGCGCGGCAGTACGGGCAGGGCTGCTGGACGGCCCTGCTGAATGAGGACAGCATCCGTCCGCGCACCCGCGCCGCCATGGCTGACGTGGCGGACGGTCTGGCGCGTCTGCCCAAAATGGCCGCGGACGATGCGGTGCGGTTCCTGGCCGACCAGCTGGGCTACGGCAAATATCTGGACAAAAACAGCATGGACCGCACGAAGCTGGCCGTGCTGGAAATGCTCGGCGCACAGGAGCCGACGCCGCGGCACCTGCTGCGGCGGCTGGAAAAGCTGCGCAGCATCATACAAAACCATGAGAATCCGCCCGGGTGCAGGTTTTTGCTTTCGACGATCCACTCGGCCAAGGGGCTGGAATATGACCGGGTCATTTTGTTGGATGTGCTGGACGGCATTCTGCCCGCCAAGCCGGAGCTGTGCTGCCGCACGCCCGGCGAGACACAGCAGTATGAGGAGGACCGGCGGCTGTTTTACGTGGCCATGACCCGCGCGCGGCAGCAGTTGGTGCTGTTTGACTGCGCGGCGGAGCGCTCGGCCTTTGTGGATGAGGTGCTGTCCGGTCTGCCCGGCCACCGCAAATGCCACGACGCCGAGCCC
>ERZ791826.1302-NODE-1302-length-15229-cov-5.629300_pt1 | contig 15229 bp, 10 predicted proteins | sample MGYA00510297_ERZ791826 | MGnify/ENA primary metagenome ERZ791826 (study PRJEB30046, sample SAMN00792004) | human gut metagenome | study: EMG produced TPA metagenomics assembly of the A metagenome-wide association study of gut microbiota in type 2... | reverse complement strand
CAGGCGGCTGCTGCCGCCGTAACATTACCCTTTTTACACTTGAAATTGGGGCGTAAGGTCGACGGCGACCCGCCGCCGCGAAAGGATATGATAGTTATGATTACTGTTTCTAACGTTAGTCTGCAATTCGGCGGCGATACGCTGTTCAAAAATGTAGACCTGCAATTCAACCCCGGCAACTGCTACGGTGTTATCGGTGCAAACGGTGCCGGAAAATCCACATTCCTGAAAATTCTCTGCGGTCAGCTGAAACCTACTACCGGTGAAGTGACTATTCCGAAAAATCTCCGCATGAGTGTCCTCAAACAGGATCACTTCGCCTATGATGCCTATACCGTTCTGAATACCATTATTATGGGCAACCAGCGGCTGTACGACATCATGCAGCAGAAAGATGCCCTCTATGCCAAGGAGGATTTTACCGAGGAGGACGGCATTCTGGCTTCTGAACTGGAAGCGGAATTCGCTGAACTGGACGGCTGGGAGGCGGAATCCAACGCTTCCAAGCTGATTCAGGGGCTGGGTCTGCCGGAAGAACTGCTCTATCAGCAAATGGCAGACCTCTCCGGTAATGAAAAGGTGAAAGTCCTGCTGGCACAGGCTCTGTTCGGCAATCCGGATATTATCCTCATGGACGAGCCGACCAACCATCTGGATATTGATGCCATTGCGTGGCTGGAGGACTTTTTGTCCGAGTACTTCGGTACCGTTATCGTGGTTTCCCATGACCGCCACTTCCTCAATGACGTTTGCACTCATATCGTGGATATTGACTATACCAAAATCAAAATGTACGTGGGCAACTACGAATTCTGGTACGAATCCAGCCAGATGATGCAGCGGCTCATCAAACAGCAGAACAAAAAGGTTGAAGATAAAATCGCCGAACTGAAAACCTTTATTGCCCGCTTCTCCGCCAATAAGTCCAAGTCCAAACAGGCGACTTCCCGCCGGAAGCTGCTGGACAACCTGACTGTGGAAGAACTCCCTGCGTCCAGCCGCCGCTATCCCTTTATCGGCTTCGATATGGATCGGGAACTGGGCAAGGAAGTGTTGCAGGTCAGCGGTATCTCCAAGACTGTGGACGGCGTGAAGCTGCTGAACAACGTCAGCTTTACGCTGGGACGTACCGACAAGGTGGCGTTTATCGGCGAGAGCGAACAGGCGATCACCATGCTGTTCAAGATTCTCATGGAGGAAGAACAGCCGGACGAGGGTACGTTCAAATGGGGCGTGTCTACTTCCACTTCCTATTTTCCGGTGGATAACTCCGCATACTTCAACGACAACGATGATTCCATTCTGGACTGGATCCGCCAGTATTCCACATCGGACGAAACCGAAACGTTCCTGCGGGGCTTCCTGGGCAGAATGCTGTTCTCCGGCGATGATATTTATAAGCCGGTCAAGGTGCTGTCCGGCGGCGAAAAGGTTCGCTGCATGTTTGCCCGCATGATGCTGTTCCACTCCAACGTACTGCTTCTGGACAGACCTACCAACCACCTCGATCTGGAGAGCATCACCGCTGTCAATAACGGTCTGGTGAACTTCAAGGGCGTAGTCATTCTGTCCTCTCACGACCACGAGATTCTGGAAACTGTGGCAAACCGCATTATCGAGATCACGCCGGAAGGCTGCATCGACCGGCAGGGCACTTATGAGGAATATCTGGAGTGGAAAAAGGAAAACGGGAAATAAGGCAATACCGCACAAAGCCTGCCTGGCGACTTTGCACGCAATCTGCCGAAAAATCTGACAACGCACCTTACGCACAAGCTTTGTGCGGTGTTACCATAACTGTTCTTGCCTATGAAATTCAAGGAGAACCCTATGATCTACTACTGCATCAGCGATATACACGGCTGTCTGTTCGCATTCCAAAACGCTTTGAACATCATCACAAGCCACTTGAGCGAGGAGAACACTGCCCTGATTCTGCTGGGAGATTACATCCACGGCGGCAAAGAAAATGCTGCTGTGCTTGACAAAATCATGGAACTGCAAAACAGATATGGAAGCGGCAAAGTCATTGCCCTGCTGGGAAACCACGAGGAACTGGTTTGCGAGGGTATGGCATCGGTCGATGCATGCGGCACAGGCAGCGGTGACGATGACAGGTATGTCAGCTGGCTGCGTGGCCTGCCGAGATACCACGCTGCCGGAAAGACCATATTTGTCCATGCCGGCATTGATGAAGAAGCAGAAGATCTATGGAAATACGGCACCATGGATCATATCTTCACGGAAAAATATCCTGCCCAGACAGGACACTTTTTCGAGGATTACAAAATCGTTGCCGGACATATCAGCACTTCTGCGATCGCTGGAGATCCGCACTTTCACGGGATCTATTTTGACGGCAGTTCTCACTATTATATTGATGCGGATACGGTGGCGACTGGCTTCTTGAATATTTTGAAAGTGAATACAGAAACGCAGGAGTACTTTGCGGTTACAGATGCCGGAGAGTTTCCTGTTTTGCCCTATGATGAGGAGCATTAAAATTTTCCTGCATAACTCCGCCCGCTTCGGGCATACTGAAAGTGTACCGTTCGCCGGAACCTGCGGCGGTAACTTCTTTCAGAACTGGAGCGATCATTATGGAGATCAAAAAGAAAAACAGCAACATTCACTGTTCCGTGACCCAGTGCAAGCACAACATGGTCAGCGAAAACTACTGCGGTCTGGACTGCATCTGTGTGGGCACTCACGAATCCAACCCCACTGTACCGGAATGCACCAACTGTGATTCCTTTGTCAAACGCTGCGGCACAGAGTGCTGAACACGCGTACCGGAGGATTTTTCCTCCGGCTACATAGGGAATCCTTTGGGAAATCGGCTGTTGATTCGTCATGTTGCACAAAAAACAAGGTGCATTCAAATGCAAAACGGCAAAAAAAGTGGGAATCCCTTGTACATTTACGAAAATTCGGGTATAATAAAAGAGTATCCAAGTTCCGAAGGAGGTAGAATTTTCATGTATGATAAAACAATGACGTTTTCCGTCAATGACGAAAAAGAGATCGAAATGAAGAAAACGCTGATGCTTGTATATGATGCACTCACGAAAAAGGGATATAATCCGGTGAATCAGATTGTAGGCTACATTCTCTCCGAGGATCCCACCTACATAACCACATACAACAATGCAAGAAGCCTGATCCGTCATATCGATCGGGACGAACTGTTACAGGCTCTGGTAAAGTCCTATCTGCACCAGTGAGCTGTCCTTTAAACAATTCGAAAAAACTGCACCGCAGGTCTGCGTACAAGCAGAAAGCGGTGCGGTTTTTTTGTACGTTGCACTGGAAAATGTCAATATTGTATCCCACAAATCCGCATAAGAAATACACGAATCAGCGAAGTTCTTTTATCCATTCCGTCAATTGACAGAGCATGCAGGGTATGGTAAACTAACTATAAAGAGGGAAATCCACCAAAAAGCACCAAATACACAAAAAACGAATTCGGCAGTTGTACATTCATACAAATAAGCCTGAAATCCGTTGACAAAAATGTATAATAGTGCTATAATATTAGACAGAAGGTTCTGTGCGTTTTCCGATTTAGCAATGAGAGGAAGGATACACGATGAAACGCATTTGGCAAAAAATGATGGCGATTTTAATGGCAGTATTTCTGGTATGCACAACATTGGTGCTTGCGGGCGGAGCCGAAGCTGTTTCTGCACTGGCAGAGACAGAGGGGAATACACCGGAGGTAACGGACGGGGCAGATGCACAGCAGTCCGCCGACAATTCCGGCGATATTATTATAGGGAACATTTCGATCGAGCTGGATCAGCTGATCAAAAACCACTATATGGTCACTGTGCCGGTCACCATGCCCAATAACCCCGGCTTTACCGTTCTGCAATTTGGTGTAAAATGGGATGTGACACGCATGTCTGTGCAGGGTGCACGTTCTACCGGCAACATGAAGCTGCCGATTCTCACCATTGCCAATGACAAAAGGCAGATCTGGATGATGTTCATTGAGAACGACTGCAAGGAAACCAATATCAGTTCCCTGACAGCAGAGATCAATCCGGATGTCAAGGTGGGGGATACATTTGTGCTGGAAGGGGCTTATGCGGACTATGCCGACAACAAGGCTCTGTACAAAGACAAGACGATGAAATCACATGACCTGAATATTGTTTCCGGTACAATCACCATTGTGGACAGCGTTGTGCCGGAAGTAAAACTGCAGATCGGAGAAGTCAGACCTTCTATGCGGGATCTGGATGAGAACGACTATATGGTAGAAGTGCCGGTGACCGCAGAAGCGAACAATGGCTTTAGCGACATGGTGTTTGGCTTCCGCTGGGATGCCAGCAAGATGACGGCAGAACCGCCTTCCGGCAATATACCGGAAGGGCTTTCTCTGATCCCCACCATTGACAACCAAAACGGTGTCGGGTGGATCCATGTCATTGCCGACAGCACCTATACCGGCAGCGACATTTGTACGCTGCGGTTTACAGTACCGGACAATACGAAGCCGGGGTCGATCTATGACATTACCGGCTGCAGCAGTGATGGAGATACAGAGGCATCGGTTGCCAACCACTCCGGCACTGCGGGTACGCTGACCATCAACAACGGCAGAATTTTTGCCACTTCCACCCAGGCGGCGAATTCTTTTGCATTCGGTAAGGTGACGATTCCGGACATTTCCATTTCCATGGAAGATCTGGAGCAGAGCGATCACCTGATCTCCGTGCCGATTACGATCACGTCAAACAGCTGCTTTACCATGCTGGCGTTCGGTGTCAGCTGGGACACCAACGATTTGAGCATTGTCAGCTGCACCTGTGATGATACCAAGAATCTGGGCATGATCGAATCCTATTCCGATGACAACAACGGCATCTGGATGCAGTTCCTCTATCGCGGTCCCTATGATGCTTTTACGGGAACGGCACTGTGTACGCTGACATTTCGTGTGCGGTCGGATATATCGCTGGGCGACAAGATCATGCTGAATCCGCAGGAACTGAGTCCCGACGGCGACAGCATGATTATCGTCAGCACCAAGGGCACCTTTGGTGACCTGAACATGCAAAAGGGCACCATCAGTCTGGTGTCGGCAAACGAGCTGACTGCGGCGGCAACCGTAAAGATCAGCGATGTGGAAATCGATACCTATCATTTGTGGCTCAAGAGCTATGTGGTAGATGTGCCCATTGTCCTGAAACGGAATACTGGTGTGTCCTATCTGTCTATGGGCGTTTTCTATGACGAAACCATTGCACAGGCGAAGGAACTGCAAAGTGTGAACATCGATCAGATCGGTGTAATGGACGACTTTAGCCAGCGATCCAGTGCAGGGGCAAGCTCCAGCTGGCTGGAATTCCGCAGCGTAGACCCCAACAGCGGGTATGTCTACAGCGGCACCACGCTGGGCGTGCTGAAGCTCAAGCTGGACGAAAGCGTCAAGGCAGGCGATGTGATCGACCTGTCTGCAGTATCGATCTCGCCTACCGGTGCAGTAGCCACGGTAGAGATCGCCGACGGTTCCCGTTCTTCTCCGGCACTGGTTTCCGGCTCGATCCGCATCACGGAAGCCGCAACCACAACACCGGCGGAAACGACCACTTCGGCGGAACAGACCACCGAAACGGAAACCACTGTGACAACGACCGCCACAACGGAAGAAACGACGATTTCGGAAACAGAAACCACCACTGCTGCGGAAACGACTTCTGCCGAAACCACAACAGAAACGACTACGGAAACCACAGAAACTACCACGGAAACGGTGACAGAAACCACTGTGGCTTCTACAGAAACTACAGCAGCGACTACCACAGGACATACCACTGCAATCAAGACTGACCACCTGAACCGGACAACACTGCGGGTACGTGCCGGACAAACCAGCCGCCTGCAATTTTATCCGGCAGAGGGCAACGGGGACGACTGTGTCTGGATGAGTTCGGATACAGATATTGTCAAGCTTGCTCCTGGAAACACCTCCGCGGAAATCATGCTCACCTGCAACCGTGTGGGAACGGCAGAGGTGTCTGTGCTGTATGACGGGCAGGTGCATACCTGTAGCGTTAGTGTGGTATCCGGCGGCGGCGAAGCTGCCGGTGATGTCAACGTCGACAATCAGACAGATCTGTCTGATCTGGTGATGCTGAATCACATGCTGCTGGGGCAGATTCCCACAGGAGATGCCGCATCTCAAAGTGCTGACATCAACGGTGACGGGTATCTGGACAACTGTGACGTTCTGCTGCTGATGCAGATGCTCCTGAATCAGGGGCTGCTACAGTAAGCTTTTTGAAGTTTAGAACAAGAAAAGCGGTACAGAATTTCTGTGCCGCTTTTTGGTTCTGTAAAGACAACACCGCACAAAGAGCGTCTGGCGACTTTGCACGGTATTGCCTATGCAATTTATGGGTGAGAAAAATGGGACTGGGCGTGTTCGTTTTTGCGGTTGCATTGACTTCTGGTAAAAAATATGCTAAACTGAACAGGAGAACATTTGCGGCGGCATGGTATCAAGTCCGGCGGTGCTGTTCGGAAAAGGAGGGACTTCTGTGGTACAATTCTGGGTTGGCATGCGGCGGCTGACAGCACACTGGAAACCGCTGATATTGTTTGAAATTCTCTGGAAACTGGTGACGCTGCTGGTGATTGCACCGGCATGTGCCGGCCTGATCCAGCTGGCGATCCATCTGGCGAAGCTGAAATATCTCACCACCTCCAACCTGTTGCAGTTCCTCCGTTCCCCGTGGACGATTCTGCTGCTGGCAGTGCTGTTGCTGCTGGCGGCGTTGTATACCCTGTTTGAAATTGCGGCAGTCTGTACCTGTTTCCGGCAGCCCCGCTTTCAGAAAGTCCGTACCACGCTGGGGCGAATGGTGCGTTCCGGTTTGCAGTCGGTGCTGCACTTCTTTCGGGGCGGCGGACCGTTTCTGGTGCTGCATCTTCTGGTGCTGATTCCGCTGATGCAGTTTTCGGCGACTTCCGGTATTTTTACCGCAATGGGCATTCCGGATTTTCTCGCCTACTATATGACGAAAAAGGAATTCCTGCTGCCGATTTATGTGGCAGCAATCATTCTGTGCTGTCTGCTTTCTGTTCGCTGGGTCTTTTCCAGCGTGCTGTTCACCCAGAACCAGTGCAGCTACCGCAGTGCCAGAGCCACCAGCGTACAGCTGGTGCGGGGGCGTTTCTGGCAGACGTTCTTCTCCGTGCTGGTGTGGAACTGCTGCTATTTCGCCGCTTTGCTGGTGTTCCTGTGTATGATTACAGTGGTCGTGCTGATGGTGATTCGTGCCACCGGCAGCGATGATCTTATCATGTCGCAGGCAATGCGGATCCTGAAACTGCTGATTCAGATCGTGCTGTGGAGTTTCTCGTTTTTTGCCACGCCGATCTGCATGGCACACCTGACGGCTCTGCTGGAGAAACGCTGTGTGCAGATGCCGGAGGTGGTGCTTCCGGAACCGATCCCGTTGAGCCGGAGTGCCAAGCCGTTTCGCCGGAGCACGGCAGTTCTGACGGCATGCTGCTTTACGGTGGCGGCTCTGGGGCTGAATCTTTCGTATGTGTACAGCGTTTTCACCGGCAAGGCGAATTTCCGTCTGGCACTGTTCCAGAATCCCACCGTTATGGCACATCGGGGACTTTCTGCCGATGCACCGGAGAACACCCTCTACGCCTTTTCCGATGCCATTTCGGTGGGGGCGGATTTCATTGAACTGGACGTGCAGCAGACCAGGGACGGCGTACTGGTGGTGATGCACGATTCCAATCTGAAACGCACCACCGGTGTGAACAAGGACATCTGGGACGTGGACTATGCGGACATTCAGAATCTGGACGCAGGCAGCTGGTTCGATCCGGCGTATGCCAACGCCAGAATCCCCACGCTGGAAGAAACGCTGCAATTCGTGGACAAGCGGGCGAGGCTGAACATCGAGATCAAGCCCACCAAGCACGGTTCCGATACGCTGGAGCAGGACGTGGCAGAGTTAATCACCCAGTATCAGTACACTGATGCCTGCTATGTGACATCGTTTTCCTACAGCTCGCTGAAAAAGGTCAAGGAAGTCAATCCGGAGATTCGCACCGGCTATCTCATGAGCGTGGCATACGGGCAGTTCTACTCCCTGAAATATGCGGACGCGTTCAGTCTGAACAAGGTGTTCGTCACCAGTCAGGTAGTCAACGCCGCCCATCAGCAGGGCAAGCAGATATTCGCATGGACGGTGAACAGCATGTCCGAGGTGCGGAGCCTGTGCAATCTCCACGTGGACAGCATCATCACGGACGATCCGGTCATGGTGCAGAATGTGATCTCGCGGGACAGCACCGGCGAAACGCTGCGGTCTGTGCTGGACTATTTTATCAATTGAGGGGTATTTTTCAGTCGGGCTGGCAGCCCACTCATCTATTTGTCAACGTTTTACACCTCACGAAAGGAGAATCCCCATGCACCTATTCGCCGCCCCCGTTCCCGCCGGCAAAAAGGCTCTGGAACACGAAACCGCTTACCGGCTGCTGGCGTATGCGGTGCAGGAGGTTTACGGGCTGTCCCTGCCGGAAATTGCCTGCGACTCCCGCGGCAAGCCCTTTTTTCCACAGCGGCAGGAGATCTGTTTCAACCTTAGCCACTGCCGCGGGCTGGCAGTCTGTGGCATCTCGGCGTTTCCGCTGGGGGTAGACTGCGAAAGCATTCGCCCTCTGCGGGAGGGGGTGCTGCGGCGTTCCTTTGCACCGGAGGAGGTGCTTGCTGTCATGGAAAGCCCCCAGCCGGACGAAACTTTTTTCCGGTTCTGGACGCTGAAAGAAGCGTTTGTCAAGGCTTTGGGCGTGGGCATCTCCTACCCGCTGCACACGGCGGTGTTTGCGTTGGACGGGGAAGATGTCACTCGCCACCCCCAGGGCTGGCAGTTCCGGCAGTTCCGGCCGGACAGCGGGTATGTGGTGTCCTGCTGCGGAGCATTGGAGGACACGCTGCCGGAAGAACTCCACGTGGTGTCGTTCTAACCAAAAATGGAAAATTATTTTCCAGTATTTATACATTTTGCAAGAAAGTCGCCTTTGGCGGCTTTTTTCTTTGTGGATTTCTCCAAAAATCTGGATTTTCTGCAAAGGTCGTGAAAAATTCACATTTCATTATTTGACTTGTGGTATAATAGACATAGAAGAATATGCCATATGTTCGAAAGGAGTTTGGTGAAGATGAAAACACGATCGCATACCGCAAACACCAGCAGGAGCCTGCCGTCACGAGTTATGGCGGTGCTGCTCTCCGCGGTGCTGTTTTGTACAGGGCTGTCGCTGGGCAGCTTTGCTTCGGCGGAAGAACTACCGGTATTGGAAACGGACGTATCGCAGGGGAGTTCCGGCAACCTGCTGATCGGCATTCAGGGCACGTATATTGACCAGATCAGCGAGGCACTGGACTTGATCAACAGCTACCGGCTGGAAGCCTGCCAGAACGGCTATCCCAACCCTGACGGCAGCGGCAGCCTGACTATGAGCGACTATGAGCCGATCCAGTGGTCGGACGGACTGGAGTATATCGCACGGATCCGTGCCGCAGAGGCTTCCCAGACAGAAGATCATGTGCGTACCAACGGAGAAAGCTGCTTTGCCATTCAGGCACCGGCGGGGACGGCTTCTCACGGAGAGTGTCTTGCATGGAACCGTGAGAAGAATATGCTGCATGGTATCGAGCAGTGGTACGGCGAGAAGGAGTCCTATCTGATCGACAGCAGCAGCAGTGCCGCCGGTCACTATAGAAGCATGATCTCTCCTGGCAGCCGCTATATCGGTATCGGTGCGTTCTACACCTCTACGGCAACCTATGCCAATACCACCTGTGCGGAATTCAGTTCCAGCAGGGGTTCGGACAGCCTCAGCTTTACCTATGGGGAGTGTATCCAGAAGCTGGAGGTTCCCGCAAGTGATGTGACTGTAATGGACGATTCTGTGCAGAGTGTCATGTCCTACGGCGATACCCAGACCTTGCAGCTGAAGATCCGGTACAGCAACCGGAAAGGCTTTACGCTACAGGAACCGGTATCGTGGAGCAGTTCGGACACCGCTGTGGTATCCGTCAGCGGCAACACTGCCACTGCTGTGGGCTACGGCACGGCAACGCTGACAGCTGTAGTCAACGGTCTTTCCTATACATTTTCTGTTACTGTGGACGACAATGTCACCGTGACCACCACCGAGCCCAACGAGTTGGAGGACACCATGTGCCTGAAATTCGCGGATCTGGAAATGTCGCTGGAGGAATTGCAGGCGAACAACTATCGGGTGGAAATGCCCCTTTATGTCAGCCAGAGTTTTAGCGATATGAACTTTAACGTCGTTGACAATCCCAGTCTGACTAATGTGAAGTGCGATTTCGGGGATAAGATCATCACGTCTTCTGCCAGCAGCGGCTATTCGACTTCGTATCTGCTGCGTGTGTATCTGTCGCATACCGAACAGGAAGCCGGTTGGATCGGCACGATCACCTACCAGCTGCCGGAGAATACCAAGGCGGGGGATACGTTCTCGGTGGATTTCCGCATACTCAAAAGCAGCTACTGGATCAGCACTTCCGGAGAATCCAGCAAGATGCAGGGGGAGAGTGGCTCGATCACCATTACCGGTGCGGAGGAAACTACCACGACCACAGAAGAAACTACCACCACAGAAACAACGATGACCACCACGACCACTTCGACCACAACCACTTCTGCAACAACGACAACAACCACAACGACAACAACGATGACTACTACCACCACAGAGGAAACCACTGCGACCACCGCAGAAACGACTACAACTACCGCGACCAGCACCACAGCGGAGCCGCTGCAAAAGAATCTGACGGTTTCGCTGGGAAGAGTGGAAGTGGGCGTAGATGAATACGAGCAAGATCACATTGTGAGCGTTCCGATCTATATTGATCGGGAGTGTTCCGCTTTGAACTTCGGCATCAGCTGGGACAGCCGTCTGACGTATCTGGACAGCAGTGCTGACTATGGTGCGTGCTCCAGTGCGGAGGCGGACGGTTTTGTCTGGCTGGTAAATGCATCGACCAGCAATATTCCGGCAGGAAAGATCGGAACGCTTCGGTTCCGGCTGCCGGACGATGCAGAGGCAGGAGATGTCTATGTGGTCAACTTGTCTGCACGTGCCGCCAGTGGTGCCGATGCCATGTGGCTGGATAATGTGAACGGACAAAAAGGCACACCGTTGGTGCAGGGCAGTACGATCACAATTACAATTGCTCCGGCACCTACGACCACCGCACCGGATACCGGCAGCGTGCTCTATGGTGATGTCAATCTGGACGGCAAGGTGGATATATCCGATGCCGTGCTGACCAACAAGGCGGTTTCTGGTGTGGTAATGCTGAACAAGCAGCAGTATCAGAATGCCGACTGTGATGCCAGCGGCGAGGTCAATGCCGATGATGCCACCCTGCTGATGAAATTTCTGGTGCATATCGTGACTGTTTTGCCTGATGCGGCCTAAAAATAAAGAGAGAGCATACCAGTAGACGGTCTGCTCCCACCGCATAGAGGTTAAAGAATAACCGCCGCGATTTTTGGATGCTTCGGGCGGTTATTTCTTTTTCTTGCCGTGGTGATTCTGATTACTATTTTTATGATGATAGGAAATATCTTGACTTTTTCGAAAAAATATGGTATTCTATTTTTGCCGCATTTGTGATAAAAAGAAAGAATCTGATGAACAGATGACATGAGAAAGGAATGCATTTCTATGATACAGAGAAAAACCTGCCTTGGGGGAATTGCAGCAGCGGCGGCATTACTGCTGGCTGTGACCGGCTGCGGAAAGTCGTATCCTGCTAAAAACGCTGCCCAAAAGGCGGAAACCAGTGCCGCATCAGAAAGCACAGAAGCAGCTGATGCGGAGAGCCGTCCGACGGTGGAGCAGGCGGATTTCCAGCTGAAACCGTATGCCATGGACGGAATCGGGTGTGCGGTAGAAGTGCCGGACACCTTTACAACCGGCTCCGGCAACTCTGCTGTTTCCGGCAGGCTGTCCTTTGACGGCACGGAAAGCGATGATGCCATTGTTGTCGCAGCATATGATGCCCAGCCGGAAGAAGAATTCAACCAATTTCAGGAAGACGACCTGTTCGAACTGATTAACTTTTCGACCACGCTGCCGCAGCTGCAATATTTTCGGGAAACGGAAATTGCCCATGCGGAAAATATGCCCTGCAAGGCGTTTGTGGGCGAAACACTGGGGACGATTGCCGGAGAGGATACCTATGTGACGATTCTGGCGGTCAACTGTCCTGCACAGGACAAAATGTACGTCTTTTCCATGCGGGACAAGACCGGCGAGTTCCAGAACTACCGCGATCAGCTGGCAGACCACATCTATCTGAATGAAACCGGCTATGTGGTAGAGAACGACCAGTTGGCTGATGCACCGGAACCGGAGCCGCTGTCCTATTCCAACGACACCATTGGATACCAGATCGATTTGCCTGAGAAGTGGGAACGGGTCACTGACACCAGCCATTTTTACGGGCTGGAATCGCTGGCTTCCCAGTATGACGGCTATGACCTGTTCATGAACCGCGATCGGGACTATGCCATTGTGGCAGCCAAGTCCATGACGGTTTCCGATACGGAATTCTATGCGGCAATGGAACAGTACAAATCTATGTGGACAGGTGCCGGCGGCAATGAGCTGGTCACCTCCAAGGAGTGCACCGTGTGGGGCTATGCGGCATATCAGCTGGTCATCAACCACACTGCCGGTGCAGACCCCACCACCAGCGTGACATGGCTTATCAACAAAACCGGCGATCAGTCCAAGTGGCTGTTGGTTCGCTACTGTTACCGTGAGGACAGTGCGGCAGAATTTGCAGACACGCTGATCAACAGCATTCATCTGCAATAAGACAAATTCCCTAGAAAAATAGTTTTCCCAGTCCGGCAGCCGCCGGACTTTTTTTGTTTTGTCAGGCGAAAATATGACAGAATCTCTGAAAAAGTTACAATTTGGATAGGAGAATCTTGCTCGGTTTCCTCTGAAATTCGTAGAAAAGCAACACTTTTCCACACAAAAAATTGTGCAGATATGCAAAAGTTCGGGGAGAACCTACCGGAAAGTCTTGCAAAACGGTTACAAACATGGTATAATAGCATTTGTACGGTGACCACCGCCGTGAGGGGACAACCTCTCCTCACGGAAATGATGTCTGCCGTTCGCCCTTGCCTGTGACAGACAGGCGGGCGAGGCAATGCAGGCGGCACACAAGTTCTGGGGCGGATCGTCTGGCTGTGACAGATCCTTTGATCCGACAGGACAATGCCGGCAGAGCACGGCGTATCCCTTCCGCTTTCAGGACCGGACAGGCGTGTGCAGCACAACGCATTGCAGCGGCAGGTTCCTCCGTACATCTGCGATGCAGCGACTGCTGACAACGCAAAATTCTCAAAGGAGCGTTTTTATGCGTAAGAAAATCATGGCAGTCGTTTTATCCTGTCTTACTATTTTCGCTTTGGTCGCTTCGTCCTTTGCGGTGACGTTTTCCGCGTCTGCCGTTTCCGTGGACGAAATGACAAAAGCCGCTGTACAGATCATCTCTCGGAGCGAGGGTACCTATGGTACGATCAATCCCAACGATAACGGTGCAGTCAGCATCGGTATGTTACAGTGGCATGCAGACCGTGCCCTCCAGCTGATGCGTTCGATCGCAAACGCGGACACTGGCTCGGCACAATCCATTCTGGGAAGCTCGTTCTATAACGATGTGATGAATGCTTCCAACTGGAACTCCCGTACATTTTCCAGTGCAGAGAGCACGGCAGCTTCCAACCTGCTGACTACCGCTGCCGGAAAGTCCAAGCAGGACGCACTGGCGTACAGTGACGTACAGGGCTATATCAGTGCCGGACAGAATCTGGGCATCTCCAACGCCGGCGTGTTGGTGTATTATGCCGAACTGTACAACCGCGGCATGGGCGTTGCAAAACGGATCCTGAACGCGGCAGCAGGCGGCGGTTCTTACAGCAATGTGACACTGTCAAAGCTGCACACCACCGCACTGGCGAACAGTTCCAGCTATTACACCGACCGTCTGAACAATGCCTATAACACCATTGTTTCGCTGGGCTGGGGCGATGCCTCGGTTTCCGGCGGCGGGGACAACGGCAGCGGCGGCGGCTCCGTGGACACTTCCGATTTCTCGGAAAGCTATGCCGGTACATATACGGTGACGGCTTCGTCCCTGAACGTCCGCAGCACACCGTCTACCTCTGGTGCAAAGGTGGGCGTGCTCCCCAACGGGGCACAGGTAACCGTCACTTCTGCCAACGGCAGCTGGGCGGCGGTGTCCTATAACGGCATCAGCGGCTACTGCTCTATGGATTACCTGAAGCAGAATGCCGCACAGACGACCGCACCGGCAGAAACCACGGCTCCGGCACAGACCACCACCACGGCGGCAACCGCAGCCACTTCGGATTTCAGCGAAAGCTATGCCGGCACCTACAGCGTGAATGCATCTTCCCTGAACATTCGCAGTGCCCCCACAACGTCCGCTTCCAAGGTGGGCAGCATTCCCAACGGGACACAGGTGACTGTCACTTCCGGCAACGGCAAGTGGGCAGCGGTGTCTTATAACGGCATCAGCGGCTACTGCTCTATGGACTATCTGAAGCAGGCAGCTGCCCAGACCACGACCACAGAGGAAACTACCGCACCGGCAGAAACCACTACAACAACCGCTGAAACCACAACCACCACTGCATCACAGCAGGACACAGAACCGGCAGAAACCACGCCGATCGATATGAACCGTGTCGACGAAGCATATGTTTCGCTGTACGGTGATGTCAACTGTGACGGAACGATCGACATTCTGGATGCTGTGCTGCTGCAAAAGTACCTGAACGGCAGTGTGCAGCTGAACTATACACAGCTTGCCAACTCCGACTGCCAGAAGGACAGCCAGCTGGACATCACAGACGTGACCGTCCTGATGCAGTACCTGCTGAGAAGCTTCACTTCTTTACCGGTCGCATAATGTGACCAGCGAAAAAACTGGATAAAACGACAGCCCGCCGCATTCCGGCATATGGAATGCGGCGGGCTTTTTGTTTGTGGTGAATTGTTGTTAATTTGAGTACCACCTAAACTTGAACAAAAGATTTTACTTCCAATCCCTCCACCAGCTTCGCTGGTCCCCCTCGTACTGAGCGGTCCCCTCTGCCCT
>ERZ791826.1301-NODE-1301-length-15231-cov-2.758698_pt1 | contig 15231 bp, 9 predicted proteins | sample MGYA00510297_ERZ791826 | MGnify/ENA primary metagenome ERZ791826 (study PRJEB30046, sample SAMN00792004) | human gut metagenome | study: EMG produced TPA metagenomics assembly of the A metagenome-wide association study of gut microbiota in type 2... | reverse complement strand
CGTCCAGCTTGTTCACGACCGCTTGCCGAAAATCAAAATAATCAATTCCCATACCGACGACATCTTCAAAGCTCTTCTTGTTTGTGTACTTCGTGCCACCCGCGATACGCTCGCAGGCAACGACCATCACATCATCCGGGATTCCCAGCTTCTTGCCTTCCTCTAACTGAAATCTCCTGTATAATTTTTCCGTGTCCGTAATGACACCATCCATATCAAATACAACTGCCCGAAACATCTTCTTTATTCCTCCACGCAGACAACGATTGCAGAATAATTATCCGTCTTTGTCATGTCTGCCCGCTTCAGCACGTATTTTCCCATTGCATCTAACCAAGCCTGTGCAGAGGACGCTTCCTTGTATGTGGCAAGCATCTCTTCCTCATAGACATACTCCCAGAAACCATCCGTCATCAACACAAACGCCTGTGTCTCTCCGCGCTCCACAACCGCACTTATATCATACGTTTTCGTCCCCCACTGTGCGCCCATCGCACGCAGCAGCTTGTTCCGATCCTCGTGCGTACGGATCTCGGATTCCCTGATCTCTCCGGTATCGCATAGAATCTGTACTAAGCTATGGTCACGCGTTCTCTGATATTTTGTTCCATTCTCGTAAATCCGATACAACCGGCTGTCCCCGATATGCGCCCACTGTATCAGGTCCGGTGTGATTACAAGCACAACTGCCGTTGTCTTCATGGAGTTGCACAGCTCCCGCCGCACCTGTTCTTCCAGTAATTCTTTTTGTGCCTGTTCCAATGCATCCTTGAAAAATCCGGCATAGTAGCCCTGTTTTTCAAATCCCTTTGCTATGCTTTCTGCGACCAGCTCCGATGCTATTTCCCCGCAGGCATGCCCGCCAAGTCCATCACACAAGATCAGGCAGAGCTGTTCTTCGTATGTTGCTTTCCGTATGTAATCCTCGTTGTGATCTCTTCCCCCTTGCTTTGTCAGCATCGCAACGTCTACCATGCGCCAACCTCCTACCAATTTTCCCTGTTACCGTTTTCGCTTTTCTGATTATAATATGCCCAGCGGTAGTTTGCAAGCAAAACAGGAGCATGTTTCCATGCTCCTGCCTGTGTAACCTGGTTTTATCTCCGGTTAATTATTCTTTTTCTTCTTTGCTGCCAGAATAATTGCAATTCCACCGCCAAGCACTGCAAGAACGCCAACACCAATCAATACATACAGAAGTACATGACTCTTCTCTCCATATGTAAAGCTGATCGTCTGTTCTGCTTCATTTCCGGCATCATCATGTGCCTTCATTGTAAGCTTATAGTCGCCCTTTTCCGTAACTGTAATCGCTGCAGCATTGTCCTTGATCTCAACTGGAGAACCATTGAGCGTTACCTCATCCAGAGTATCCTCATCCAACTGAAGGGATACGTTGATGTCGTACTGCTCGTTCTTGATCTCTCCATCTTCTACACCCGTTACAATAAAGGTTGGTGCCTTTGTATCCAGATTGAAGTTTACTGTTTTCTCAGTTGCATTTCCAAGTTCATCTTCGGCTGTAATCTTCATCTCATATGCGCCGTCCTCGACTTCGGATGTTCCGTCATACTCGCTACCATTCAAGTACATATGTGCATCGCAGACAGTCAGGTCATAGATAATGTCGTTCAGATCGTAATCCCATGCAAAGGATGTCAGAGTTCCTTCATATGCGCTCATGACCTTTGGATCAATCACTGGTTTTGTCTTATCAATCGTGAAGGAAACCTCCTGTGTATCCTCATTACCTGCGGCATCCTTACAGTTTATCTGAATCTTATAAATACCATCCTCTGTAAATGTGTTTCGGATCAGCGTCGTTGCTGCTGTCGGATTATATCCGGTAATCTGCAGATCCTCTGTTTTTTCCTTATAAGATGTTGGATCAAGATATGTTCTTGTTGCCTGAATCGTTACAGACTTTGTCAGATAGAAGTCCTCCTCGATCTGTGCCTGGAACTCTACCTGCTTTGTTGTCTTGTCGTTATTTGACACGCCACTCAGCGTAATGATTGGCTTGCCTGTATCAATTCTTACCGTATAGCTGGTTGCCTCTGCGGTATGTCCAGCACGGTCTTTACCGGTAAATGTTACCTGATACTCACCTGTCTCACTAAGTGTCTCTGTCATCGTTGTCACACGTGCAGTTGGCTTGAAGTCGATGGTCTTGTAAGCGGCTTCTGCCACACTGTCGTTTGCTTTTCTTGTGATCGTGATCGTACCAGATGCATCCCACCAGAATGCCTCTGTCATACTAAATGTCAGGGTTGTTCCTGCGTTCAGTGTCGAACCGGAAGCAGTTCCTGTAATCTGCAGTTCTGGTGCTGTCTTATCAACACGGAACTGTACATTTCTTTCTGCACTTCGGTTTCCTGCCTTGTCCACAGAATATACCTTTACCTGATAATCAGCCTCATCTGTATAGCCAAATACCCGGTTGTCTGTCTTCAATACATCCGCGGTTACCGGAAGCTGATCCGGTACTGTCTTAATCAACTGGTAATTGAAATCATGTACGTCTTCGTTTGCATCGCTTACAGAGAAAGCAACCGTTGCATCGGAAGTCAGATCAACAACCCCCATATTCTCAGAGTAAACCATACCTCCATTGATTACTGCAGCAATATTCGGTGCCTCTGTATCCTTGATAAATACAACCTGCTTTTCAACTGCATTGTTGCCTGCATTATCCTGTGCATTGATCTTGATTACATGTGCACCAATACCGGTTGAAACATAGCTTGCCCGGTACTTGTTAGATGTACCGATTCGCTGCCATGTTACATTTACCACGTTGTTATTATCTGTTACTCTTACTCCGGAAGCTGAGATATTCTCATCCTCATAAGTAAGCTCTACCGTTACATTAGAACGATAGAAGTAATCGCAAACGGTTCCATCGAAGTTCTTTCCTGGCTGCTTGCCAGCAGTTGTACCCCCGGAAATCTTTGCTGTGACAACCGGGATTGTGTTATCCACGCGGAACTTCATCGTCTTGGAATCAATGTTTCCTGCCTTGTCTGACACATTGACTGTCACGGTGTAGTCACCATCCGCGGCTTTCTTGCCGATCAGGTTATTCAATGTGAAGCTGTTTTCCTGGCTGGCATTTACCAGTTCCTTTGCTCCACTCAGATTTGTTGTCACATCGGTGTCTGGTCCCTTCACTGTGATCGTCGCCTGATTGATTGTCAGATTATCCGATACCGTTGTCTTGATCAGTACCTCGCCATCCAATGGCTGTGTAATGTTTGTCTTTCCATTGACTGTCAATTCAGCCTTAGGATTTGTCTTATCGACCTTGATCTTATACAGATTGTTTGGAAGCAGGTTCTCACTTGCATCCTGTGCATTAAACACAAGAGATGTACCTGTAATTCCTGCTGACTCCGGAATCGCAATCGTTCCGTTCACAGAAGTCTGTGTTCCATTCAATGCGATTTCCTTGTCTGTTACATTTGCCTTGCTTCCTGCCAGAGAATAACCGGCATTTGCAAGTGGTGATTCCACGCCATTATCACCAGAAGTAATCGTATAGTTGATTGTATATTCCTTATACCATGTGCTGTCGTTTGCCACATTCACCGATACAGTTGGATTGGTACGGTCATATAAAATTGTACCAAGCGTTTTAGATGCATCCTGTGGGTAACGAATCTTCTGTGCATTTCCATCTATCACATTCAGATACATACTATCCAGCTGTGCATTTATATTCGTCTTAGCAGGCAATTCAAATTTCACCGTTGTGCTGTAACGATGACTGTTTGTATCTTGTTGATTTGCAGAGGCAGCTACATCCTTTGTCTGGTCATTCGTACCGCCTGCAATCAGTTCAAACTTCTGAATGACATATGCAGAGCTTGCTGTCACTTCCAGCTGATATTTTTCATTTGTATTCTTTCCTGCTAGAACATCGCTTGTTACATCGTTTCCAGCTGCATCTATAATCACACAGTTATCTACGCGCAGGGTATCATCAATCTTTGTAACTCCACGAAGTGTCAGAGAATCTGATACATTTCCGGCTACATCCGATGCTGTAACCGCAACGAAATATGAGATATCTACCTTCAACTGATCAGATGGAATATTATATACATATGTATTTCCCGTAGTATAAGTAAACTTGTCCGTTGGTGTTACATACACATCCTGTACACCACTTTCTCCAGTTGCATCTGCAACAGTAACCACATACCGGTAAATCGTATTTAGTTCTGTCACGATACTATCTAAATCTCCAGCTGCAGAACCAACCTCTACCCATGTTGTTCCGTTATCTATACTTTTTTCAAGTTTTGGATTACTGATCACTGGTGCTTTTGCGTCGTATGAAATATTCTTAATCTGCTTTGTGCCGGTAATCGTAATCTCCGAATCACCAGCATATGCCTTTACCTCTAATGCATTTAACAGCTCTGAAACTTCCAAATCTGTTGGAATTGAAATATTCGCTGTAACTGTGTATACACGTGTTGTACTAGGTTCCGAACATACGACCTCGTCTGCATTAAATTCTTTCGTACCATCAGAAAGTTTAACATTTGTAATTTTCTTATTTGAATCTAATGTTACCTTAATCTGCTTCTTTGCAGCCAAGTGTGAAAGTATCTTGCCCTCTGTTAAACCATCCCAGCTATCATCATCTACAAATGTAACACCGGTTACCTTTGTTCCCTCTGTCGCCTGCTGGATCTTGATTGGACACTTATAATCTTTAGAATTTCCCTTGTTGTCAACTGCAGTTACAGTTACAACATCTCCGGTTGCCTGCTCCTTTGTAAGTTCGATTGTATATACATTTGAACCAGAAGCTGGAGATGTCACGGTCAAAGATGTACCATTTAATGTAGCTGTTACATTCTTAATTCCAGATGTATCTTCGCCATCCTTTGTTGGATCTTCAACGGTAACTGCATACTTGTATTTGTCGCCCACGCCATAATAAACACTATTTTCATCTATAAACCTATTCTGTATCGTTGCATAAGCAGAAGTCTCTTCATCCAGATAAGATACAGCCGAAGCCTCACAGCTAATATTTGGTGCTTGTGTATCGTTACTCATATGAGTCGAGCCAAGTTCGATGTACTCCAACACTTGTGCAGGTGTCTCATTGGATACCAGCGCCGCATATGCATAAACCTGTTTTCCACGGTTGTTCTCAGTAGTACTGATTGTATCTCCAATAAATGTATAACTGTTTATATCCTTTTTTTCAGACTCATCTGCTGCTGATCCAATTTTTACATAATATTTTACTGTCGCGCCCTCAATAGAAGCTACTGTGGTTGGAGCCTTTAATGTTGCTTCACTGACATATGAATCCGATGTCAGACTTATGCTTCCAGCATACAGTCCGGCACCTGTTGTAAATGCAGAATCCACAAAATTAACAGTAAGAACATACTGTAATTGCCAATCTGCCGCACTGTCTATTCTTGCATAAATTGCAATTTTTCGATCTTCAGTAATTGCATTAGCTGCTAAATCATTCTCAACATTTTCTGTTAAAGGAAATAAATTTTCGCCAGCAGAAAGTGTTGACTGTATTTGCTTATCCAAGGTCATAAATCCGGCACCTAACGCAACCGCATCACCACCATCTGTCTTGCATTCTGGTAATTGTAACTTACCTACCTTCTGCGCATCCTTGATCAAAGTTACGCTTTTCTCATATGTCTCACCAGTATGCGGAACCACTACACCAGTATCATCCACTTCAATACTCAACCCATTCGGTTCTTCCGACACAATCTGTAGATTGCCAGTTTTTACTCCAGTTGTACTTCCCCCTTCTGCTTTCGCGCCATTCTTATCACCGACATGGTTTGCAAATGGTACAATCAGCAGAGCAAAGACAACCCATAATGCTATGAGCTTCTTTACCGGGTGTTTTGAATTGTTTGATTTTGTTTCTTTTCTTTTCATCCTTTTTTCACCTACCCGACTCTATACTTTCATCTGAATGAACAACTACTATATTGTAAATTACTTTTACCTTCTTCGCTAATGTTCCGGTTGTCAGCACGCTTGTACCTTCCTCGTCATCATCTGCACGTAAAACATCAGTTGCATCACTGTCGTCATCGTCGGCACGCAATACATCGGTTGCATCACTGTCATCATCGTCCATCCGCAGAACGTCGGTTGCATCCTCATCGTCTGCATCGTCTCCCCGAAGTACATCGGTTGCTCCGTCATCTCCTTCGTCATTCCGAAGTACATCCGTTGCCCCGTCATCGCCTTCGTCATTTCGAAGTACATCCGTTGCTCCGTCATCTCCTTCGTCGTTTCGAAGTACATCCGTTGCTCCGTCATCTCCTGCCGATGTATCCCGAAGCACATCTGTTGCCTCATCATCCGCACCTGAACCGAGTACTTCTGTCTCGCCATCATCCGGTGTATCATAATCATTGATGCCCGGACGAAGGATGTCGGTCTCTTCAAACTTCTTTTCTTTCTCCTTTGATTTCTCCAACAGTTCGGTGGAATCGTTACCATTAGCCTTACGATCCTCCCGCGTAGAAACCGCTTCTTTCGCAGTGATCTTTCCACTTCCCATGTTGTAGTATTTTTCCTGTTCTTTCTTCGCTACGCTGCCCGGACTCGCTGTACCATCCTGCATTTCTTTCATTGCCTTTTTCGCAGCACTTCCGGTCAATTCTCCAATTACCTTCGGTATCTTCAATACAATGAATAACACGATCGCCGCAATCAGAAGGAGAATCGCCAGTACCAGGCCGCCATAGAAACATATCTCATATACGTTTTGCATGCTGATCACTCTCCCATCTCTGCTGACTGCGAATCATCGGAATTTGCATCCGGTGCCTGCGTCGCTTCTTCTTCGCTGATATCATAGCTACCGTCCTTCAACATCTGCAACGTATCTTTTCGTTTGTACCATGTTTTATTGCTGTCGATGCCAAGCACGTTACCACCATCATCAAATACCTGAATCAGCTTCTTTGTCAGATCTGGAATCTTCGTCGTCCAAAGCTTCGGATCCTGCTCCTGTGCCTCACACAGACGATACAGATAATCCAGATGCTCTGCATATACGTTGTCGCTCCACTCGTTCTTTGTACCGAATACCTTTTCTGCGGCTTCGTATATCTTGAGTGCATCATCTGTCTTGCCCTGTGCGTCATAACAACGTGCTTCCGTCATCATCTTATTGTAATAAGACTGGTTATACGCGTTGACAGAGGAACCACCCAGCGAAATGCCCGGATCGCTGTCTACCTTCATCTTCAGGATTCCAATATAGTCTTCACAATAACTGATTGCCATCGAATAATATCCATTGGCAACTGTTTCATTATCTGCATTTTCCTTGGCAAGTTGCTCATAGATCATGATCAGGTTATCGTCGTAACGATAATTCATATCCATAACTGCTTCTTCGTCCAGATCATTGCCTGTGTACTCGTCCAGATCTGCAACCGCCTGTTCCATCACCGTACTTGCCTGTTCTGCGATGCTTGTCTCCGCATCCTTGCTGACGTTTGTACTGTAAATCTCGCCGATAATACGATAGTTTACGAACTTGGTTGCTTCCTGGTTCGTAAAGTTGTTCTCGTTGTAGGTTGCGAAATCATTTACCGCCTGCATCAGCTCTGATGCATCCGACGTACTGTCAGATCGCAGCTCGGAAATGGATTTGTAAAAGCCTGCAAGCTTTCCATATTCCTCGTCCTTCTCGTCAATCATGCCGAAATATTTGGCTGCCTGACTGTAAGAACGCTCTTCCTCAAAATAAGTAAGTGCCAGCTTGTAAAGCACTGCGCTGTTTTTCTCAACACCACCATGTTTACTGCTGATTCGATTGGAAACCAACGTCAACGCATCATCCAGATTCAGCGTAGATTCCGTTCCGGCTTCCTCCGCCTTGTTCGTAGCATCAATGTATGCCTGTATGTACTGTTCGTAAGCTTTTTCCTCCGAGCCGTCCAGTTCGATTGCTTTCTTGAATTCTGCCGTTCCGGCTTCGTAATTCTCTTCCCGGCAGTAGTTCATACCATTTTCGATATACTGGTTGTAGTTGTTCAGCTTGATCCGCTGCATACCGGAATATCCGATTCCGGCTGTGATACCGGATACAACTGCCAATGCCACGGTTGCTGCAAAAAGCCCAAGCTTCTTCTTGTTCTTCTTCCGGTAGCTGTCGTCAAGCTCATCGTAATGCTCCAATGCATACATCAGCTCCGTACAGTTCTGATAACGGTCGTTCGGATCTGCCTGTGTACATTTTAAGATGATCTTCTCCAATCCAGAGGACAACATCGGATTCCACTCGCGGATCGGCTTGATCTCATACGGTGGCTCACATGGGTTCTTTCCTGTTACGATATGGTACAGGGTTGCACCCAGATTATAGATATCTGTTCTTGCATCTGTATTGTAGATACCACGTCCCTTGGAATCACCGAACTGTTCCGGTGCTGCATAGCCTCTCGTACCAAGTGCGGTTGTATCTGCATTGTTCTCTATCTCGTACTCTTTTGCTGTACCGAAGTCGATCAGCTTTACGCCGCCCTCCGGTTTGATCATGACATTCGAAGGTTTCATATCCCGGTAGATAACCGGTGGATTCATGTTGTGCAGGTAATTCAATGCACTTGCAAGCTGCAAGCCCCACTCTACCACCAACTCCTGTGGCTGCGCGCCTTCCTTCTTCAATCGATCCTGAATCGTATCACCCTCGATATAATCCATAACAACGTAGATTGTTCCATCCTGATTGATGATATCTACGATTCGCGGCAACACCGGATGATCTACGTTCTTCAGAATATTCGCTTCTCGTTCCAATCCCTTAAGCAACGTCTTTGCGGATTTCTTTCCATCATTCTTGATCTCCTTGACCGCCCACTGCTTATTCAAACGCTTATCACGGGCAAGGTACACGATGGACATACCACCTCGACCAACTTCTGCCAAAATTTCATATTTTCCGTCTAGTACGGTTCCTTCCTTCGTCATGGCAAACCCTCTCTAAATCAAATCGTGCGAACCATTGCTACTGTGATATTATCACGTTCCCCACGGTTCTTTACTAACTCTGTCAGATATATTGCTCCATATTTCATCTTTTCCTCGTCCGTCGCCTCACCCGGTCCGATCTTCTCGATGATTTCCTCCGGTGTGATCACATGACGGAATCCGTCTGAGCAGAGCATATAAACTGCATTTCTTGTTGCAGTTCCCTTTGTAAATTCCGGCTCAACAACCGGCGATGCGCCGACACACTGCAACAGTACGCTTCGTCTCGGATCGATTTTTGCCTGTTCCGGTGTCATACGTCCCGCTGCCAGTTCTCTTGCGATAAATGTCTGGTCGTTTGTCAGTTGCTTCGCTGTCTTTGTAAGCTCATACACGCGGCTGTCGCCCACATGCACAATATAATACTGATCCTTGTACAACAGGATTGCAGATACCGTCGTACCAAGCTGCAAATGATTTTCCTCTCCATATGCGCCCAGCCGGCGATTCTGAATCTGGATAATATCATCCCACTGTGATACAAGATTCTGCTCTGTGAATGTTCCATTTTGGATTTCATCCACCAGCGTGTCATCAAACCATGTACAAAATGCTTCGATTACCTCTTTGCTGGCAACCTCGCCTTTTGCGAGTCCTCCCATGCCATCACACACGATTGCAAATGCAACATTTCCCTCTTTTGTGTTCACAACCTTGATTGCAAGAGAGTCCTGATTCGTTTCTTTTCTTGTACCTACATCGGTGTGATATGTTGCAATGTACTCCATATTACTCTCCTTTTCTCAGAAGGAATGTGAATTCCTCATCTCCCAATCGAACTTCTGTCTTATGCTTCAGAAGCACTTCCTTACCCGGCTGCAACTCTACCCCGTTTACATAGGTATGGTTTGTAGAATTGTTATCCTTAATATAGTTCACGCCATCGCGCTGGATTACAATACAATGCTCCCGGCTGATTGCGCTGTTGTTCTCTATTGCATAATCGGCTTTCGTCTTTGACTTACCGATGATAAATTCTGGTTTTGTAATATTGATGATCTCACCAGTTGATTTACGCACAAAGTGTGGAATCGGGCGTGCACCGCCAAGCTGTCCCATCAGGTTGCCGTTCTGCATCTGTGGCGCCTGTGGTCTTGGCATCTGTCCCACCATCGGCTGCCCCATCATTGGTTGTCCCATCGGAGGACGCTGTCCACCCATCGGTGGTACTGGCTGCCCCATCATCGGCTGTCCGCCCATCGCTGGACGCTGTCCCATTGGTGGCATCTGTGGCTTTGGCATTTCCGGTTTTGGTATTTCTGGCTTTGGTGCCTCTGGTGCTGGTGCCTGTGGCTTTGGCATTTCTGGTTTCGGCATCTCTGGCTTTGGTGCCTCCGGTGCTGGTGCCTGTGGCTTTGGCATTTCCGGTTTCGGCATCTCTGGCTTTGGTGCCTCCGGTACCGGTGCCTGCGGCTTTGGCATTTCCGGTTTCGGCATCTCTGGCTTTGGTGCCTCCGGTGCTGGTGCCTGTGGTTTTGGCATTTCTGGCTTCGGCATCTGCCCCATCGGTGGTATTGGCTGCCCCATTGGCTGTCCGCCCATCGGTGGTACCGGCTGTCCCATTGGCTGTCCGTTCATCGGTGGTACCGGCTGTCCCATCATTGGCTGTCCGCCCATCGGTGGTACTGGCTGTCCCATTGGCTGTCCGTTCATCGGTGGTACCGGCTGTCCCATCATTGGCTGTCTGCCCATCGGTGGTACTGGCTGCCCCATTGGCTGTCTGCCCATCGGTGGTACCGGCTGTCCCATCGCTGGCATACCCTGTGGACGCATGTTGTTCATCACGCCGACACGATTTACTTTTACATTCTGGTTCTGTACTTCCGGAGCTGCGGTTGTATCCGCTTCCTTCTTAAGTCCCTCGTCTCTTGTATAGAAGAGACCAAGTTTCTCCATCTCCGCATCTACAAGCCCCTTTAATTTCATATTGGAATAATGATCCGTATTGATCAAGGTCAGGATTCTTGCTACATAATCATCCTTGTCTGCTTCATCAAAGCGCATATGTGACACAATATTTCGGAAGAAATCCGGGATATCAGACTGTCCCAACGGATCCTGCTTTACAGGAACCATAATGCACTTTACTGCCTTGCTCTCAGGATCTACATAGATATAATTCAGATCGCGTACCAGATAACAGATCTGCACACCTGCTGCACCAATCTCAAATGCACACAACAGTCCCTTCAGGATTGCAAGTACATCTGCCTTCTTCAATGTCTGACGCAGCATCACTTCCAGAGAAGTGTCATGATGCACATAAGAGACAATACTTCTCTTTCCATCCTCGTCCTTGTACTGGAACGGAATAATATTTCCGAGCTGTGCAACCTTGTCTGACACTCTGTCGTCATAGACATCTGCTACTCCAAGCTGATACTCCACCAATGTCATTCCGTTTTGTTTTGTTACATTCAACTCTAACCCCTTCATTTGCTACCTCCTCATGATATAATCATCCTAATTAGCGAATCTTAAATGTAAACTCTTCATCTGCAAGTCTTACGAGAGAATCATGTGTCAGAATTTCTTCTACCCCATCCTCTACGCGCTTTCCATTCACATATGTATGATTCGTAGACTTGTTATCTTTGATATAACATACCCCATCCTTCTGGATAATAAATGCATGCTGACGGCTGATCGCTCCATTTCCGCCAACGGTATAGTCCACGCCTCTGGTTGCCTTTCCGATCTTGAAGATCGCCTTGTTCAGCATGATACGCTCTTCTGTACTTACACGGATCAGATATGGCAATGCTTTCGGCGAATTGGTTGCTGCAGTCGCTGCACTCACAGCACCAACGGCATCTTTTACAAGCTCTGTTACAGATTTATTCAAAATAGATGTACTCTTTGGCTTCTTGTCCTTTTCATCGTCCTTTTTCTTCTCAATGTTCATGTCATCGTAGATATCCTCGATCACAGGCACCTTGATGTTTTCTGTCTGTCCGCTTGTCGGTTCTTCGTTTTGTACGGTTGTTTCCGGTTCAGCAGACTCTGCTGTCTCAGCTGCTGCTTCTGCCTCAGCTGCCTCCATCTCAGCCTCTGTCTGCTGGATGATTGCCGCACGGTTTACCTTTACCACATTCCGCTTAACCACAGGTGGCTTGTCTAAGAAATGATCCAGATCTTCCAATGTCTGGATATTCTTGGTTGGCTGTGCTGTCGGCTTTGCAGATGGAACTTCTCCAACCAGCTCCTTGATCCGATCCTTGATCAGGTTGATATCGGATTCCTTCTTGTTTGTCTTTAACTGCAGCTTCTCGCCACCATTTGTTGCCCCCTCTGGCTTCACCTGTGACAGGATCTGCTCTGCAGCTGGGGAAACCTCTGGTTTTTCTGCTACTGGTTCCGGCTTTGGTGCTTCCTGCTTTTCCATCACTGGCTTTGGTGCCGGTGCTTCCTCGACAGGTGCTGGTGTCTCCTCGACAGCCTCTGTCGGTTCTGCCACCTTCTCCTCTACCGGTGTTTCTTCTTCCTTTACCTGCATGCCAGCTGGAAGGATACTTTCCAGTTCTTCCTCTTCCTTTACAGGTTCCTCTGCTTCTTCCTCTTCGTCTTCTTCATCGTCGCCGATCTCCGGAAGTGGTGTATCATCCTCTTCCTGCAGGCTATTCATGATGTCGCTGATATTTTCTGCCGGTGCTTCTTCCTCTGCACTTACAACTTCTACACCGTCTGCATCAATGGCTCCAGCCTCCTCGAAGCTGATTCCTTCCTCTTCCATCAACGCCTCTGCAAGTCCGATCAAGCCACGCAGATTGAAGTTATCTCCATTGATATACGTGAGGAGCTTACCAACATAATTCAGATCCTCTTCCACATCGTATTTCATGTTCGCAAGCAGCTGGCGTACAAAGCTCTTGAATTCTACAGAAAGTGCGCCCTTGCTTTCGATTGGCAGGCACAGGAACTGTACTGTCTTCTTCTCAGCATCCACGTAGATAAATCCACGATTCAGCAATACATACGAAAGTGGAATCGCCTGCTCCTTCAAGGAAATCATCTCCTGTGCGACATTCCGCAGGATGAGCAGTACGCTCTCGCAATCATGCTCCTGTGTGATGTACTCTTCCAGAGATGTCTTACCCGTAATCTGGTAGGTCAGATAATCATAATCGTCATCTTCTTCATAGATAATCTCTATCAGTTCTTCCGGCGCATTGTCCTGACAGTAATCCAAAACATCCTCATCTAACTCACAATCCTCGCCCATTGTGTATGACAGATATTTTTCTTCGCCGATGTTTCGCGCCCTAAAATTAAAAGTTCTCATAACGTCCCTCCTAATACATTATTTATTCCTATTGTGATTCTTCGGTTGTCGATTCCTCGGTGGAAGCTTCTCCATCCGGTGTCACGCCGTTTGGTCCACCAATAATCTGTGTATCTATGTGATCTTCATAGTTTTCTGTAAAGATATGTGTACCTGCATCTTCGTCGCCAACATGGTAATACAGGTAATTATGCTCTTCCGGATACAATACTGCCTGGATACATGCCAGTCCCGGATTACAGATCGGACCTACCGGAAGTCCGGCATTCTTATAGGTGTTGTATGGAGAATCCAGTTCCAGATCCTCGTACAGAACCTGACTCTTGTCATACATTCCATCGGTCAATGGATATAAGACAGTCGGACACATCTGCAAAGGCATTTCTGCTTTCAGACGGTTGTTGATAACACCTGCAATCGTCGCACGTTCTGAATCCACCTTTGCCTCACGTTCTACAATGGAAGCTCTCGTCACAAGTTCAAATGCACTGTATCCAAGCTCTGCCGCACGATCCTGCAGTTCCTGTGTATAGTAGTTGTCGAACGTTCTCAACATATAATCGACTAATGATTCCGCTGTCGTCGACTCATAAATATCGTAAGTTGCCGGGAACAGGAAACCCTGTACCTTATAATTGACATTGGCACCTGCCGGTATGTCTGCCAGATATGCAAAATCAGATTTCGTAACCGATTTGCATGCATTTAAAAATTCAGTTGCAGAACAGATTCCCTGATCTTCGCACCGCGCTGCTATCATCTCTACCGTAAAGCCCTCTGGCACAACCAGATAATCAACTGGCTGATCTTCCTCGAATGTCGGGCTCATGGCTGCCATCATCTGCAAGGTTGTCATACCAGTATTCAAGGTGTATGTACCACCATGCAGCTTGCCACGATACTCAGAGTCCTGCAGACGCTTTGTAAATGCACGCGGATAATTGATCAATCCATTGTCCTTCAGGATCTGCGCGATTTCCTTGACAGATGCGCCTTCCGGAATCGTAACAGTTACATCTTCGCCCTGTGTCGACTCCGTTCCCTTGTATTCGTCCATATAATCATCGTAATAGGTTCGTATATGTTTATAGGTCATATTGGCAAGTGTGACAATCGCCACCAACAATATGATTCCCTTCACGACTCGAATCACCGTTTTTCTCACTTTTCGTACCTCTTCTTTGCATTTTAGTTTACATAACTTTTTAAAAAATTACACACTTGATGTAATTTTACAATAATGGTATTATACTATCATCTTTTAGATAAAAATACAAGAAAGGATGATAAATTTGAGTAATCCAATTGTTACAATGACAATGGAATCCGGCGATGTTATGACGTTCGAACTGTATCCGGATATCGCACCAAACACAGTAAAGAATTTTATCTCTCTGATTAAGAAAGGGTTTTACGATGGATTGATCTTCCATCGTGTCATCAATGGTTTTATGATCCAGGGTGGCTGCCCTGACGGAAATGGTACCGGAGGTCCTGGATATTCAATCCGCGGCGAGTTCGCGCAGAACGGATTTGCAAATGATCTGAAGCACGAACCGGGTGTTCTTTCTATGGCACGTACCATGATGCCGAACTCCGCCGGTTCGCAGTTTTTCATCATGCACAAGAATAGTCCGCATCTCGACGGAAGCTATGCTGCTTTCGGCAAGATCGTGGATGGTCTGGATATCGTGAATAAGATTGCAGATGTTCCAACCGACTACATGGACCGCCCGCTTGAAGACCAGCGTATCAAGACCGTTACCGTCGACACGAAGGGTGTCGAGTATGACGAGCCGGAGAAGATGTAATCTTCTTAAACGGACGCACAGCGTACAAAAATAGAAATCCCCTGCAGACACGCTCTGCGGGGGATTTTTCTCTACATCTCTTGC
>ERZ791826.1299-NODE-1299-length-15236-cov-3.303933_pt1 | contig 15236 bp, 9 predicted proteins | sample MGYA00510297_ERZ791826 | MGnify/ENA primary metagenome ERZ791826 (study PRJEB30046, sample SAMN00792004) | human gut metagenome | study: EMG produced TPA metagenomics assembly of the A metagenome-wide association study of gut microbiota in type 2... | reverse complement strand
TGCCGCCGGCGAAGTTCGTGCAGGACCGCTCCGGTAGTCACGGCATGACCCTGAACTCGCTGGTTTCCGGGGGGTGCATTATCTCCGGGTCGGTGGTGGTGCAGTCGGTGCTGTTCCCGCGCGTGCGGGTGAATTCGTTCTGTAACATTGATTCGGCAGTCTTGTTGCCAGATGTCTGGGTGGGGCGCTCATGCCGCCTGCGTCGCTGCGTGATTGACCGCGCCTGTGTTATCCCGGAAGGAATGGTGATTGGTGAGAATGCGGAAGAGGATGCACGCCGCTTCTATCGCTCAGAGGAAGGTATCGTGCTGGTGACCCGCGACATGCTGCGGAAATTAGGGCACAAACAGGAGCGCTAATGCAGGTCTTACATGTATGTTCTGAGATGTTCCCGCTGTTAAAGACGGGCGGTCTGGCGGACGTCATCGGCGCACTGCCGGCGGCGCAAATCGCGGAGGGTATCGATACGCGCGTGCTGTTGCCGGCGTTTCCCGATATCCGTCGCGGCGTGGTGGATGCCCAGGTGGTGACCCGCCGGGATACCTTCGCCGGGCGGATCACGCTGCTGTACGGCCACTTTAACGGCGTGGGGATCTACCTGATAGACGCCCCGCATCTCTATGACCGTCCGGGGAGCCCTTACCACGATACCAACCAGCACGCTTATCCCGACAACGTCCTGCGCTTTGCGCTGCTGGGCTGGGTGGGAAGTGAAATGGCCAGCGGACTGGATCCGTTCTGGCGCCCGGATGTGGTGCATGCCCATGACTGGCACGCCGGCCTGACGCCGGCCTACCTGGCGGCGCGCGGACGCCCGGCTAAATCGGTGTTTACCGTGCACAACCTGGCGTACCAGGGGATGTTTTACTCCTGGCATATGAATGACATTGAGCTGCCGTGGTCGTTCTATAACATGCATGGCCTCGAGTTTAACGGGCAGATCTCGTTTCTCAAGGCCGGCCTCTACTACGCCGACCATATTACGGCGGTGAGCCCGACCTACGCGCGCGAGATCACCGAGCCGCAGTACGCCTACGGCATGGAGGGGCTGCTGCGCCAGCGCCATCATGAAGGTCGGCTGTCGGGAATTCTCAACGGCGTTGACGACGGTATCTGGAGCCCGCAAAACGATCTGCTGCTGCCGATGCGCTACGATCGCGACACGCTGGAGGAGAAGGCGGAGAACAAGCGTCAGCTGCAGATTGCCATGGGCCTGAAGGTCGATGATAAAGCGCCGTTGTTTGCCGTCGTCAGCCGTCTTACCAGCCAGAAAGGGCTGGACCTGGTGCTTGAAGCGCTGCCGGGTCTGCTTGAGCAGGGCGGCCAGCTGGCGCTACTGGGCGCCGGCGATCCGGTGCTGCAGGAAGGTTTCCTCGCCGCCGCCGCCGAACACCCGGGCAAAGTGGGTGTGCAGATTGGCTACCATGAGGCCTTCTCCCACCGCATTATGGGCGGCGCCGACGTCATTCTGGTCCCGAGCCGCTTTGAACCCTGCGGCCTGACTCAGCTGTATGGTCTGAAGTACGGGACGCTGCCGCTGGTGCGCCGCACCGGCGGTCTGGCGGACACCGTCGCTGACAGTTCGCTGGAGAATCTGGCCGATGGTCTGGCGACAGGGTTTGTCTTTGAGGACAGCAATGCGCTGTCATTGCTGCGCGCTATCCGTCGCGCCTTTGTCCTCTGGTCGCGCCCGTCGCTCTGGCGCTACGTGCAGCGTCAGGCGATGAATATGGATTTTAGCTGGCAGGTTGCCGCGAACTCCTATCGCGAACTTTATCAACGCTTGATGTAACCACTGGAGTCATTGTTATGAATGTACCCTTTAGCTATGCATCACCGACGCTGAGCGTTGAGGCGTTAAAGCATTCTATTGCCTATAAACTGATGTTTATCATCGGTAAAGATCCGGCCATCGCCAACAAGCATGAATGGCTTAACGCCACGCTGTTTGCCGTTCGCGATCGCATGGTGGAGCGCTGGCTGCGCTCCAACCGCGCGCAGCTCTCCCAGGAAGTGCGCCAGGTGTACTATCTGTCGATGGAGTTTCTGATCGGCCGCACCCTCTCGAATGCGCTGCTGTCGCTGGGCATTTATGACGATGTGAGCAGCGCGCTGGCGGAGATGGGGCTCGATCTCGAAGAGCTGATCGATGAAGAGAATGACCCCGGGCTTGGCAACGGCGGTCTGGGCCGCCTGGCGGCTTGCTTCCTTGACTCCCTGGCGGCGCTGGGTCTGCCGGGACGCGGTTACGGCATCCGCTACGACTACGGGATGTTTAAACAGAATATTGTCGATGGCCGGCAAAAAGAGTCTCCTGACTACTGGCTGGAGTACGGTAACCCGTGGGAGTTTGAGCGCCACAACACCCGCTATAAAGTGCGCTTCGGCGGCCGCATTCAGCAGGAAGGAAAGAAAACCCGCTGGATTGAGACGGAGGAGATCATTGCGGAAGCCTACGACCAGATCATCCCCGGCTTTGACACCGACGCCACCAACACGCTGCGTCTGTGGAGCGCGCAGGCCAGTAGCGAAATTAACCTCGGTAAATTCAACCAGGGCGACTACTTCGCCGCGGTAGAGGATAAAAACCACTCCGAAAACGTCTCCCGCGTGCTCTATCCGGACGACTCGACCTACTCCGGCCGCGAGCTGCGCCTGCGCCAGGAGTATTTCCTCGTGTCGGCCACGGTGCAGGATATCCTGAGTCGCCATTACATGTTGCATAAAACCTATGACAACCTGGCGGACAAGATTGCCATTCACCTGAATGACACCCACCCGGTGCTGTCGATACCGGAGCTGATGCGTCTGCTTATTGACGAACATAAGTTCAGCTGGGACGAGGCGTTCGAGGTGACCTGCCAGGTCTTCTCCTATACCAACCACACCCTGATGAGCGAAGCGCTCGAGACCTGGCCGGTGGATATGCTGGGTAAAATTCTGCCGCGCCATCTGCAGATTATCTTCGAGATTAACGACTATTTCCTCAAGACCTTGCAGGAGCAGTATCCGAACGATACCGACCTCCTCAGCCGCACCTCGATTATCGACGAGTCTAACGGCCGCCGTGTGCGGATGGCCTGGCTGGCGGTAGTGGTCAGCCACAAGGTCAACGGGGTGTCCGAGCTGCATTCCCGACTGATGGTGGAGTCACTGTTTGCCGAATTCGCCAAAATCTTCCCAATGCGCTTTATCAACGTGACCAACGGTGTGACGCCGCGCCGCTGGCTGGCGCTGGCCAACCCGCCGCTGTCGAAAGTGCTGGATGAGCATATCGGCCGCACCTGGCGGACCGATCTGAGTCAGCTTGATGAGCTGAAACAGCATATCGACTACCCGATGGTCAATCAGGCGGTGCGTCAGGCCAAGTTTGAGAACAAACAGCGGCTGGCCAGCTATATTGCTCAACAGCTCAATGTGGTGGTCAATCCGAAGGCGCTGTTTGATGTGCAGATCAAACGTATCCATGAATACAAACGCCAGCTAATGAATGTGCTGCACGTCATCACCCGCTATAACCGGATCAAGGCCGATCCGCAGGCCGAGTGGGTGCCGCGGGTGAATATTTTCGCCGGTAAGGCGGCCTCGGCCTACTACATGGCCAAGCACATTATTCACCTGATCAACGATGTGGCGGCGGTGATTAATAACGATCCGCAGATTGGCGACAAGCTGAAGGTCGTCTTTATCCCCAACTACAGCGTTAGCCTGGCGCAGCTGATCATTCCGGCGGCAGACCTGTCGGAACAGATCTCCCTCGCAGGCACTGAAGCTTCCGGCACCAGTAATATGAAGTTTGCCCTTAACGGCGCGCTGACTATCGGCACCCTTGATGGGGCAAACGTGGAGATGCAGGAGCACGTGGGCGAAGAGAATATCTTTATCTTCGGCAACACCGCGGAAGAGGTGGAGGAGCTACGTCGCAGCGGCTATAAACCACGCGAATATTACGAGCAGGATGAAGAGCTCCACCAGGCGCTGACGCAGATCGGTACCGGCGTCTTCAGCCCGGCAGAACCGGGGCGCTACCGCGACCTGCTGGATTCGCTGATTAACTTTGGCGACCACTACCAGGTTCTGGCGGACTATCGTAGCTATGTGGACTGCCAGGATCGCGTCGACGAGCTGTATCAAAACCCGGAAGAGTGGGCCTATAAGGCGATGTTGAATATTGCCAACATGGGCTACTTCTCTTCTGACCGGACGATCCAGGAGTACGCGAAATATATCTGGCATATCGACCCGGTAAGGCTGTAAGCCAGTCAATGCAACACCACACAACACAACGGGGCCATTTGGCCCCGTTGTGTTGTGTGGCGAACGTTTTATTCGGAAAAGTGCCGGGGAGGATTCAGGCTATTGCGGGAATATACTATTGACGTGAATTCGCCAGCAGTACGATAAATGCTCAATAAGTTTACGTTCATAGCCTATGTGGGATGTAGAAACGACGGATACGTTTGATACCTGGTTCGAATTACAAAGTAGAGCTTTAAAAGAGGATATGTTGGCCACGATTCTCATCCTGTCTGAGTTTGCTCCGCAGCTTGGGCGCCCGTATGTTGATACGGTGAAAGATTCAACGTTTCAGAATATGAAAGAACTGCGGGTTCAGCATCATGGGCTCCCCATCCGCGCTTTTTTGCTTTTGATCCTCTGCGGAAAGCTATCGTTTTATGTGCGGGCGATAAGGATGGCATGAATGAGAAACGTTTTTACAAAGAGATGATTACTCTGGCTGACAGAGAATTCAGCCAACACCTGACTAAGGAGCGATAATGGCCACGCTAAAAGAACTCATGGCGAAACAGAGTCCTGAAAGCCAGCAGCGTATTGCAGCGAAAGCGGCAGAGATACGCCAGTCTGTCGCTTTAAACTTGCTTCGAGAAGAGTTGCAAATGTCGCAAACAGAGATGGCTGCGGCTATGGGGGTAAAGCAGCCAACGATCGCTAAAATGGAACAGACTGATAACGACCCTCGGCTTTCGACCCTAAAACGCTACATTGCGGCATTGGGGGGAGAACTCAGTATAAATGTCACATTGCCGACTGGAAAAAAAGTCTCGTTTAATTTGTGAACAGGTATCCGGGCCAAGCGCAAGCCATAGCCCGGGTATTTCTCTCCTGGCGCCACGCGATGTCAGGACGCTAACGACAGTTCAGACTTTCCCGCATGCTGCGCCAGCCATTCGCTGATGCGCGCCTGCTGCTCGGCAGTCAGCCACATACCCTGTTTGGTTCGACGCCAGATGGCGTCATCCAGGCTGCGCACCCACTCGTGCTCAACCAGATATTTCAGCTCGGCTTCATAAAACTCGTGGCCGAAATCTTCCCCGAGATCGCTCAGGGCGCTGGCTTCCTTCAGGATCCACTCGCTGTTGCTCCCGTAGGTGCGGGCATAATGGCGGGCCAGTGATTCACTGATGAACGGGAAGCGACGGCGCAGTTTTGCCGCGTAGTCGTCGCGGTCGCCGCCGATATCGCCGCCGGGGAGCACCGCGGTTTTGGTCCATGCCGGGCCGATCCCTTTGTAATAGGGGGTCAGTTTTTCCAGTGCATGCTCGGCCAGTTTGCGATAGGTGGTCAGCTTGCCGCCGAAGACGGACAGCAGCGGCGCCTGACCGTTCTCATCGTGAATATCCAGGGTATAGTCGCGGGTAATGGCCTGCGGCGAATCCGACTCGTCGTCGCACAGCGGACGGACGCCGGAGTAGGTCCAGACGATATCGTCCCGGCTGAGGGTCTTTTTAAAGTGCGCGTTATAGACGTTCAGCAGATAGTTGATCTCTTTATCATCAATGGCCACCGCTTTCGGATCGCCCTTATACTCGACGTCCGTCGTGCCGATGATAGAGAACTCATCCATCCACGGAATAACAAACACTATGCGTTTATCTTCGTTCTGCAGAATATAAGCCTGTTTCTGGGTATGCACCCGCGGCACCACGATGTGGCTGCCCTTGATCAGACGGATGCCGTAAGGCGAGCGCAGATGCATCCCTTCGTCGAAGAACTGTTTGACCCATGGGCCGGTGGCATTGACCAGGCCGCGCGCCTTCCAGGTAAACTTCTCACCGCTATCAATATCTTCCGCTTCCACCACCCACAGGCCATTCTCACGTTTCGCCGAGATAGCGCGGGTGCGGGTACGCACTTCGCCGCCTTTGCGGACGACCATCTGCGCGTTGGCCAGCACCAGGCGGGCATCGTCGACCCAGCAGTCGGAATATTCGAAACCGCGCACAATTTCCGGTTTAAGTACCGATTCTGCGCCAAAACGCAACCCGGTGGATCCCGGGAGGCTGGTGCGTTTGCCCAGATGATCGTACATAAACAAGCCGATACGGATCATCCATGCCGGGCGCAGATGCGGGCGATGCGGTAGGCGAAAGCGCATCGGGAAGGCGATATGCGGGGCCATTTTTAACAGCACTTCACGCTCGGCCAGCGCTTCGCTGACCAGACGGAACTCATAGTGTTCGAGGTAGCGTAGCCCGCCGTGGATCAGTTTGGAACTGGCGCTGGAGGTGGCGCAGGCGAGATCGCGCGCTTCCAGCATCAGTACGGATAAACCACGCCCGGCGGCATCTGCCGCGATACCGGCACCGTTGATGCCTCCGCCTATCACAATCAGATCTTTGGTTTCCACGTTCTTACCCTCTCACACTTTCGTTTAAGCTCATAAATGCTCGATATCGCTCACTATAGCAAACAAACGCGCTTTTGGTAACATCAAAAAAACATTTTGAAGTGATGGGTGTAACATATTGGCGTTTCTTTACCGCCTGACGGTACACTACAGGGTAAAATTGGGCCGGCCATCGCCCGTCATGACGAGAAAGAGAAGAGAATCATGGAACAGTTTGAATGCATCAATGTTGAAGAAGCGCACCAGAAACTGCATCAGCAGACGGCGGTACTGGTCGATATCCGCGATCCGCAAAGCTATGCGATGGGTCATACGCCGGGCGCGTTTCATCTGACCAACGATACGCTGGGCGCGTTTATGCGTGACAACGACTTTGACACGGCGGTGATGGTGATGTGCTATCACGGCAACAGCAGCAAGGGCGCCGCGCAATATCTGCTGCAGCAGGGGTTTGATAAGGTCTATAGCGTTGACGGCGGGTTCGACGCCTGGCATCGCCATTTCCCGGCGGAAGTGGCGCGCGGGACGTTTTAACGACTGGCAGGTATACTATCCCCCTTTGTGTGGAATAAGCGATTCGCTGCATGTTAATGATTACCTCTTTTGCCAACCCGCGGGTGGCCCAGGCGTTTGTCGATTATATGGCGACGCAGGGGATTATCCTGACCATCCAGCAGCATACCCAGAGCGACGTCTGGCTGGCTGATGAGAGTCAGGCCGGGCGTGTCAGGGCTGAGCTGGCCCGCTTCCTTGAGAACCCGGCGGACCCGCGCTATCTGGCGGCGAGCTGGCAGTCCGGACAGACCAATAGCGGGTTGCGCTATCAGCGCTTTCCTTTCTTTGCCACGCTGCGGCATAACGCCGGTCCGTTCACCTGGGCGATTCTGCTGATCTGCATCGCGGTGTTCATCCTGCAAAATCTGCTGGGCGATCAGCCGGTGATGATTTGGCTGGCCTGGCCCTACGATCCTTCGCTGCAGTTCGAAGCCTGGCGCTATTTCAGCCATGCTTTCATGCATTTCTCGCTGATGCATATTCTCTTCAACCTGCTATGGTGGTGGTATCTTGGCGGCGCGGTGGAAAAGCGCATCGGCAGCGGCAAGCTGGTGGTGATCACCGTCATCAGCGCTCTGCTGAGCGGCTTCGTGCAGCACCAGTTTAGCGGCCCGTGGTTTGGTGGCTTGTCGGGCGTGGTCTACGCGCTGATGGGCTACGTCTGGCTGCGGGGCGAGCGCGATCCGCAGAGCGGTATTTATCTGCAGCGCGGGTTGATACTCTTCTCTTTAGTATGGTTAATTGCTGGCTGGTTTGATGTTTTCGGCATGGCGATCGCCAACGGCGCGCACGTGGCTGGTCTGGCGACCGGCCTGGCGATGGCGTTTGTTGATACCTTACATGGGCGAAAACGCGCATAAAGACTTACCGACAGGGGTCGGGTAGGCGACATTTTTCCAGGGATATTTCATGAAACAAACACAACGTCATGACGCCATTATCGAGCTGGTAAAAAAACAGGGTTACGTCAGCACGGAAGAGCTGGTTGAGCAGTTCGCGGTAAGCCCGCAGACCATCCGCCGCGACCTGAACGATTTAGCCGAACAGAAAATGATCCTCCGCCATCACGGCGGCGCGGCGCTGCCCTCCAGCTCGGTGAACACCTCCTGGCACGATCGCAAAGCGACCCAGACGGCGGAGAAAGAGCGTATCGCCCGGCGGGTGGCCAGCGAGATCCCGGACGGGGCGACGCTGTTTATTGATATCGGCACCACGCCGGAAGCGGTGGCGCACGCCCTGCTCGATCACAACGATCTGCGGATTGTGACCAATAACCTTAACGTCGCCAACACGCTGATGGTGAAAGAGGACTTCCGCATTATTCTCGCCGGCGGCGAACTGCGTAGCCGGGACGGCGGGATCATCGGGGAAGCCACCCTCGACTTTATCTCGCAGTTCCGCCTCGACTTCGGCATTCTCGGCATCAGCGGCGTAGACAGCGATGGCTCGCTGCTGGAGTTTGATTATCATGAAGTGCGCACCAAGCGGGCGATCATTGAGAATTCACGCCACGTGATGCTGGTGGTGGACCATACCAAGTTTGGCCGTAACGCGATGGTCAACATGGGCAGCATAAGTATGGTCGATGCGGTCTATACCGACGTGCTGCCGCCGGCCGGCGTGCTGAAGGTGATCACTGATAACAACCTTCAGCTGGAGCTGTGCTAAACGGCAACGGCGTCGTCAGACGCCGTATCCCATCATCTTAAGTAACTGCTGGGCATGCTGTACCGCGTCCTGCCGGTGGGCGACGCCCAGTTTCTGATACAGGTTGCGAATGTGGGTCTTGATGGTGGTGGCCGCCACGTCAAGCTCGCCGGCAATCTGCTCGTTGCTGTAACCGGAATAGATTAAGCCAAGCACCTGCCACTCGCGCTGGGTCAGCGGGCTGGTGCGGATAAGCTCCGGCACCTCCGGATGATTCAGCAGTCGCTCGACGAACCCTTCGTCAAAGTGGGCGAATTTGTGGCGATGATGCTGGTTGATGTCGCGCAGAATACGCTGGGCGCGATGCTGCTCCAGCTCCGGCAACGTGTTCAACTGGATCAGCTGGCGCAGCTGCTGGGCCATCGCCTCGCCTTCAATCACAAAGTGGTTGATAAAACCGGTGCGGTTGGCGAGCGTCAGGGCTTCCAGCAGGGCTTTCTGCGCTTCGCTCTTGCGTCCCGACTGCCAGTACAGCTGGTTGAGCAGCAGCAGGTTGCGGTTGAGATCGCTCATCAAACGCAGCGAACGCGCATTTTCGTTCAGCTCTTCCAGCACCATTTCCGCCGGTTCGAAGTCGCCCAGCAGGATCTGCGCCCGGGCAATGTTGCGCCACTGGCTCTGCAGGAAGTGGTTGTTGGCGAACTCCGGCTTTGGCGTCTGGCGCAGCCAGTTGGCCGCCGCGGTTTTATCACCGGTCATCTGCCAGTAGATCACTCGCACCTTATCGGCGTTGGAGACCCAGTCGCTGTGATAGTGACCGTTACCGAGCAGGTTTTCCAGCCGGTTCAGGTGGCTGCGGGCATTATCCAGATCGCCGCGCGCCAGTGAGCACTGGACCATCAGCGCCAGGCACTGCAGCTGCTGCTGCGGCTGATAGGTGGATAGCACGTCCATCCCCTGGCGGGCGCAAGCTTCAGCCTCGTCGAGGCGCGCCCATGCCCACAGCAGCTGAGAACGGATGCGCAGCAGGAACTCATGCATCGGCAACTGCTCAAGATGCTGTTCGCGTACCAGCTGGAAGGCTTTCTCCTGGCTCTCCCAGGCGGCCTGCAGGAAGCCCTGGGCGAAGAGGATTTCGCTTTGCTGAATGATGCTCCACAGGGCGTAATGCCATACGTCGTGACGGCGGGCCATCTGTTCGGTCTGCTGCATCACGGCGAGGGATTTGGTCAGCTTCCCCTTACAATGGAGAACTTCGCCATGCACCGATGTGGCGACGATGCGGCTGTAATAGTTGGCCAGCGGCAGCTCTTCCAGGGCCACCATTGACAGACGTTCCGCCTCGTCCTGGTCGCCATCGTTAATCGCCACCTGCGCGCGCAGCGCGTTGAAGTCGCCATGCATCGCGGTGTCCATTTCCACACTCATCTCCTGCTCGGCGCGCGCCAGCAGGGTATTGACTTCGCTGTAGCGATGCTGGCTCTGCATCAGCCAGGCCTGGAGCAGGATCAGGCGCGGATTTTCCAGCAGATTGGACCATGGCAGCGCCGCCAGCGACTGCTCCAGTAGCCCCAGCTCGCTATGGTTAAACATGCCCCAGGCATGATTGAGCAAGATATCGCGCAGCATTTTGGCATCGCCGGCCGCCAGCGCATGGTGGATGGCCTCGCTGGGGAAACCTTGCGCCATCCAGCTTTCCGCGGCGGCGCGGTGGATCTCCGGTAGTTCAACCGCCAGCTCCCACTGACAGCGCTGGCGCAGGAAGCTGCCAAACAGCGGGTGATAGCGGAACCATTCGCCGGAATCATCCATCCGCTGCAGGAACAGCCCCTGGCGTTCGATCTCCTCCAGCTGCATCTGGCCATTCTCTTCGCCGGTGACGCGCACGATTAACGCGTCGTTCATTGAGCGCAGCAGAGAACTCTTCAGCAAAAAGTTGCGCGTGCGGGCGTCAACGTTATCCAGCACTTCATCCACCAGATAATCCGACAGATGGCTGGCGTTAATCCCGGCGAGGCGGCGGGCGGAGTGTTGGGCGGAGGAGTTATTCTGGCGGGCGGAGAGGGCGATGAGTTGTAGCGCGGTGGCCCACCCGGCGACATCGTCGCACAGCCGGCTACTGTCGTCGGCTTCGATAGGCGATGTCAGACGACAGTCGAAAAATTGTTTCGCCTCCTGGTGGGTAAAGGCCAGCTGCTGACTGCCAATCTCCAGAAGCTGATCGCGGACGCGCAGATTGGCAATGCCCAGCTGCGGCAGGTTACGCGACAGGACCACCAGGGTCATATTCTCCGGCTGATGGCGCAGGAAAAAGCGCATCGCGTCATGGATCACCGGATTATTGATCAGATGGTAATCATCAATGACGAGATACAGCGGGCGCTGCCAGTCGGCAAGTTCAATAAACAGCTGCGCAAAAAGAGAGGAGAGACTGGCGTACTGGCGTTTTTGCACCATCGCTTCACTGGCCGCGCAGTGGTTGCCGGTAGCCTGCTGAATCGCCGCGATCAGATAGCTGGCAAAACGCTCCTGCTGGTTGTCGCCTTCGTCCAGCGAAAACCACCCAAGATCGTTTTTACCCGCGGCCCACTGAGAAATGAGCGTTGTTTTACCGTACCCGGCAGGACTGGTGATCAGCACGAGACGATAATTGTTCGCGCCGGAAAGTTTCGCCAGTAAGCGCTCACGAACCACAGTGTGTTCAAGGCGGACCGGACGACTTAATTTGGACGGAATCAACATAGTTCTACATTTCGCTGTGCAAGAGAGAGGTTGCGATTTTTTTTGCGCTTCGTAATTAATATCTAATAAGGTCGGTGATTATGAAATTTATTGCAAGTTATGTCCGAAGTTTATGCTCTTGAATTTGCTCTATGTCACAAATTTCGACATTGGCTGAGAATGGGAAAAAATCGCAGGCAGGACTGGTCGGCCGCGGTTTTCAGGCGGTAGCTGGCGGAGTGTGGGTGGATTTATTTTACGCTAAGAGTAGTTGTTTGTTTTTATTAAATTATTGTCAGCGATTTCTTAGAAGTAATCTTTTTTGCGGGTCAATGCGATGAAAGGTGCTTATTTCTTCAGGGGCCTCTATTTATTTTGTTAATAACGTGGCGAGGAACTGGAAGATTTTTTACGCGTATTGGCCTGTAACAAATTTTTAGCTACCGGAGGTAACCTCTCAATTGTCATATCGCGGTGATTTTTACAGCATATTTTTGCCTTCTCGCCCACACTATAGTGTTCAGGATCACACTTTTCGCTCATCCCCGCCACTCCTCCCTGTCTAATCCCCGTCAGGATGAGGACGATGAATCGGGAGGTCGGCACACTAGCGCCATCGTTTTAGTAAAGGACCCGGATCTCATTATGTCACAGACTACATTTAACAAAGCTCAGTTTCAGGCTGCACTGACGCGTCAGTGGCAGCATTTTGGTTTACAGTCCGCTTCCGAGATGACACAGCGTCAATGGTGGCGCGCCGTCAGCGGAGCGCTGGCGGAACTCCTGGCGGCGCAGCCGGTAGCGAAACCGGCGCAAGGACAGCGTCACGTTAACTACATCTCAATGGAGTTTCTGATTGGTCGTCTGACCGGCAACAACCTGCTCAACCTGGGCTGGTACGAGGGCGTCAGCGACGCGCTGAAAGGCTACGATGTCAACCTCACCGATCTGCTGGAAGAAGAGACTGACCCGGCGCTGGGTAACGGTGGCCTGGGACGTCTGGCAGCCTGCTTCCTCGACTCCATGGCGACGGTGGGGCAGTCGGCGACCGGTTACGGTCTCAACTACCAGTATGGCCTGTTCCGCCAGTCATTTGACGATGGCCAGCAGATGGAAGCCCCTGACGACTGGGGGCGCAGCAGCTACCCGTGGTTCCGTCATAACGAAGCGCTGGATGTCCAGGTAGGTATCGGCGGGAAAGTCAGCAAAAACGGCGAATGGCAGCCGGCGTTCGTCATTACCGGCGAAGCCTGGGACCTGCCGGTGCTTGGCTATCGCAACAACGTCGCCCAGCCGCTGCGTCTGTGGCAGGCCAAACACGCTCATCCGTTCAACCTGACCAAATTCAACGATGGCGATTTCCTGCGCGCCGAGCAGCAGGGCATCGACGCGGAAAAACTGACCAAGGTGCTGTACCCGAACGACAACCATCAGGCCGGTAAAAAACTGCGCCTGATGCAGCAGTACTTCCAGTGCGCCTGCTCAGTGGCCGATATCCTGCGCCGTCATCATCTGGCAGGCCGCAAGCTGGCCGAACTGGCGGATTACGAAGTGATCCAGCTGAACGATACGCACCCGACCATCGCCATCCCGGAGCTGCTGCGCGTGCTGATTGACGAGCACCAGCTGAGCTGGGACGACGCCTGGGCGATCACCAGCAAAACCTTTGCTTACACCAACCACACCCTGATGCCGGAAGCGTTGGAATGCTGGGATGAGAAGCTGGTAAAAGCGCTGCTGCCGCGCCATATGCAGATCATTAAAGAGATCAACGACCGCTTTAAACAGCTGGTGGACAAAACCTGGCCGGGCGATAAGCAGGTCTGGGCGAAGCTGGCGGTGGTGCATGACAAACAGGTTCGGATGGCCAACATGTGCGTGGTGGGCGGCTTTGCTGTCAACGGCGTGGCGGCGCTGCACTCGGATCTGGTGGTAAAAGATCTGTTCCCGGAATATAACCAGCTGTGGCCGAACAAATTCCATAACGTGACCAACGGCATCACGCCGCGCCGCTGGATCAAGCAGTGCAACCCGGCGCTGGCCTCGCTGCTGGATGAGACGCTGAAAAAAGAGTGGGCCAATGACCTCGACCAGCTGATCAACCTGGAAAAATATGCTGACGATGCGGCGTTCCGTCAGACTTATCGCGATATCAAGCAGGCCAACAAAGTTCATCTGGCTGAGTTTGTGAAGCAGCGTACCGGGATTGAGATCAACCCGCAGGCGATCTTCGATATCCAGATCAAACGTCTGCACGAGTATAAGCGTCAGCACCTTAACCTGCTGCATATCCTTGCGCTGTACAAAGAGATCCGCGAAAACCCGCAGTCCGACCGCGTACCGCGCGTCTTCCTGTTCGGCGCGAAAGCGGCGCCGGGCTACTATCTGGCGAAAAACATTATTTTTGCCATCAATAAGGTAGCGGAAGCGATCAACAACGACCCGAAAGTCGGCGATAAGCTGAAGGTGGTCTTCCTGCCGGACTATTGTGTATCGGCAGCAGAAAAACTGATCCCGGCGGCGGATATCTCCGAGCAGATCTCCACCGCGGGTAAAGAAGCCTCTGGCACCGGCAACATGAAGCTGGCGCTGAACGGCGCGCTGACCGTCGGGACGCTGGATGGCGCTAACGTGGAAATCGCTGAGCAGGTGGGCGAGGAGAACATCTTTATCTTCGGCCACACGGTTGAAGAGGTGAAAGCCCTGAAAGCGAAAGGCTACGATCCGCTGAAATGGCGTAAAAAAGACAAGCTGCTCGATGCGGTGCTTAAGGAGCTGGAGAACGGCACCTACAGCAACGGCGACAAGCATGCCTTCGATCAGATGCTGCACAGCCTGCTGCAGGGCGGCGATCCGTACCTGGTGCTGGCCGATTTCGAAGCCTACGTAGCGGCGCAAAAACGGGTAGATGAGCTGTATCGCGACGAGGAGGCCTGGACCCGCGCGGCTATCCTCAACACCGCGCGCTGCGGCATGTTCAGCTCCGACCGCTCGATCCGCGATTATCAGCAACGTATCTGGCAGGCGAAACGCTAAAGGAAGGCCTATGGAGAGTAAACGCCTCGATAATGCCGCGCTGGCGGCGGGCATCAGCCCCAGCTATATCAACGCGCACGGCAAGCCGCAGTCTATCGCGGCTGTCACCAAACAGCGCCTGCTGGATGCGATGCATCGCTCTACCGCCGCCACGAAAGTGGCGGTTAACCCGCTGCCGAACGTGAAAATTTTCACTCACGGCAAAAAAATGTCGCTGCCGGTGGCAGGACGCGGTGAGTATCAGTGGATCCTGACTACTGAGGACGGTAAGCAGTATCAAGGGAAAACCCGCGGCGGCGAGACGCTGCCGCTGCCGGCCAAACTGCCGGAGGGGTACCACTCCCTGACCCTCACCCAGGAGGGGGAGCGCTGGCACTGCCGAACTATCGTCGCGCCAGCCCGCTGCTATGAGCCGCAGCCGCTGAAAGAGGGGAAAAAGCTGTGGGGCACCTGCGTGCAGCTGTATACCCTGCGCTCAGAGAAAAACTGGGGGATCGGCGATTTTGGCGATCTGCGGGCCATGCTGCCGGAAATCGCCCGCCGGGGCGGGTCGTTTATTGGTCTCAACCCGATCCATGCCCTCTATCCGGCGAACCCGGAGAGCGCCAGCCCCTATAGCCCGTCTTCA
>ERZ791826.1298-NODE-1298-length-15245-cov-2.278934_pt1 | contig 15245 bp, 12 predicted proteins | sample MGYA00510297_ERZ791826 | MGnify/ENA primary metagenome ERZ791826 (study PRJEB30046, sample SAMN00792004) | human gut metagenome | study: EMG produced TPA metagenomics assembly of the A metagenome-wide association study of gut microbiota in type 2... | reverse complement strand
TGCGGGAGGTCGATGCGGGGCTGGCCGACGTACTGACGGCGCTGGTCGATGTTTCGAGCGGTGCCGCGCAGTTCGCAAACAGCGTGGCAGCCATCAAAGCGGGAGCCTCGTTCGGCAGCATCATGGGCGGCATCTCCGCCGGAGTCGGGCTCATCTCGTCGATTATCGGCCTGTTCGAGCGCGGCGAGAGTTCCATGGAGCGCAACCTCCGCGTAGCACGGGAGTTCAACGAGGAGCTGCGCGTGATGAACGAACGGGCGCGGATCAACGCCGACGAGGGCGGCATCTTCGGCGATTTCGCTTACAGGAACTTTCTGTCCAACGTCTCCGCGCTGCGCGACGCGCAGGCCGCCTACCGCCAGACGCAGGAGCAGATCCGCAATCGCGGTGAAGAGGTATACAAAGGTCGGGATATCGAAGCCATGATCGAGGGGCTGAAGAACGGCACTTATACGGGTCTGTCGGGTCTCTACCGCAGCGACCGCAGCTGGGAGACGGCCGCCGAATCCGTGGCCAACATGCAGGTGCAGACGCAGCATTCGACCAAAGGATTTTTAGGTATAGGACGTCGTTCGGCCAAATACGACTCCCTGCGCAATCAGCTGCCGGAGCTCTTCGACGAGAACGGCGAACTGGTCATGGAGAATCTGCGCGAGTTCGTCGACAGCGAAAACGAGGTTTACCAGCATCTCTCGGAGGAGAACCGTGCGTACCTGCGGCGCATGGCCGACGACTGGGAGACCTACGAGCAGGCCGTCGATGCGGTTGGCGACTATCTGAAGTCGGTTTTCGGTGAATTGGGCGATGTGCTGACCGATGTGCTCGTTTCGGCCGTAGCTACCGGGACGGACGCCCTCGAATCGGTTAAGGACGCTGTATCCGGTGTGATCGAGCAGCTGGGCACGGATATGTTGCAGGCGTCGATCCTTGCGCCAATCCTCGAAAAAGCCCAGAAACAGGTGCAGGACGTGATGACCGGAGATTTGTCGGACGAGGAACGGTTTGCCCAGATCGTGAAGATTATCGGAGATACCGCAGGCGAATTGCACGGACAGCAGGGAGCGCTCGGAGAGTTGGTCGCCGCCCTGAAAGCCGCTGCTGCGAAGGAGGGCATCACGATCTTCGACGACGATGAAGGCGGCACGACGCAGCAAGGCAAGGCCGGAGCACTCTACACGGTCAGTCAGGACAGCTTTTCACGCATCGAAGGTCTCGCTACGTCGATCCAGATGCACGCCGCGGCCTCCGATCTCAAGCTGGGAAATATCGTCGATGCGATGAGCGAAAGCCTCGATGCGCTCAATGCCCTCGTGCGCAACACGGATGTCCTGCCCCGCATGTATGCGTTGTGGAGAAAGGTCTGGCGGGATGGTTTGAAAGCCAAATAAACAGCATTATGAAGATACTCGAAGGACTTCTGACGATCAACGGCAGCGATCCGTACCTCGATTTCGGCGCCTTTCTGGCCGAAGAGGAAGCCGGCGGACATGCCAATTACGACGCCCTGCTCAAAGGACCGAAACTCAAAGAACAGCGTACGGTCTCCTACCGCGACAGGGACGGAGTGAGGCTGCCGGCCAAGCTCGTGCAGCGCTGGGAAGCCCGCACGGTCGCCCTTCGCTTCGCCATCGTGGCGCCCGACGCCGCGACATTCGAACGCCAGTACTACGGCTTCCTCGATTTTCTGCGGCAAGGCGAAGACGGCTATCTCATGCTGCACCTGAAGGAACTCTCGCGCACTTGGAGGTTCTATCTCACGGAGTGCTCGGATTACAGCCAGCTCACCGCTTTCGACAGCGAGGTCGTAGGGACGTTCACCGCGACCTTTTGCGAACCTGTGCCGGACTTCTCGGCGCCTGTTCGAACAAACCCTGAAAACCGATCCGACAATGGATGAACTGAAGATATACGACCGCACGGGCGCGGTGAAGCTGACTGCGTACGTCGAAGAAGATTCGACGCACGACTGGGGAATCATGGAAGACAACCGGCTCTCGCTCACGTTCCATGCGGAAGAGTGCGTCCTGCTCCTGCCCGGAGATTGGGTGGTGTTCGACGGCGAGCGCTTTTGGCTTACGCAGGAGTATAAACCCCAGCAGTCGTCAGAGACCGAATGGAAGTACGACCTCTCCTTCGGAGGTGTCGAAGCGCTTCTGGCGCAGACGCTCGTGCTCGACACCACGGACGGTGCCGACCGTCCGCTGTTCGTGCTCACGGCGCCGGCACGCGAACACATGACGCTCATCGTCGCAAACATCAACCGGCGTCTTGCCACGACCGAGTGGAAGGTCGGCGAGGTCGTACCCTCGGAGAATATCGAGATCGATTACTCGGGCAAGAGCTGTGCCGAAGCGCTCGCAGAGCTGGCCGAAACGTGCCGGACCGAATACTGGGCGGACGGCATCACACTCAATCTGAGCCGCTGCGAGTTCGGAGAAGCCATCGAACTGGGATACGGACGCGGACTGACCGCCGAGATCGAATGTTCGATGGCCGACGACCTTCGTTCGTATGCCTACCTCTACCCGGTGGGTTCGACCCGAAACATCGACCCCCAAAAATACGGCCACGACCGGCTGCAACTGCCCGGCGGCGAGACGCGCATCGACATGAACCCCGAACAGGGATTCGGTGAACTGGTCGAGTCGGAGGCATTCGAAGACATCTATCCGCGCTATGTCGGACAGGTCTATTCCGTGCTTCGGACCGAAGCTAAGGACGACGAGGGCAACACCTACTACATCTATCGTTTCGACGACCGATCTTTGCCGTTCAACCCGAACGACTATGAGATCGCGGGTCTCGTAAAGCGCGTAACGTTTCAAACCGGCGAACTCGCAGGACGCGAATTCGAAGTCAACTACGACCCCGACTGGGACGAAGGCATGTTCGAAATCATCACGCAATGGCCCTATGACGACGATACGCAGCTGCCGGGCGGACTGCTCGAACCCGAACCCGGAGATGAATACGTCCTGTGGAATATCCGCATGCCGGACGAATACTATCCCTTGGCGGAACAGGAGTTCCTGCAAGCCGCCCAGAAGTTCGCCGCGGAAGCACGACGCGACGTGAGCGTATACAAGGCGCCGCTCGACTACATCGATGTCCAAGAGCGAGGGCTCGTGCTGCGCCCCGGGCAACGGGTGCGGCTGCTCAGCAAAGAGTACTTTCCCCAAACGGGTTACTACGACAGCCGCATCATTCGCGTTTCGCGGCCTGTTCTCTATCCCGACGAAGTGAGCGTCGAGATCAGCGCCGTGCGGTCCACGGGGTTTGTCTCGCGCATCGAAAACGACATCAAAGCCATTCGGCATTCCGTGAAACTCGTCTCGTCGGAGTACCCCGATCTGATCCGCTCGTGGGAGGAGACGCCCGCAAGCGACACGACGGTCTATACCTCGCGGAAGAGCGAACGGGAATTCCTCAATCGCCGGCGCGGCGGAACCGTCGAAGGCGACCTCTTTCTTCGGAAAGGAGCCGTCTTCGGCGACTTCGCTTCGGGTCTGACGGGTTTCGGAGGTCTGATCGACGGCGCCGGCAACGCCGAGCTTCAGAACATCACGGTGCGCGAATCTCTGACCGTTCCCTCTCTGAACTACAACCGGGTGGATATTTCCGTCGGGGACGACTGGTCCGCCCCGGGCGGAGGCATCGTCGCGGAAGCGGATCCGACCGGGCAGCTCGTAACGCTCAAGCTCGAAGAGGGCGAAATCGGAGCCGTCAAGGCGGGCGACATCTGCATGGGTATCTTCCACAGCCCCATCGCCTCGGAGAATGCCTCGGAGGATAAGGACGACGGCCGGGGCAACCGAACCTTCGCGGGATTCGCCACGTCCTATTTCCGCATCACGGAAGTGCTGGGCGACCGGAACGAGCGCTTCCGCTACGAACTGCGGCCCGTGTCGGAGCGGTATCCCCGTCAAATTTCCCCGATGGCTGCGATGAAGTTCGTAGCCTACGGCTCCTTCACGGATGCTGCGCGCCGCACGTCGCGCTACTCGACGCGCACCTACCAGCGTTATCTGCGCAACGTCTCCGACTGGGAGTTCACCGGGGAGAATATCGCCGCACAGTTCGGAGACCTCTCGAATCTCGCCCTCTTCGGGCTTCAGATGTCGGGTTATTCGGCCTATCTGGACAACATCTACTTGCAGGGACTTATGCGGAGCCTCGACGGCACGTTCGTCATCGACACGAAAACGAAGTCGCTGCTTCTGGCCTCGTCCGAATCCGGCATGGGTATCGCCTACAATCCCGAGCAGGGTTTCGTGCAGGGCAAAATCTACGATCCCGCCACGGGACGTTTCCAAAAAGAGTTCGACCTCGATGCGATCGAGCAGACGGCCTCGAATGCGGAACAGACGGCCGCCGCGTCGCAGCAGGCGGCGGATGCGGCGTCCCGCAAGGCTCAGGAGGCGAAGGACTACATCGACAACACGCTTCCGGGGGAGTTCGCCCGGATCAACGAAAAGCTCGACGGAGTGGTGGAGAACTGGTTCTACGCCTACACCCCGACCTTGCAGAACGATCCGGCCGCCTCGTGGATCCGGGACGGTGAGCAGGCTCAGCACGAGGGCGACACCTTCACCAACACGCAGCCTTACGTCGACGCCCAGACCACGCCCGATGCGGGCAAGTCGTGGCGGTGGGTGAAGTCGGGCGAGGCCTACGAATGGACCCCGATCGCGGACAGCGACGCCGTAAAAGCGCTGCGGGAGGCTGCCAAGGCGCAAGAGACGGCCGACGGCAAGAGCCGGACGTTCGTCGTGCAGCCCGCACCGCCGTACGATGTGGGCGACCTGTGGATGCAGGGGCCCTCGGGCGACGTGATGCGCTGCATCAAATCCCGCCAGACAGGCGCTTTCGATGCTTCGGATTGGGATAAGGCTTCGAAGTACACGGACGATACGCTGGCCCGGGATGCGAAGCAAACGGCCCGGACGGCCCAAGAGACGGCCGACAAGGCGAAAGCGTCGGCCGAAGCCGCGACCGGCAAGCTCGCCACATGGGCCTCGGACAGCTACATCTCGCCGCAGGAGAAAACGGCCCTCCGGCAGCAGCAGAAGGACATACAGTCGGAGCATGCCGAGATCACGGCGCAGGCGTCCAAATATTCGGTCCCGGCAACCGACTACACCGCAGCGTACAATGCCGCGAACGCGGCGCTCGCCAAATACACGGCCTCGACGCCCGAGAGCATTGCGGTGGGGGCGGACTACGCGAACATCGCGGCCTACTACACGGCGCGCGAAACGATCCTCGATGCGATCGCAGCCGCCACGAAAGCCTACTCCGAGCGGCTCGTGTCCGAAGTGCAGCCCGTGGGCGAGAACCTTCTGCGCCACACCAAGGACTTCACGAAAGGATGGACCGGCATGGGTGAAAGCGTGGCCGAGACCTATAACGGTCTTACGGTATACTATGGCAAATCGACCGTCGACTATAAGGAAATACGTCAGCAGGAAGTTTCACTGCTGCCCTCGACCGAGTACACGCTCAGCTTCTGGGCCAAGGGTGTCGGACAGGTCATTTCGTACTGTTGGCCTTATGTCAACGAGGAGATCATCGCCACAAACGGCACTGCCGCAGGATATACGGGCCGCGACACCTATTGTCCCTACGATCTGACGACAGAATGGAAACGCTATTGGGTTACGTTCCGGACCTATTCCGAGGCCAAGGGCGGCAACGTGCTCTTTCGCGTGATGGTCGGAAACGAAGCCTACGTGTGCGGTGCGAAACTCGCGCAGGGAAACAAAGGCATCGTCTGGACCGCTTCGCCCGAGGATGCCGAATACAGCGGCGTGAACATCATCGACAATACGGAAAGCCGCACGATCGGCGCGGGCGACAACGATTACGCCCAGACCGGGTTCGCCGTCGGAGCCGTCGCCGTCGGCGACCAGTTCGCCCTGTCGGTGGGCAGCATCGACCTGCTGGCGGGAACCGCGACCGGGTTCACCGCCCAACTGTACGACTACTCCGCGAACGTGGCACTCGCCGATGCAGCCACGCTGACGGCCGACAGCCGTACGGCCGTATATACGGTTACGCGGGCTGCCGACAAGGCACACCTGATCCTCTATGCCGGCAGATGGGGCAGCACGGCCGGAAATACCGTGCGTTATGAAAAGGTCATGCTGGTGCGCGGAAACAAACCCGAACCATCGTGGAGCCCCTCGACGGCCGACCGGCAGGCGGAGATCGACAACCTACGCCCGGCATCGGTGAACATCCTGCCCGATTCGGCGGCCCTGACGACCGATGCCAACGGCGGCCCGTGGGCGAGAAACGGCGCCGGGCCGGTCAACGAAACCTATGAAGGGTATTCCAGTCTGGTGCTGCGAGGATTATCCGGGATCGGAAAGGGGGTGTACATCGTTTCGTCCGACCTTGAAACGGAGAGCGGAACCGAGTACGTCGTATCCGTATGGGTGCACGCTTCGAAATCCGTGAGTATCGCCCTCGGATGGGAGAAGGCGGCGAATGTGCGGACGACGCTCCCGGCCGAAGCCGCGGGAAAGTGGTATCGTCTCTCGGCGGTTCAGAACAGACCCGCCGGAAGCTCTTTCGTATGTTATGCCGATGTCGGTACCGATGACACGGTAGCTTTCCGCAACATCATGTGCTCGGCGGGAAACATGCTCACCGAGTGGTCCCCGTCCGTGGAGGATGTGCAGAAGCAGATCGACCAAGCGAAGATCGCCGCGGATAATTTGGAGTACCTGAAAAAGGCGTTCGAAAACGACGATACGATTGAGTACGGCGGACTATATCTTGCGAGCTTTCTCGGCGTGAAGAACTCGGCGAAGGCGGTCGTCGCAGGGATTACCGGAAAGAACTTCCTGACGGGGCAGGACTTCGCACCCGACGATCGGAGCTGTCCGATGATCTTCGCCGGAGCCGCATCCGCCGCGGACGCCAACAGCGCGAAATACAGGGTATATGCGGACGGGGCTGTCGCCATGTCGGCGCTCATTGCAGAGAACGGATGTCGAATCGGTCCGTTCCAGATTCAGGATATGAAAAACGGCGCTGGAGGCAGTATGTTCGGGGCCGAATATGAATCGTCGACGATTTTGACGCAAACCAGAATCACTGCTTCGCTCATGTCGATATACCAAACATACGGTACGTCGCTGACTAATAGGGGTAACGTCTGGCTGGGATTTCCCGGCGGGGACACCACCTCGATGTCGGATGGTAAGCGAGCGGGGATCACCATAGAAACTGCGGGAACGATCCATGCGGGACTTCTCGTCTCTGTTCCGGCTGGTGTCTCGGCTGTCGAGATTCCGTCCGGATGCGTCAAAGGGTTCCGCCGGTCGATGAAGTACACCACTGCCAGCATCACACTCAAGGCGCTTGACGATGTGATCGTGGCCAACAACCCGGGGGCTATCACAATCACATTGCCTTCGGCTCCGCAGAACGGCGAGGATTTCGAGATTCTGAAAAACTCCGGAGCAGGACAAATCACCATCAGCGGAAACGGGAAAAAGATCGTATCCTTCGGTGTGTCGGTGGCAACCTCACAGGTGCTCACTGCCGGCGACGACTATGCCGTACGTCTGACTTATTCATCGACGCTCCAGCAGTGGTTCATGCGAAAATCAAATGGAAAATTAACTTGATCATCACCTAAATAACCGACTGAGATGAAACGTATCGACTTTTCGAAATTCAAACTCTATTACGATTTGGGCGACGACCGCCTCGTGCGGATCGTGGACTGGCGCAAGGAGCTCGGCAACTACCTGCTCGCGCGGCTGGGAGGCGTCGAGGGCGTGGACCTCGCACTGCGCGTATACAAATCCGACGGCCCCGTCGAACTCTCGGACGACGAGTACGAAGGCCTCAAGACGATCCTCGGACGGCCCGTCGAACAGGGAGGGGTCATCGCAGCGTACTACTATTCATTCCTTAAAAATGCAGAAGAACTATCTCCTGTAAAATAAGGAGTTAAAAATAGGGGCAGACATGAAAAAGCCCCTGCCTTCGTTCGCCGTCCTCTTACCTCCGGCAGAATGATAAAGGTGCCACAACACCACGACAGGGGCGATTGCCCTTAGGTGTTGTGGCACCTTCTATTTTATACGTAAGAGGTTTACAAAAATAAATATAATATCGGACATGTGCAAATCGGAAATATTCGAACGCATCGTGCGGGTAGTGGCCGAGGAGACGGAAATACCCCGAGAGCGAATCTTGTCCAAGTCCAAGAACGCCGAGCTCGTCGACGCCCGCTATTTGCTGGTGCATTTTCTCTGGCGCCGAGGATTCCATGCCCCTGTGATTTCGGCCCTGATGAACTACTCGCGCCGGCCCGTGGAGAAGATGATTTCGCAGTTCGACCTGCGGCGCCGACAGAGCGGTCGGATGTTCGAAACCCTTTTGGTTCGTATTGCGTCCAAATTGCGTTCGTACGGCGACTGTAACGCTTGATCGCTGCGCCGGAAATCGAGACTTTTGCATTGTGAGCTTACCGGAAAAGCGCTCCCCGATGCGAGCGCGTATCATGTAAAAAGGTCTTTATTTATGAACGAAAAAACGTTAGTGTTCGATAACGGCGGCGCGATGGACGGCAACCTCGTGGCCGCATTGATGAACGGGAACAACCGTAACGGCAACGCTTACGGCTATGAGTGGATGTGGATGATCCTGCTGTGGGTCATCTGGGGCGGCAACGGGTTCGGCGGGCGTAACGGTTTGCAGAACCTGCCCGCCGAATTGAGCGGCGCCAGCGGACGCGAACTGCTGGCAAACCTTATACAAGGTAACGGCACGGCGCTTTCACAGGTCGCATCCGCTCTCAACTGCTCGATGCAGCAGATTCAAAGCGCTCTTTCGGCTATTCAGGCGCAGTCTGGCCTTTCGGCGCAGCAGATTATCAACGCCGTACAGTCCGGCAACTCGCAGGTGCTTTCGCAGATGGCCTCGTGCTGCTGCGACGTGCGCACCGCCATCGAGCGGCAGGGCTACGAAAGTCAGCTCGCGGTGCTCAACCAGACCAACACGCTGACCAACACGGCCAACGCGCAGTTCACGGCCCTCGGCTCGAAAATCGACGCCCAGACGCAGGTCATCAACGACAAGTTCTGCCAGCTGGAGATGCGCGAGATGCAGAACAAGCTCGACGCCGAGCGTGCCAAGAGCGCAGCGCTGGCCGGACAGCTCTCGCAGGAGCATCAGACCGCGACGATCATGCAGTCGCAGGCTCAGGCCGTCGCTCCCGTAAACGCGGCAATCGGTGATCTGAGCAATCGTCTGGCCAAGATCGAATGCGGTTTGCCGCCTACGACCGTAGTTCCCAATCCGCAAGTGTTCGCCATGCCTGCATGCGTGGCCGCACAATACGGGCTGGGATTCGGATTCGGGGCTCCCGGATACGGTAACGGATTCTGGGGTTAGTACTGAAAGGAGGTCGCTATGGCAGCATATCCTTTTCAATACGTCAACCGCAGAGGCATTCCCGTCCTGAAGACCACGGGCGTAACGGTCAATACGGCCGATGTCGTATTCTCGTTCCCCAATCATGCGTTCGCGAACTCGTGGTATCGGGGCATCGTACTGGTCGAATTGGCACAGGCCGTTCCCGCCGGAACGCCCGGGACCCTGCCCGTGCTGTTCGAAACCAACGGGCAGACGAAGAATCTGACTACGTACAACGGCGCGAACGTTACCGTATCCGATATTCCGGGCACGGGTGTGTTCCAGCTCTGGTACGACAAGCAGACCGACACCCTGCAACTGATGACGGGAACCGTCTGACTACGGACAAAAATTAACCGAAAGCAACGGGAGAGGCCCATCTCTCCCGGAGCTTTCACAAATCAATTAACCGAAGATGTTTGCGAATTTAACGAAAGGTTCTTGTATCTACGTGTTGGATATGAGGGACACGCCGAAGTATTACATGGCGACATTGGACGAAGCGCCGCAGCCCTATTTCCCCGCACCGGGAAATTTCCCGCCCGCACAGCCGTCCGTCAGCTTTCCCGTGGGCGAGCAGAAGTGGGTCGTGCCCGTAAATGCCGATATGGTAACAAAGGACGGGTTGACGGTTACTACGTCGCGCGAGCGTCTCATCGACGCCGTGAACGCTGCGCGGCAGCAGAGCCAGAACGTCGTGGATTCATTCGACCGCCACAAGGCCAATCTGGAGATTTTCGACCGGATCATGTGCGAAATCAGTCCCGCCTTTGCAGGACAGGCACAGCGGGACGAGGAGTTGCAGAACCTCAGACAAGAGGTGTCGGAACTTCGACGAGCGCAGGAGGACCTCACATCCATGAAGTCGATGCTCGAAACCTTTCTTAAATCGCAGACATCATCTTCAAAAAACACGAAATCATGAGAATGTGGGAAATCGAAGGCCGCTACCGCGGCGACATGTACGGCGAACGAGAGGACATCGGGCGCAAGATGCGAGAAGCATACGAATGCGGCTATGAGGACGCCAGACGCGAAATGCACGGTTCGTACGGCGAGCGCCATACTGGTGGCTATATGCCCGACGCATACGCTGAGCGCGGCGGGGAGTATGGCGGCGACGAATACGGAGAACGGCGTGGCAGAAGCCCCTATACGGGACGATACGTGCGCCGGTAAGTCGAACCGGAGAGGGGAGAAATCCCCTCTCTTCAATTGCACCGAAATATGGACAGAGAAAGATTAGACGCACACGACAAAATGCCGCCGGCAATCGAAGCCTATCTTCAGACACACGGATGGTCCTTTTCCAAAAAGATGTGCCTGTTCGCCGTCGGGCGTATGAAAGGCCGGGACGGAAAGAACATCGAGCCGCTCTCAAAAGAGCAGGTCGAGAAATTGTTGAAAACCTACGAAATCGTGCTCGAACACGACAACGGATATGACAGCGTGTATGTCGCCAATATGGCAAAGGCCGACTATTGGCAATCGTCCATCGTCGACGAACAGCAGTTGGCCTTGTTCGTCAAGGACTACATCGACGACCGTGATGCCTATCCCGGAATGCCGTTCACGCGCTATTTCGCCGATCTGATCGGATCCGGAGCGAACGTACCGTGGGAAGATGTCTTGTAGCCGAAAGCGAAGAAAAAGGCTGATGAAGCCGTGGGTGCGGTTCGAAAAGGTATATTCGACGCTATGAAAATCCGGGATTTGAGGATAGGGAAGTATGGATGGCGCGTGCGGTTCTATTTCGCCGTGCATGGCTATCATACGCGCTCTATCCTCTCCTCTTTGAAGGAGATAGAGTGTCCCGGAACGGTTCTGGAACGGGTGAGGGGAAACCTCCTACGGGCGGATATGGATTCGGGGTTCACCTACTCGAACAAGACGATGCGCCGGTCCGTGGTCGTCGTGGGTCTCGCGACCTCGCAGGCGCAATTCCTCAACTCGTTCGAACACGAACTCAGACACCTCTGCGACGATATTGCCGTAGCTTCTGGAATGGATATGCAGGGCGAACAGGTCGCTTATCTGACCGGAGACCTGAACGCCGAACTTTGGCCCGAAATTCACCAGTTCATTTGCTGTTGTAGCAGCATTTAAGCGGCTCAAGTTGCATATGCAGGCTTTGTTTGAAATGTCTATTGATTAGCATTCCAAACGATAAAAAGAATCGACTTTCGAAAAGTCGATTCTTTTATCATTATCGGGAATGCGTGTGTGATTTTTTTTACGCATCTCGTTTTTCCGAAATCAAGCGAGTTTTTTGCGCATCTGGTTTTTACGTAATGAACTTTTGGTTTTTGCGAATATATATGGACGCTCCCGAAATCCGCTACGCGACCTACACGGGCACCGTGCTGGTCTCCGGCAACTACGTCAACGTCGAAATCGACGGCACCTCGGTACAGGGCAGTCTCGATTACATGAGCGACCGGTTCAAGGAGCAGTACGACAATCACGTACTCACCATTACGGGCTGGCTCTTCGGATCGTACAAGAACTACCTCTACACGATTCCGGTCGAGGTTAAGGACAACGGCGTCTACGAAGAACCCGTACCCGACGGAGCGATCTACTACTCGACGTTCGACAAGTCGCTCTCGTCCGAAACCTTCGGCGACGGCAGCCAGTGGCCTTTCCTCGATCAGTTCGACGGCTGGATCAACCACAAAGGTTCGGGCGCGGATCAGGTAACCTACGATTACGAACATATGTCCGTGCGGTCGAACCAGTCCTCGAAAGGCAGCCTCTCGCTCTACGAGGGCTCGGGCAAGAACAACATCTTCTTCTCTACGGCTCCCAACCATTTCACGATCGCCAAAATCGCCGTTCCGTCGCGCGATCTCCGGCTCACCTTCGGCGCGCAGCGCTATTCGCAAGGCGGCAGCAACCAATTCATTACCTCCGACTTCGAGGTACGGCTCTCCGCCGACGGACAGATGTGGTCCCAGAAACTCGATTACGACTTCGGCGGCGTCGCCGACGATCCCGGACAATGGCGACTGGCCACGGCCGACTTCACGCTGCCGGAGGGGACTTCAACCCTTTACATCAAATTCACGGCTAAGATCGGCAGCGCCAATCGCATCGACGACGTGCTGCTGTTCGCGGGCGACGGCGGTCAGCAGATCGTCTTCGGCGCCGAAGACGAAGTGCCTCTGTCGACCGTAGACCGAGTGCTCGCCGGTCCCATCGACGAAATCTACAAGATCGAAGGACAGGTGATCGGCACCCACAGCAAGGGTTTCCTCGTCCGCGACGACACGGGCACGATCCTCGTGTTCAAGAAAAACCACGGTACATCCGTAGGCGACCGCGTCTCGGTGGAAGGCGCGACCACCGAATACGGAGGCATGAAGCAGTTCGGCGAATCGAGCGAGATCACGGTGCTCGGCAAGGGTAGTTTCACGCAGCCCGAACCCGAAGTGTTCGAGGCCGAGCAGTTCGACGCATACGTCTTAGCACCGGACATCCGTTACATCGAATACGTCGGTACGCTCACCACTTACCGCGACCAGCACTACCAGTACCACTATAACGTGGCAGTGGACGGAACGTCCGTCGTAGGTTCGGTGGTCTACCCCAACAGCTCGCTCAACATCTCCAGCTTCGAAAAACGCGAAGTACGTGTCAGGGGCTATGCGGTCGGCGTCTCCGGATCGGACGTGAAGTACCTCAACACGATGGCGATCTCCATCGAGAACACCCAGCAGGAGGTGATGCCCGACGAAAGCGAGGCACTCACGGTCAAGGAGCTCAACGCGCGTCTGGCCGCTCTCGAACCGGGTGCGCCGCTGAGCGATCTGGTGGCCGTAAAAGGTTACATCGCAGCCAACAACGAAGGCGGCAACCTCTATCAGATCCTCTCGCTCGTGGACAATACGGGCGAACCCGGTTCGGGCATCATCCTCAAGGGCATGGACTATACCGACGCCACCCTGCCGGTCGGCTCGGAGGTGATCGTCAGCCTGAAATACGCCGAATACGACCTCTATCAGGGGCTCCCGCAAGTGAAGAGGGCGACTGTCTTCGCCACGGGAGACAAAGCCGAGATGAAGGTTCCCGTGATCGACGACACGCAGGCCGGCGACTACCTCGGACAGTACGTAACCGTGAAATCCCTGACGCCCGATAAATCGGCGACCACGTGGGTCGTGGGCGGCAAAACCACCACCACGAACTTCACGGGAGCCAACGGAATCACCATTGCCGCCCGTGTAACCAACTACGCCGTATTCAAGGACAGGACGATCGCTCAGAAGACGGCGGACCTGAGCGGCGTGATGGAGATCTACAGAGGAACCTATCAGATCTACCCCGTCAGCCTCGCGGACGTAGCAGGTTTCGAATGATCCTCCGCTCCGGCGCATAAGCCGGCACTTTTTTCGCAGGGAACCGGATATTCGGCAGGACATTTGCCGGATTCATCCGGTTCCTTTTCATTCCCCTCCGCCGAAGCGAGGTGCGGACATCCGCGCAACCGCCGCCTTCCGGCCGGAGCGGCCGAAACGTCTTGCGGAAGCGAAAAAACGCCTCCGGACGATTTTTTACCGTTTTTTTCGTACATTTGTTCACTATAACGACAGTATCGCATGCACAAGTCCGGATTCGTAAACATCATCGGCAACCCCAACGTCGGAAAATCGACGCTGATGAACGCCCTCGTGGGCGAGAAGCTCTCCATCATCACCTCCAAGGCCCAGACCACGCGCCACCGCATCATGGGCATCGTCTCGGGCGACGATTTCCAGATCGTCTTCTCGGACACGCCGGGCATCCTCAAACCCAGCTACAAATTGCAGGAGTCGATGATGAAGTTCGTAACGGGCGCCGTGGGCGACGCCGACGTGATCCTCTACGTTACGGACACCGTCGAGCAGAGCGACCGTTCGTCCGAGATCGTCGGCCGCATCCGCGAGAGCGGCATCCCGACGATCGTAGTCGTCAACAAGATCGACCTTTCGAACCCCGAAGCGCTCGATGCGCTGGTGGACGAGTGGCGCGACCGGCTGCCCGCGGCGGAGATCGTCCCCGTGTCGGCCAAGGAGCGGTTCAACATCGAGGGGCTGTTCCGCAGGATTCTGGAGCTGCTGCCCGAGGGACCGGCGTTCTATCCGAAGGACACGCTGACGGACAAATCGCTGCGCTTCTTCGCCTCGGAGATCATCCGTGAAAAGATACTCAAGTTCTACGACAAGGAGATTCCTTACAGCTGCCAGATCGAGATCGACAGCTACAAGGAGGAGCCTGCGATCGACCGCATCGCAGCCACGATCTACGTCATGCGCGACTCGCAGAAAGGCATTCTCATCGGACACAAAGGCGAAAAACTCAAGCGCGCGGGGCAGGCCGCCCGCGAGGACATGGAAGAATTTCTCGGGAAAAAGGTCTTCCTCCAACTACACGTCAAGGTGAGCGACGACTGGCGCAACGACGAGCGCCAGCTCAAACGTTTCGGCTACGATCCCGAATGACGGATACGAATTCGACGGGAAAATCCGTTCGTCATACAAATAAATACACTGAAACGCCACACAGCAGGCTGTCGGACTGGATGCGCAAATCGATCGCAGGTATCATCGCAATGCTCGCCACGCTCCTCGGGAGCGCAACGGCGCATACGCAGTACAACCGGGATTACTTCTTCTGGATGGGCCGTACCTGCATGATGAACAACGACTATCAGGAAGCCATACGCACGCTCAACACCCTGCTGCGTTTCGACGAAGATGCCTACGAGGGCTACTTCCTGCGCGGCATCGCCAAGTACAACCTCGACGACCTGCTGGGCGCCGACGCCGACT
>ERZ791826.1291-NODE-1291-length-15352-cov-9.027195_pt1 | contig 15352 bp, 9 predicted proteins | sample MGYA00510297_ERZ791826 | MGnify/ENA primary metagenome ERZ791826 (study PRJEB30046, sample SAMN00792004) | human gut metagenome | study: EMG produced TPA metagenomics assembly of the A metagenome-wide association study of gut microbiota in type 2... | reverse complement strand
GAAACGTTTTGGTAAAATAGTTTGTTTCAGAGATTTGAAAAACAATGTTGATACGGCTATTAAATTGTTCAGCAACTCTGATAATCCTGAAGATATAGTACGTCCTCCGTTTGAGAAAGTAAAGCAGGAGTACAAGAGTTTGGTAACTGATTTTCTGCAAAAATATCCGACACCAAGTAGTATAGACTTCCTGCAAAGTGAAAATGACAAGAAGAATTTTGTATTAGCGTTCCGAGACATTATCCGTAAACATGCAGAAATTCAGATATACGAAGATTACAGCGAGAATGCTGAAGACCTCGGTATGACTGAACAGCAGTTTAATGATTATAAGAGTAAATACCTTGATATTACAGTTGGGTTTGTTGATCCACCTGCTGCACCGACAACTGTAGCTGAAGATCCAGCCCCATATGGAAATAATCAAGGGTTGGAAGATATTGATTTCTGTCTTGAACTTTTACATAGTGACATTATTAATGTGGCTTATATTCTGGAGCTCATTGCGGAACTAGACCCATATAGTGATGATTATTCAGAAAAACGGAAGCATATCCTTGATACAATGATTAAGGATGCCGGAATGCGAGGCAAAGCAAAACTCATTGACGGCTTTATTCAAAAGAATGTAGATGAAGACAAGGAAAACTTCATGAATGGGCGCAATAGAGCAGATGGAACTAATGAATTAGAGGAACGTCTGAACCAATATATTGTGTCAGAACGTAATAAGGCAGTGAGTGGTTTGGCTGACGAAGAACAAATTTCTGCCGAAGTGCTTAATCTCTACATAAAAGAGTATGACTATTTACAAAAGGAGCAGCCGGAGATTATACAAAAAGCATTGAAAGAGAAACATCTCGGTCTTATCAAAACTCGAAAGGCTTTGACGAGAATAATGGAAAGATTGCGTAGTATTATAAAAACTTTTAGTTGGGAATAATATAGAAAATAAGTTATGGCAGAATTAAATGTTAGTAGAAAAAACATACAAGGTCTATTAAGTTTAAACGATCCTACAACAAAAGGAAAAATATTTGTTATCCCAGAGTACCAACGACCATATCGTTGGGAAGTTGATACTTGTGATGTCCTTTGGAATGACCTTAAAAATTTTTTTGAAGAACATAAAGATGATGATAGGGAATATTTTCTTGGTTCGATTGTTACTTGTGATGATACAGATGAACAAAACCGCATTAATATTATTGATGGGCAGCAGCGTATAACGTCATTTTTATTATTACTCCGTGCGTTTTACTATAAATTGGAAGATCAGCTTGTAGATAATCCTTCTGATGAAGAAGTAGAGGGATTAATGAAGTCTATAGAGCCGTGTATCTGGAAAATTAATCCGATGACAAAGAAGGTTTCTAACAAAAAAGAGACCCATATTAAGACTTTGGTTGCAACAGATGATGATAAAATTGATTTTGATTTGATTTTGGAAAAAGGACAACCTCGTGATAAATCGGCTTCTTACTATTCCCGTAACTATTCTTATTTTTTAAGCTGTTGTGATGAATATGCCAAAACCCATTTGAACGGTTGGAAAGAGTTCTGTCTGTTCATTTTAGAGCGTTGTATAATCCTTCCAATTGAGTGTTCAGACTTAGATTCTGCACTTACGATATTCGGAACATTAAACAATCGAGGTCTTCCTTTGGCAGATTCAGATATATTTAAAGCCGAATTATATAAAACTCAGCCATCTAAACAAACTTTTGCAGATAAGTGGAAAGAATTAGAAGCCACTATTTCAGGAGCAGGATTTAATCTTAATGATTTATTTCGCTATTATACTTTTATTGATCGAGCAAAACGTGGCGATACAAGTAAAGAAATAGGTTTGAGAAGTTACTATTCAGGCAAAGGGAATAAGTATCCAATATTCAAAACACAAAGTTTTTTTGATGACTTATGTGATTTGGGTACCTTTTGGACTTCTATATATACAAACGATGGCGGTTTCTGCGAAGAAGAAGCCGCTAAATATATTCAATGTTTATTGGCTTATCCTAATGAATACTGGAAATACCCTATATCTGTTTTTTATCATAGAAATAAGACACTAAGTAGCGAGGATTTCAAAAAAGCATTTACTCCATATCTTAAAAAACTTATGTCCTTTATGCTCGTAAGGTTTATTGAATCTCCGATGGTAAATGCAGTTAAACAATATGTTTTTAATTTCTGTGTAGATACATGGAGAAATGGAGAAATTGATTGTGCTGGATATCAAATTCCTAATGATTTTAAGACTAGAATAAATGCGTTCTCTTCATCTAGAATCACAAAGTCTTTGCTGCTATTGAATGCATATCTTTTTGATGATAAACAAACTCTGATTATTGGAAAATCTGAAATAGAACATATTTTTCCACAAAGTTGGCAGGATACTAATTATAATGGATGGGAAAAATCAGATGCAGAAACACATTTAAATATGCTTGGAAATAAAATTATTTTTGAAAAGAGATTAAATATTCAAGCGGGAAATAATTATTTTGGAAAGAAAAAAGATAGGTATAAAGAATCTAAAATTCTGGAAGTACAATCCCTGTCCAAATTATCTCAAAATGATTGGTTAAAAGATGATATTGAAAGACGCAATATTAGAATAATAGAACGTTTATATGATTTCTTTATGTCTAGTTTGCCTGTGGATTCTAATGAAGATATCACTCTTTTGTTTGAATTAAAGGTAGGAGAAGAGATATTTCAGTTGTATCAGATTGTGGATAATGACACAGGTGGAGTATTTTATCGTTTGAATAAACATATTTATGATATGAATAATGCTGATATATTTAATAAAAAAATGATAGATGAGTCTGATGTTTATTCTGATTTATTTATGGCATTACAATCAATAGATAAAAAGGCATTTATTAGCGGTAATCTAAATTTAACTGATGATAAATTTCAGAATGACATTTTAAATTATATACGTTCTTGAAAATACTACACAATATGAGCGAAGAATTACAACAGAAACTCCGTGACCAGCTTTGGGAGGTCGCAAATCGTTTGCGTGGCAATATGTCGGCAAGCGACTTTATGTATTTTACATTAGGTTTCATTTTCTATAAATACTTGTCAGAGAAAATAGAAAAGTATGCCAACAATGCTTTAGCGGATGACGAAGTGACCTTTAAGGAATTGTGGGAAACGGATGATCCCGATGCTGTTGAACTACAAGAGGAAGCCAAGAACCAATGCTTGGAGAATATCGGCTATTTCATTGAACCGAAATTTTTGTTTTCGTCAGTAATCGAAGCTATCAAACGAAAAGAGAACATTCTACCTATGCTTGAACGCTCATTGAAGCGCATTGAGGATAGCACTTTGGGACAAGATAGCGAAGAAGATTTTGGCGGATTGTTTTCTGACATAGATTTGGCTTCTCCTAAGCTGGGTAAGACAGCCGATGACAAGAATACACTCGTCAGCAATGTACTTCTTGCGCTAGATGATATAGACTTCGGGGTAGAGGCATCACAGGAAATTGATATTTTGGGTGACGCATACGAATACATGATTTCACAATTTGCTGCCGGTGCCGGAAAGAAAGCCGGAGAGTTCTATACTCCGCAGGAAGTCAGCCGCATCTTGGCGGAGATTGTTTCCATAGGACACCAGCGTTTGCGCAATGTCTATGACCCTACTTGTGGTAGTGGCTCGTTATTGCTCCGTGCGGCAAGTATTGGAAATGCTGTGGATATTTATGGGCAGGAAAAGAATCCGACAACTTACAACCTTGCCCGAATGAATATGTTGCTTCACGGCATCAGATTCAGCAACTTCAAGATTGAGAACGGTGACACGCTTGAATGGGATGCGTTTGGCGACACTCAATTTGATGCAGTTGTAGCAAATCCTCCGTTCTCTGCTGAATGGAGTGCTGCTGACAAGTTCAACACCGATGACCGTTTCAGTAAAGCCGGACGACTTGCTCCACGCAAAACCGCTGACTATGCCTTTATCCTTCACATGATTTACCACTTGAACGAAGGCGGTACAATGGCTTGTGTAGCTCCGCATGGTGTATTGTTCCGTGGTAATGCAGAGGGCGTTATCCGTCGTTTCCTCATTGAAAAGAAAAACTATGTGGATGCCATTATCGGCTTACCTGCTAATATCTTCTATGGAACAAGTATCCCGACTTGTATTCTTGTATTCAAGAAATGTCGCAAAGAGGATGACAACGTCCTGTTTATCGATGCCAGCAAAGAGTTTGAAAAGGTCAAGACCCAAAACAAACTCAGGGAACAGCATATCCACAAAATTATTGAAACCTATCGTGATCGTAAGGAAATAGAAAAGTACAGTCACCTTGCATCTCTGCAAGAAATAGCTGAGAACGATTACAATTTGAACATCCCTCGCTACGTTGATACTTTTGAGGAAGAAGAACCTATCGACATCAAAGCAGTAATGGCAGAAATCAAAGAGTTGGAAGCCAAACGTGCCGAGTTGGATAAAGAGATTGAAGGTTATTTGAAAGAGTTAGGTTTGGTAGAATAATGGAACTATGGCAGAGATAGATAACATCCCAGAAATGCGTCCCACGTTTGACAATATTCGTCGCCAAGATGAGAATGGCAATGAGTATTGGAGTTCACGTGACCTTTGTGCTGCTATGGGTTATTCGGCAAATTGGAAATTTCAAAGAGTCATAGACAAAGCAATTAAAGTAGCTGGCGAAAAAGGGATGAATGTGGACGACCATTTCAACCAATCGGTTGACATGGTTAGGATAGGTAGTGGTTCGTTTCGCAAAGTCAGTATATTCCGCTTGTCACGTTTGGCTTGCATGATTATTGCTCAAAATGCCGATGCTAAGAAAGTGTTGGTACAACAGGCAAGGGATTACTTCTCTCAGACTATTCCGACCGATGAATTGATGCAAAATGCGTTGAGCTCTAATATATTGCTTTACAAAACAGCACAAGGCGAAGCCAGAATAGAAGTGATATTCAATAGCGAAACATTTTGGATTTCACAGAAGCGTATGGCTGATTTGTTTGGGGTGGATGTACGAACTATCAACTATCATCTTAGTCAGATATATGAGACCGGAGAACTGACTAAAGAAGCAACTATCCGAAAAATTGGGATAGTTCAATCGGAGGGGGAACGAGATGTGGAACGCACACCGATGTTCTATAATTTGGACGCTATCATTGCCGTTGGCTATCGTGTCAATAGTTACCAAGCCACTCAGTTCCGTATTTGGGCCACTTCTGTATTGAAAGAGTTTGTGATTAAAGGCTATGCCCTTGACGATGAGCGACTGAAACAAGGAAAGCACTTTGGCAAAGATTATTTTGATGATTTGCTGGAGCGTATTCGTGAGATACGCACTTCCGAGCGTAGATACTATCAAAAGATAACCGACATTTATGCGGAATGCAGTGCCGATTACGACTCCAAATCCGAATGTACCAAATTGTTCTTCAAGATTGTACAAAACATGATGCACTTGGCTGTAACTCATCGTACTGCAGCTGAAATCGTGTATGAACGTGCTGATTCCGAGATGCCACACATGGGATTGACCACTTGGAAGAAAGCCCCTGATGGCAGAGTGCAAAAGTCTGATACGATAGTGGCAAAGAACTATCTGTCAGATCGAGAGGTTTCGGAACTTAACGGCATTACTACTTCTTTCTTAGAATTGGCGGAGCTTCGTGCCAAACGTCACATCATTACTACTATGGCAGATTGGAAACGGTACCTTGAACAGTTCCTCGGTGCGAATGATTATAACGCACAAGATACAGCAGGCAAAGTTTCGCAGGAAGAAGCGCGAGAGAAAGCATATAGTGAGTACGAAAAATATAAAGTGATTCAAGACAGGTCATTTATCTCCGATTTCGACCGCTTTAATGGTGACGACAAATTGTTGCCCTTTGACATTAACCCCAATAATGAGTAATGATTATGGAAAATAATAACGATAATAAAGTCCTTAATGTTCCCCATTTGAGATTTCCTGAGTTTAGTGGGGAGTGGGTAACAAAATCAATAAACGATTTAGCGGTTGTTATTGGCGGTGGAACGCCTGATACTACTGTAAAATCATATTGGGATGGAGAAATACAATGGTTTACCCCTTCTGAAATAGGTAAAAATAAATATGTTGATTCAAGTTTGCGTACCATAACAGAAGTGGGGTTAAACAATTCCAGCGCAAAACTTTTGCCTCCCAATACGATACTTTTAAGTTCTCGTGCCACCATTGGAGAATGCTCATTATCTCTCAGAGAATGTGCTACAAACCAAGGTTTTCAATGTCTTGTATCTAAAAAATGCAATGTTGATTTTCTCTATTATCTGATACAAACAAAGAAGAAAGATCTAATCAGGAAGTCTTGTGGGTCAACCTTTTTAGAAATTTCGGCAAATGAAGTTCGTAAAATTCAAGTGTCAGTTCCATCTGATGTTGAGCAACAAAAGATAGCAGAGTTATTGTCGTTGATAGATGAGCGTATTGCTACTCAAAACAAAATCATTGAGAAACTGCAATCCTTAATTAAAGGGCTTATAGATGATATAATAACTCTGAAATGTGGGCAGTTAGTGGCATTTGAAACATTATATAGTAAAGCAGGTGAGGGTGGAACACCCACTACGTCAAATACAGAATTTTATGATAACGGCAGCATTCCTTTCATAAAAATAGACGATTTGAGCAATAAATATTTATCGGCTAACAAAGACTATATTACAGAGTTAGGACTCAAAAAATCTTCAGCATGGCTGATTCCTACGCACTCCATTATATACTCTAATGGAGCAACAATCGGTGCTATTTCTATAAACAAATATCCAGTCTGTACCAAACAAGGAATTTTAGGTATTGTCCCTAATACAAATATTGATGTTGAATTTCTTTATTACTTTATGCAATCTTCATATTTTCAAAAAGAAGTTGAACGTGTTGTAACTGAAGGTACGATGAAAACAGCCTACCTAAAGGATATAAATCACATAAAATGCCCAATACCAGATTTAGATAGGCAAAAAGAAATTAGTCATCTTCTTTCAGTGTTATCGCTTAAAGAGGATGTTGAAAGGCAACTATTACAGAAATATCAAATACAGAAACAATATCTATTAAGGAAGATGTTCATATAAACATCTTCCCCAACAAATACAGTTTTTGTTGATTGAATGACGCAAGAAGTTCTTGCTCAACAAAAAGTTTGCTCTCTAATTTGTCAAGCACGTTTGCGACACGCTTTTGTTCAGCAAGTGAAGGACAATATATTTTCGCTTTACCATAATCTTTGAAGTAGATATGTGGTATCGCCATACCAGTTTTGTACGGTTGAAAGTTGAACACTGACAGCGCAAAGTACAGATACCGCAAATCATTGTTGCCTATGACAGTAAGATAGTTGAGTGTGCCAATTACCGAAAATTTGCCCTGTGCATAGGAAACTGTACCAACACCCGAACCATCCTTGATTACCAGTATCGCATCACCGTTCATTTGTGGCACATCTTTATAACCAACCAATCCATTTGCACCAAACACTTTGCATAGTCCACTAGACAAAACCTCGCTCTCTTGAAGTGTTGAGCTATGACACTCTAAACACTGAGAAATTGCAATGTTAGCCTTTTCTTTGGTAGTTAGCGCAACTGCAAGCCCTTTAATTAAGGATTGCAGTTTCTCAATGATTTTGTTTTGGGTGACTATTCTCTCATCCAAAAGTTGAAACAATCGTGAAATTTTTCTCTGTTCTACTACAGCAGGAATAGAAAAACTGAAACTTTCCATTTGATTTTTATCCCCTCTCGGCATTTTTACACCTTTGGCACCGCTCATAACATAATTGATGAACTTATCTGACGCAATTACATTATAGAGAAATTCTGGTTCGCAGGTTTTACTTCTCAGAACAAATACATCTGCACTACAGCCACCTATTCTATCTGAGAACCACACTTTTTTTAGATAGGGACGAATATTTGATAACAGTATATCATTCTTTTTATATGCTACGACATTGGTATTTGCTGGAATAGAAATAGCTGATTGCACACCTTGAAAATTTTGCAGAATATTCTCCGTTGAGATATACGTACTCTCATCTAATAGCCCAGATGAAATTCTCTCTTTCTGAAAATCCGCAACATCCTTTAGAGATACATTAACCCACTCCTCCGTAAACTCAGGAAATCTCAAATGGGGAACATCAAGGCATTTCGTTTCTCTAATTATATGTTACAACATATTTATATACAATTATGGGACATAAAACAATTAGAGAAATTGCGGTCGTATGGAAAGATAGCAAGCGACCGTTTGTGAAGCAGTCTACAATGGCAGCTTATGTGTTAATCTTGGAGAACCACATCCTCCCTACTTTTGGAGAGTGTGATTCGCTACATGAAAAGATTGTGCAGGACTATGTCTTGCGAAAAATCGAGAATGGATTAAGTGTAAAATCCGTAAAGGATATTTTGATCGTCCTAAAAATGGTGATGAAGTTCGGTATGAAAAACGAGTGGATGGACTATTATGAATGGGATATCAAATATCCAACCTCATCGACAAACAAAGAAGTGGAGGTACTATCGGTAGCCAATCACAAAAAGGTTCTCAACCATATTCAAAACCATTTCTCCTTTACCGGACTTGGTATTTACATAAGTCTGTGTACCGGGCTTCGTATTGGGGAAGTGTGTGCCTTGAAGTGGAGTGATATCAACATAATGGAAGGAACTATTACTGTAAACCGAACAATCGAGCGAATTTATATCATTGATGGAGTACAGAAACATACTAAATTGGTTATCAATACTCCCAAAACGCAGAACTCATGTAGAGAGATTCCAATGACAAAGGAGTTGCTCGCAATGATGAAGCCTCTAAAAAAGGTGGTCAATGATGATTTCTATATTCTAACCAATGATGAATATCCGACAGAACCACGAACCTATCGGAATTATTACACCAAACTGATGGAAAAATTGGGTATCCCAAAACTAAAATATCACGGACTCCGCCATAGCTTTGCCACTCGCTGCATAGAAGCCGGATGCGACTACAAGACAGTCAGCGTATTGCTGGGACATTCCAATATCTCGACGACTCTGGATCTCTATGTCCACCCGAATATGGAACAGAAAAAGCGTTGCATTGCAAAAGTATTCAAGTCTCTTGGTAAATGACGAATAAAGAGTGGGAGGATATTCAAATGCAATCCTCTCACTCTCGATTCCAACATGATTGGCGATTTTTGAGTTCGTAAAAGCGAGTCTGCAAATAAGCAACTGGTTGAAATTTATTAGCAAATGTACAATCTTACATTTTACGCAGTGGACTGCGTATTTTTACGCACTACAAAGAGGATAGGCTATTTCCTATTTTAGGATGCTATTCGGAAGTTGGCTAAATCAATCTTAGGAATCTGGCAGGTTGATGTCGTTAAATTGGCAAGTGTTCGGACAATAGTTTTGTGTTCATCATCTAGTATCCGCATTGATGGTGGCCGACGTTACTCCAGGATACCACTTAAAAGCAAGAAAAGAGTTCATATAAGAGTTCATAAAAGAACCAGTAGGGTTCACAAAAGAGTTCGTAAAAGCACTACTGAAATGCGCTCCATCATCGCAATAAAGCCAAATTCTGCTTGCCAGGGATTGGCAACTTCTCACGAGCGATTTATCGCTTGGGGTATTGAGTTACCCTAACTCAATAGAGGTCGTATAATGGGCAAGCCCAAGCGCAATTAAGTGTGCAAATTTTGTTTTTTTCGAGAAAGACGAGGAAGAGGTTGACGAAAAGAAGAAGTGCTCAAATAACGCTATTTTTCATCCAATCAGCTTGCTGGAAAATTGGCATTCTCAAACGGCCGATTGGTCGCTTGGGGGATTAGGCTCCCCATACAAGATAATGTCTGTACAACGGGCAAGCCCATGGCTTAAAAAAGACGTGTTTTGAAGTAAAATGTTTGATATTTATGGCTTTGTTTGACTGTCAAAGGCGATTTAGAGAGTGATTTTGACGTATAAAGGTGTGAATAGATGGCAACTCAAATGGCATTAATGTCACATTTAGTGTCACGGTAGTGTTGATTTCGGATTTCAATATAGTGTCAGAACATTCAACCAATAGAGGCAATGGGCAAAAGATTGAAATAAGTTCGGCATTTAGTACATCGCTATGCCGATATTCAAATACTGATTCTTCCAGCACATTTGCCGAATTTTAATAAGGATTCATATTGAAGAACAGCAAAATAGAAATTACTTTGTTAGGAATGTGTCATTTTATGTGCCAATCTGAAGATTGCGATTTTGACAATTACTGTATTGAACGGACATAAAAATCTACAAGTGGCAGAAAAGGAGTAATCTTTCCAAACAGATTGCCATAACATTCTAAAACCGGATTGTCCACAATAAACTGGCAAATAAAATGGCAACGACCGATTCTGTGAATTATCATGAAATCAGTCGTTGCACTTAAACTTTGACTTATCCCGAATAGACACTTTGGAATAAAGTCAAGTGGAGAGTCAATAGTGGTAATCCGGCATGAACCGATAAATGCCACGGCTTTCCTGAACCACCATCCGTTTGTTCGTGAGAAACTTAATTATCTCCACAATCTTGTTGTGATTCAATTTCGTCCCTGCCAGTTCGTAGGCTGTGGTCAGTTCTTCTTCCAAAGCCTTATATCCCGAAATAGTTTCTCTTCCCTCAAAAGCCAGTTCAAGAGCCTTGCGATGGATTGTTTCGTGGATGTCTCTATAAGGGGAGAAGGGTTCCTGCTTGGGACGACCTGCATTTTTCTTGGTCGGCACATAGTCCGGCAGAAGTTCGGGAAGTGATTGGTCATTGATGCAAAACGCAAATGGCAGAAAGTCCTTGGAACGGGTATGCACACTTTCCACTTTGCTGATGTTACTATCGTCTTTGTCTTTCTCGATTTGGATGACTGTTTCAGCCTTGTTGTTGATTTCCGTGCCGATGTGACCACGGGCATTTTCATCGCTTTTGTTCTGATGAAGGATGGTGTGGAGATGGATCTGATATTCGTCAGTCCACTGCATAAGTTTGGAAATTACGCAGGTGGCTTCACTTGGTGAATTGATGTCATAAACTAGGTCACGGATTCCGTCTATTACCACGAAGCCGAGACCCTCAATCTGGCTGATGGCATTGTCTATGATAGCCAGACGCTCTTTCGGATTGAACTTTCGTAGGGCGAGAAAAAAGAAACGGTCGCAATCCTCATTGGCTGGCAACTCTGCCAGTTTCATGATACGGTGCATCACAATCATACAATGGTTCTGACTCTGTTCGGTGTCGATGTAAAGGATGCGGTTCTTGCCTTCAGGGAAATCCGTTGTGTAGTTAAGGACTTCCTTTTCGGACAAAGCTGCTGCCACCATAGCCGACACATTGAAAGTCTTTTTGCTTTTAGCCTTGCCTATGGATGCGCTGAAATTCCCCAATGTTCCGATAGGTACTCCGCCTATTTTCAGAACTTCCGGCTCCTGTTCGTATTCCTTTTCCAAGCTGAGCATTGTATCTTGCCATCTTGTAGCGACCTGAGTAGGATCTTCGATGGGTGCTACCGTTTCCATACTCACCAGCTTTTAGGGTTGGCTTTGCGACGTGTAGTTGCAAGCATTCGGGCGTGTTCTTCTTCAATGCTTATAGGAGTTTCTCCTTTTCTTCCGCTTTCCAACCATTTGTCCAACTCATCACGATAAACAAACAAGTGTTTGCCTTGTTTAATGATTGGGATACCGCCATGCTTGGCTTTGTAATAAAAGGATGATTTCGAGATTCCCAGATACTCGCAGACTTCATCTACGGTCATTGGAACATGGGTGTCCTTTTTTACTTCGTTATGCTGCTGATGAAGTTTTTCCGCCAGCAACGTTTCCATACTTGCAATTCTCTCGCAAAGTTCTCCTACCACTTCCGGCAGGTCATTAAAGGTCAGTTTGTCTTTTTGCATATATAACATTGTTTTTGTTAAACATGCTGCAAACCAACACAATGATGTAATGCTGACAACTATCAGAAAGTAATAATATTTCAGTCTGCGTTGAATAACCCTAATTAGCTGAATTTACCTCAGATTCAGAGTCATTCTTCATGCATTTGAAGTGGTAATCTCCGGTTTTAGGAATATCAAGTGCTATTTTACAAACTCCGCGTGTCCGAAGATTTTTAGACAAGTATTTAATTGAAGCATCTTTTAGTTCATGTGGGAATATGGTATGTATAAATGTTGCTCTGTCTATAAGGGAAATGCTCAATCTCTCCCCGATATTCCATACGAAATGCATTAGGTCGATAGAACGGAGGGAATTATCTACTTTTGAACGGATTGGCTTGTATAAATCAGACTGTCCGTGCGCAAAATACTCTATGTTTTCATGCAGAATTTCAATATCTTCTTTTGAGAGAAATTCCGTCATTACAAATGTGGTATATTCATGAATGACACGCTTAATGTCTGCCTGCCTTTCGGCTTTTTTACGTTCAATCTCAGCTACACGTACTTCATAATTATCCATATAATATTGTTTTACAACACTTTCTGCAATTAAATTTACCGGATTTATCTCCTTGTCGTTTGGACACTCCGGCTCAATCTCCTTAATTTGTTCGGATAGAGGTTTTACTTGCTTGCCAAAAGACAAACTCAATTCATTCTTTGTAATGAAGCGGAAGAAGAAACGCTTAAGTACTCCACAGGCAAGTATCATTGCCGTGATATATAAAATAACTGGAGTGGAATACTCCATTATGTCGATATGGCAATTAAGATATAAATAGGAGTCTGTTGCCCAGTAAAGGATGACATTTGCTGAAAGTATGAAACTGGTTCTTTGAGGAGAGATTTTAATACTATTCGTCATAAACTGATACTGTTTGAGTTTTACAATAAGACAAATGTATATGCAGATTTCCAAATAGTTGCTGTTTGTAATGGATAATCGTTCAGAATTTAATAAAAAATATGCTCAGAGTATGATTTGATGCAAAATATCATACTCTGAGCGATAAAAACGAGATTATTTAAGTCTTAATTCTTACTTGCGGATTAAAGAAATTCTGTTGCTGGCTTCACGCTTGTTGCTGTCCACAACTTTCATGTACCGTTGTGTCGTGGTGATACTTTTATGTGCCATGTTACTTTGAATGGTACGTATGTCTGTGCCAGCTGCTCCTTGAAGTGTTGCGTATGTTCTTCGGTAGGAGTGGAAAGTGATATTCTTGGTTATACCAGCTTCGCGAATCCACTCTTTCATGGGATGCTGTGTCCAACTTCGTTTCAATCCTTTAAATACCAATCCAGTTTTTTCCGGAGAATAGCCGATTAATTGCAGGGCTTCGTCACTGATTGGAATGATGTCCTCTGTTTTGGTCTTTTGGGTAATTGTATGGACACATTTCCCTCCGGCTGCAAAGTCGACGATTTCATGCCATTGTAACGATAGTATATCGCTGATTCTAAGACTAGTCAGACATGAAAACAATGCCGCTGTTTTCAGAATCGGCTTTTTGCAAGGTGTTTCTGCCAATTTGTATAGTTCTTCCACACTTAGATAGTCTTTGGGAGTATCTTCCGTTTCGATTTTATCCAAAAAGTCATTGATGTTGGTTTTGATTAGCCGATTGCGATAAAGAATCTTCAAAAGTCCCCTGAATGTTGACCAATAGCCGGAAGCAGAGTTCTTTGAAATGCGGTCGTCACGCCTGAGTTGTTTGGCATTTAGCAGATACTCACGAAACTTATTACAAAGGTCAATATCAATTTCTTCAAAAGTACATTTGCCATGAACGAAGTTGTAGAAATGGTGGTACACAAATTCCCACTTTTGATCATGCTTGCGAAGCTGCTTGCGGTAGTATTCCAGAAAATCAGCTTTGAGTTTGTGCCTGTCAAAGAAATCATACCTGTCATTAACGATAGATTCAAAGCGTCGGCATCGGATGGCTTCCGCCTTTTCCGACATGACGGCATTGAAGTTGCGTTCACGCTCGTTCTTGGGGTTGGCATAAATATAAATGTTCAATCCTTCGTGGCGGATGGTTTTCATTGTTTCCTGGTCACGATAGCCAGGATAATAATCCAGATAGTAAGAAAGCATCCCATGTTTCAAAGGGCGTGTTCTCAATGTTACTGTTTTACATTCTAACATAGTTACAATTATTATTAGTTTATACTTGATTTGCTGCAAATGTCCGTAATGGCTTGACACAGACAATGCTCATTTTTAGAATCATTTTCTGGTCTGCCTAAATTCAGGATTAGTCTTATTTTCGGGCTCCCATTACATGGTCAAATTCCACTTTCAGGAATCTCACGAAACGACCTTTCTTCTCACGTTTGATTTCGTGGAACTGCAGAATACCATAGACAGAATCCCGTGTGAGATTGTATTTCTTCATGGCTTCCTGCACGGTGTAGTACTCCGAAGCATTATCTTCGGCAGTCTGCTTGGATAGGTCAAAATGTAGCTTCGAGTAGAATATCTGCCCGTGCTCTTTCTTTGAAGGGATATTGTTCCGATAGACATGGGAACGGATGGCAACCCGACTCATCCCATACTTTTGTTCTATCTCTTCGGGAGTGTACCATTCGGTCAGATCATTATCTGTCTTGTATTTGGCAAAAGCAGCATCAATATGCTTTTTGCTGTAATAGTTGAACTGACGGATTTTTACTTTTGGCACATTATGCTCCCGTGTATAAGTCCATACCCATTTGGTGTTGACCTTGTACTTCTCTGCGATTTCCTCAGCAGTATAGTATTCAGCAATATCAAATTCGACTTTTGACATCACACGTTCATAAGGTTTAGATTTAAGCAAAAGTTCTATATCAGTTCTTCGAATAAAAGACATTCGTGAACTAATTCGACTTGCTCTTAACTTATCCTCTTTGACTAATTTGTATATGTACTGACGAGAAACTCCCATCAATTTAGCTGCTTGTGAAAAGGTAAAGTATTCTTGATTTTCCAGCCTTTTCTTTACCTCTAACAAATCTTGACTCTGAATGAGCTCCATTCTTCGCTCTTTCATTCGATGTTTGTAGCCTCGTTTAGAACATTGAGGACTACAATAATTGGTTGTGGTTTTCTGAGCTATAAAAGGTTTACCACACCATTGACAAATTCTTTTTACTTCCATGTTGTTTACTCCATATTTTAAGTGAAACCATATAGTTTTAATTTCCCTTTTTGTCTCTCTACGTAAACCATTGTTCACCCATGTCGCCAAATGCGTCAGTGTGACATTGGGGGCAAACCCCAATTTGTTTCGCGGTAGAAATACGGTAGAAAAATATGGTGAACAACAC
>ERZ791826.1281-NODE-1281-length-15424-cov-5.805908_pt1 | contig 15424 bp, 12 predicted proteins | sample MGYA00510297_ERZ791826 | MGnify/ENA primary metagenome ERZ791826 (study PRJEB30046, sample SAMN00792004) | human gut metagenome | study: EMG produced TPA metagenomics assembly of the A metagenome-wide association study of gut microbiota in type 2... | reverse complement strand
CAATGGCGGGAATTGAAACGAAATACCGAAGAGTTCCGCACATTCATTCAGCAGTTTGTGAAAGCGATTCACGTGCGACCCTATGATTTTGACATCGTACTGGATGTGGGTTTTGGTGTGGTAGAGTTGACGGAAACCATTCCCATGCGGCGTGGGGAACTGTACGAGATGTTTGATTCCAAGGTAAAGAAGCAAAGAATATGTTTGAAAAATCAAAAGGCAAATACCTGACACGAGGCGTGGATGCGGAGATTCCGCTGTACTTGCAAATGTTTCTTTGGGATGCAGTGAACAATATGCCCCAGCCGAAAGGTGTTTCGGCTCAGCGAGGAGAACGGTTTGCAGATCGTGCACCATACCTCGGAACAGCCGCAGTTTGAAATGACGTACATTGCGGAGGCGAAAAAGACGGTCACAGCAAAAGTGTACATCATCGATGATGGAGAGCACTGCACCATGCTGTTGGCGGAAGAGTACTAACGAACCGATACAAGCGAACCAATACGAGCAATCCAACAAAAAAATCCAAGCCATACGCATGACTTGGATTTTTTTACTGCCCGACGAACCGCAGCACAAGCGAAAAGCGAATCCGCTGAGGTGTGCGGTGCTGCACCGGGATAAAAGGATTACCCGCATTTTTTTACTGCAGTTCTTCCTCTGGTGAGAGAAATGGGAAAACGAGAAATTTCTGTTCCTTTACAAACGCTCTGCCCTCCGGTATGTCCTTGACAAAGAAGAGAAGCGTATCACATAACGGATTGATGTTGTTGATGTGCTTATCGATCCTGCCGTTTTGATTCAGGTAAATCGCTTTGTTGTACTGCGGGATCACTGCTAAGATCACATCGGCATTTCTTTTTTTGATTTTTTGACACAGTTTGCGGAGCATGTTGATTCTGCTCCAGGTCAGGGACTTCTGTTTTTCCTTGCTTTCGATCCTCGCCAGCGTGTCCAGTGCTTCCACCGCAGGAAGCTTTGCAATGCAGGTGATGACCGGACCGCCATACGTGGTCAGCGTATAGTGATTGGAGAGAAGCACATCCATGTCCTCTTTCTCTGCATCGATCTCATAAGTTTCTATGATCCGGCTTGCCACAGCAGCAGTCAGCCGTTCTTTCTCCTGATACAATCCATACGCTGAAAGATGGTCGATCAGCATTTTCCGCATCCGGCTGTACTTGGGAAATGCTACATTGCGATACAGGATCGACTGGGAAGCATCGTGCTGAATGTCATCATAAATGGCATCCATTGTAAAGACAGAAAGGTCTTCCTTCCGGACAACCATATGTTCATAGAAATACACAGCCATCGCTTCCAGAACGTCTTCTTCCTCATACCTGGGTTTTGGTCCTCTTTTTTTGCCGCTCATACAGACTGCTCCTCTTCGATGGAATGGAAATGGGACTGCACCCGATTTTTCGATTCCTCATCTTTACATAATATCACAAGGGTGTCCACGTCAAAGGAGAGAAAGAGGATGTCCTGCGGAAACTTTTCCTTTAGCTTGCGGGAGAGATAGTAAAAGTGTGCGTTTTTCTTGTCGGTCGTGCTGCTGATCTTGCTTCGCAGCCGAACAAACAGCCAGGATGCGTTGGACACCATGGAAAGTGTTGTTCCCTCTGCCAGAAGCTCCAGTGACATTTTGTCATACTTTCCGACAAAGGCGTACAAATACGGCTGGATCTTCTTCTTTCCGCTCTCAACGCCCAGCTCTTCCCGCATTTTGCGAATGAAGTGACGCTGTTCCGGGACTCTCTTTCCACGCTCTGTATACCATTTCTCAAAAAGCTGATACAACTGCGGAAAGGTTTCCGGAACATTTTTGCTGTCTCTGATCTGTGCAGTGATCAAATCCGCACAGTCCTGAAAGATTTTCTCCCATGGATACTGATAATTCGACATTTTTTCCCCTCATCTCAAGATTTCTATGTTTTGCACAATAGAATAATGCTAATGCAACCAAAAGTATATTAAGTTGCACAAATGAACATTTTTGCTGTGATCTTTTACAAAATATATGCCCATTGAGATCAATCCCTCAAAAGCACGCTCTGAAAAATAGTAAAGTAATGATACAGCATTTTCCGATACTCATTATAGCAGATTCTTTCTAAAAAATCAAGCGTACTTTACGAGAGCATTTTGTCCATAGACATCCCTGGGAAGAATGCTGCTATCCAGAAATACAAAACAAAAAATAACGTATTTCCGAACGGTGTGCCGATCGCCTATGACGAAAGCACGATTCACAATGCGATCAGTATCTCTAACTTCATCTATGCTTTTACACAAGGGCAGGAAAAACTTCGGCTTGACAGCAATGCCCAGTTAAAATACAGGAACAGCTGGGTGTGTACTGCGTTGTTCAGCTCAGAAACTTACCTTGTGAATGCAGAACGAGACAACTTAGGAATTATTGCTCGGGTGATCACACTGGATGGACTGACCTACACAGTAGATGGGGTACATTCGGAACAGATCAAGGCATTTACAGGCAAAAACTACGGCTATATAGGTTCTCTGCTGGCAGAGCATCTTCTTGCATCAGACAGTGCGGAGATCTTACAGCAGTTTCAAGATGTGCGTGAAGAGCTGCTGGAACTGTTTCCGGAAACATGCAGCCTGTCAGAACGGCTCGCTATGAACTACGCCATGATCGTAACAACATCTGCGATGTTAAATACACTAGGCATTCAGACCAATACGGAGATCCTAAAACAGATGTGTGTGCTTCTGCATGGTGATATCACTGAAGAGGCACATCCGGGCAAAAACCTGGTATGCCGTATCTTCAATTATATCTCCTGCAGCTACAAAAAGTTGGATGGCATCAAGTGGACACTGGATCGGAAAAAGAAGCCGATAAAGGTGGAGATCTTGGAGTCCACCTTTGAACAGATTCTGGAACAGATCGGAGCAGCCGATAAAAAGACCGCAGTTCGTGTTCTTCTGGATGAAGGATACTTGCTCACGCCGGAGAAAAACCGCATTAAGGCAAAGATTAGTATCGATGGCGTTGTCAGCTACGGCTACCGGTTTTGCTATCCGAAGATCGATGAAGCCTTTGGTTCGGTGAATGATGCCGTTTACACCTACAAAAGGCAGAGCCTGGGACCGATGCAGATAATGGAGGAAAGAGAAGCTGCCTATGGAAGAAATTACCAGATTACAGATCAGCCGAAACCGATTGAGGGAAAGCTTTTTTTACTATGACGGCTGTGATACAGAAAAACAAAAAGCTTCTGATGAAGAAGCTGCCGACGATCGCATGATCGATCTGGCGGCTGATGTTCTCGTTGCGATTCTGATGGAGGAGCGTGCATCATGAGATACTGGGTCGTACGACCGCCGCCGGAGTGCGGTTGGAGTGGCAAGAAAAAACAGAAGGGAAAGGGATTTTGCAATGAATACATCAAAAAAGACGCAGCTTGCACTCGTCTATATTCGCTATAGTTCACATGCCCAGGACAACGGCAATAGTCCGGCGGCACAGATGACGTGTGCGGAGAATTACACAGAAGCACATCAGATGACCATTGAACAGATCTATCACGATTACGCCAAGACTGGCAGAAACACCAATCGGGAAGGCTACCAGCAAATGAAGAATGATATCCTGTCCGGAAAAGTACAGGCAAAGATCGTTGTGGTAAGAGCACTGGACCGGCTCCACAGAAACACCGGGAATCAGATCGAAGACCTGAAATGGATGGAAGCACATGGGATCCGGCTGATCGCTGTGAATGACAGCATTGATACGGCATCTGAGGACTACAGCAAGTTTGCCACGATCGTAAAGGCGGCAGCGGCAGAGGAAACATCAGACAACATTTCTAAAAATACCAGAGCGGCACTGCTGGAAAGTGCCAGACAGTGCCGCCATCTGGGCGGCGTTCCGCCCATCGGCTATACGGTCAATGAGGCTGGTCTCTATGAGATCGATCCTCTGACAGCACCGATCGTTCGTGACATCTATACCCTTTACAGCAGCGGCATGGGATACAGCTACATCAAAAAACATCTGAGAAAAGGGATACAAGACCACCGGCGGCAACGACTTTTCAGACACCGCCATCCACACCATCCTGACGAACCAGAAGTACAAGGGCACTTACACCTACGACCGCACAGCTGCCAAGGACAGCGACGGACACCGAAACTCCCACAAGATCAAGCCGGATCCCATAGAGATCCCGGACGGGATGCCGGCGATCATCGAGCCGGCACGCTTCGACAAAGTCCAGGAGAAGCTGGCACAGAACCGCCGGCGGACAGCCAGCAGAACCGGCAAGAACTACTACGCCCTCAACGGCTTCACACGCTGTCCGAAGTGCGGCAAGCCGTTCTCCGGCAACGTCAACCACAGCAACGGGCACAAGTACCTGCAGTACCGAAGAAGCTGTGACTGCGGCATCCCCAGCGTGCGGGCAGACCAGCTGGCACCGTTTGTGTTTCACGCAGTGAAGAACTGTCTCTTTCAGCCTGCCAACCAGCCAAAGATCATCGAGGCAGTCAACCAGAAGCTTTCTCTCCGAAAACTGATGCAGAGCGGAGAGACCAACACCATACAAAATCGTATCAACGGACTGGAAAAGGCAAACGCCAACCTGATGGCATACCTGGAACAGGGACGAGCAACAGAAACCATCCTGCGTTCCGTTGAGAAAAACGAACAGGAACTCCAGCAGCTGAAACAGCAGCTGGATGCTTTGGACAATCCGATCTCTGCGGTGGATGATGCAACATACCGGGAGATCGTTCAAAAGTTTACAAATTACATGTGTACTGAAAAATCGCCGGAGGCAGCTGCACTGAAGGAGGCTGTGCTCCGGGACATTCAGATCGGCAAAGAAACCATCACCGTGAACTTTCGGCACGGTGTTCCCATAGATGAGGAAACAAAAGCATATTTCAACGACAACAGAAAGGAATGGGCATCATGACATACCAATTTGAAGCTCCCATTGCGTGTACCGAAGCACTGGTGACCGCAGTAGAGGAATTGAACGACTTCAATATACGCTGACGATTCTGGGAATTGACCAGAACGGCTGTTACACCAACAGGGGGAACTGTGACGATCAACGAAGAAGAGCTGCAGCCGCTCCTGCAGGAGAAAGGACTCTCCTTTCCGAAAGGCATCATCGGGCAAAGAGTCAAGGTCATCTCTCATGAGAAGCTGCGGCAGGAACAGGCGAAAGCAGCACTTTTCCAGAAGCTTGCAGAAGACGGCGAAGAAATCAACGTGGAATTTTGAAAGGGGCTATTTTTATGAAGCAAATTTTCGTACTTACTTATAACTACACCAACCAGAAGCTGGCACAGATGGCAATTGCTTGTGTCATCCGATGCAGAAGTACCCATGGAAAGCAGCTGCGTGTCCGGGACATCATTGAAATGAACCGTCCTGGACTATACCAGCAGCTATCTCGTGGAGATAAGTGCAGAGTGGGAAGAGCCGTCAGCAAGCTGTACAACCAGGGAATGCTGCCGCATCTGATCAGAGGAAAGAAGAAGGGTTCAACCAATACGTACTTCTGCTAAGTAACAGAAAGAACAGGTCACAATGAGAAAGCTCCGGATTGTCCTAAGTGGTGGGGAAATCCGGAGCTTTTTGTGTATGAAAAAGTTGCTTTTTCCCCTCTGCTGTGGTATAATAAAGGTAAAGAAACTGAAAACACAGCAAGGAGGGAAATGCAATGGGTGTTTACTTGAATCCGGGAAATGTTGATTTTCAGAAGAGCTTAAATTCTGAGATTTACATCGATAAGACAGAACTGATTGTGTATACGAATAAGAAACTAAATACAGAACAGGGATACATCTGTGTCAGCCGTCCACGAAGATTTGGGAAGTCTATGGCGGCAAATATGCTGACGGCTTACTACAGCCGTGGCTGTGATTCCAGAGAAATGTTTCAAGGACTGAAAATTGCAAAGCATACAGGATTTGAAGAGCATCTGAATCAATACAATGTGGTTCACTTGAATATGCAAAACTTTCTGAGCAAAACACAAACCATTGAACAGATGATTTCGCTGGTTACAAAAGCGGTAGGGCGTGATCTGCTGCGGGCATATCCGGATGTGGACTATCTGGATAAAACTATTTTAACATTCATGTTAGATGACATTTATGAGGATAGTCAGGTTCCATTTATCTTTATTATCGATGAATGGGACTGCATTTTCCGTTCTCGAAAAAACCAATTGGAAGAACAGACAAAATATCTGGACTTTTTGAGAGATTTATTAAAGGACAAGAGCTACATTGCCCTTGCCTACATGACGGGAATCTTACCCATCAAAAAATACGGAGAGCACTCTGCCATCAATGCTTTTTACGAATACTCCATGACAGATGCCTCTCCCATTGAAGAGTTTACCGGCTTTACAGAACAGGAAGTCCGCCGACTGTGTGAGCAGTACAAGATGCCGTTTACAGAAACCAAGAAATGGTATGACGGCTACTGTGTAGACGGCGTTTCGATTTACAATCCGAAGTCTGTGGTAGAAGCTATGCTCCGTGGAAAATTCAGCAACTACTGGACAAAGACAGAAACTTACGAAGCACTGAAAGTGTACATTGACCTGAATCAGGACGGGCTGCGTGACAAGATCGTACAGATGATCGCAGGCGAAAAAGTCCCCGTGAATCCGGATAAATTCCAGAATGACATGACCACATTTCACAGTGCAGACGATGTCCTTACGCTGCTGGTGCATCTGGGATACCTGACCTATGATGAACAGAATCGTGTGGTATGGATCCCGAACGGAGAAGTGCGGCAGGAATTTATCAACTCCATTGAAGACGGCGGCTGGGAGCCAGTCGTACAGGCAATCCGTTCCTCGGAGCGGCTGCTGCAAGCAACCCTTTCCGGCGATATGGAAACGGTTGCAGAACTGATTGAACAGGCACATCAGGCAAACGCATCGATCTTGAAATACAATGATGAAAACGCCCTGTCCTGCGTGATCTCTCTGGCATACTACTCTGCCCAGAAGAATTATACCCTACACCGGGAAATGCCGGCTGGAAAAGGCTTTGCAGCTATTGTTCTTGAGCCGAATCGAAACTGCGATTTGCCTGCTCTGATCGTTGAGCTAAAATGGGGACATTCCGCAGAAGAGGCAGTGGAACAGATCAAGCGGAAGGATTATCTGGATTGCCTGAAGAATTATACCGGTGAGGTTCTTTTGGTTGGCGTGAACTATGATAAGGAAAAGCGGCATACCTGCCGGATTGAACGGGTGAAGATATAAGGCAGTCACTTCAAAAACAGACACAGAACAAAACAGCACCCCCTCCTCCTCAACTTCCAAAATTTGAACAAAATCACAAAAAATCCTCCGTTTTTCTTGACAAAGAATACCTGATCATGTTATAATAGATCTATCAAGAATATGTAATATATCCGAAAACGAAGGAGGCATATTATGAAGAAACAATGGAAACGGCTGGCTGCCCTTTCGTCGGCAGTAATCATGGCGGCGGGGACGCTGCTGTACTTCCCGACCGATACCCTGCAAAATATCTCGTGGGGGATCACGGCGAGTGCGGAGGAAACAGGTGAAGGGACGGAATCGGGATCGCAGACATGGAACGAAGATGACGGTCTGACCTGGACACTGGACGCCGACGGCACACTGACCATCAGCGGCACTGGGGCGATGATGGATATTCCTGCATTCAACAATAGCAACATAAAAAAAGTTGTGATTCAAGAAGGCGTTACAAGCATCGGAGAGCGTGCGTTTGAGGGTTGCACCGTTTTGACCAGCATCACCATTCCAAAGAGTGTCACAAGCATTGGATATCGTGCGTTTTTTGATACGCCTTGGTTAACAAACAAACAGAAGGATACCCCGCTTGTGATCGTAAATGGGATATTGATCGATGGTACAGCTTGTTCGGGAGAAGTGACGATTCCGGACGGTGTTACAAACATCGGAATTGGTGCGTTTTGCAATTGCACTGGATTAACCAGCATCAACATTCCGAAAAGTGTCACAAGCATCGGAGAGGGTACGTTTGACAATTGCACCGGTTTAACCAACATCACCATTCCAAAGAGTGTTGAAAGTGTAGGAGATAGAGCGTTTTATGGCTGCGACAAGCTGACCGTAAACCTTGAAAACGGCTCTAAGCTGACAAGCGAAAACCTCGGCGTAGATGCAAGCAAAATCGTAACCTACTGGAACGAAGGCAACCTGACCTGGACACTCGCCGCTGACGGCACAATGACTATCAGCGGCGAAGGGGCGATGAAGGCTTATAGTGCTGACGGTAGCCCTGCAGCCCAGAAGAAAGACAACGTAAAAAAAGTTGTGATTCAAGAAGGCGTTACAAGCATCGGAATGAGTGCGTTTAACGATTACGACAGTTTAACAAGCATCACGATTCCGGAGAGTGTCACAAGCATCGGAAATTATGCGTTTGAAAGTTGCGGCAAATTGGCAAGCATCACGATTCCAAAAAGTGTCACAAGCATTGGAGCTTATGCGTTTTCTGGTACACCTTGGTTAACAAACAAACAGAAGGATAACTCGCTTGTGATCGTAAATGGAATATTGATCGACGGCACAGCTTGTTCGGGAAAAGTAACGATCCCGGACGGTGTCACAAGCATCGGAGAGGGTGCGTTTTACAATTGCAGCAGTTTAACAAGCATTGAAATTCCAGAAGGCGTTACAAGCATCGGAGATTATGCGTTTGGGTATTGCAGCAGTTTAGCAAGCATTGAAATTCCGAGTAGTGTCACAAGCATCGGAAATTATGCGTTTCGGGATTGCAGCAGTTTAGCAAGCATTGAAATTCCGAGTAGTGTCACAAGTATCGGAGATTCTGCGTTTGACAGTTGCAGCAGCCTGACAAGCATCACCATTCCAAAGAGTGTCACAAGCATCGGAAATTTTGCGTTTTATGGCTGCGGCAAGCTGACCGTATACCTTGAAAACGGCTCTACGCTGACAAGCGGACAACTCGGCGTAGATGCAAGCAAAATCAGAACCTACTGGAACGAAGGCAACCTGACCTGGACACTCACCGCCGACGGCACAATGACCATCAGCGGCACGGGGACGATGAAGGATTATTATAATGAAAATAGCCCTGCAACCCAAAAGAAAGGCAACGTAAAAAAAGTTGTAATTGAAGAGGACGTTACAAGCATCGGAATGTATGCGTTTTCCGGTTGCATCAGCTTGACAGACATCACGATTCCAGGTAGCGTCACAAGTATCGGATATTCTGCGTTTCAAAATACCACCTGGTTGAAAAACAAACAAAATGAAAGCCCTATTGTGATCGTAAATGGGATTTTGATCGATGGAAGAACTTGTTCGGGAGAAGTAACGATTCCGAACAACGTCACAAGCATCGGAAATTATGCATTTTATGAATGCACCGGCTTAACCAGTATCGAAATTCCAGAAGGTGTCAAAAGCATCGGAGCTAATGCGTTTTCCGATTGCACCGGCTTAACTAGCATCACCATTCCAAAGAGTGTCACAAGCATCGGGGATGAAGCGTTTTCTGGCACACCTTGGTTAACAAACAAACAGCAGGATAACCCGCTTGTGATCGTAAATGGGATCTTGATCGACGGCACAACTTGTTCGGGAGAAGTAACAATTCCGTACGGTGTCACAAGCATCGGAAATTTTGCGTTTTACAACTGCACTGGCTTAACTAGCATCAGCATTCCAAAGAGTGTCACAAGCATTGGAGCTTATACATTTTCTGGCTGCAGCAATTTGACCGAAATTACGGTCCCCTGCGATTCTACGCTGACAAAAGACGCTTTCGAAGATGCATCTGAAAAAGTAAGGTATCGTCATTCTCTCGTGAAAACCGATGCCAAGGATGCGACTTACACCGAAGCCGGAAACGTGGAGTACTGGACCTGCGAGAACTGCAAAAAGCATTTCCTGTCTGACGAAACCGATGCAGAAGCTGCCAAAGAGGTGGAACTGTCGGAAATTGTGAAACCTGTTCCGGTTCAGGTTGCCACAGCGACCACGCAGATCAAGTGCGTTTACGGTCAGGACATGGACGAGATCGACCTGCAGGATTACGTGAAAAATGCCGATGCCGTAGGCGGCGTTTCCGTGAAGGTTGCAACTGGTTCCACCATGCTGGACGGCATGCAGCTGGACGGCAACAAGATCTCCGGCAAGCCTGCAAAGACGTACACGGACGGCAGGGAAGTGACCTTTACATTTACCGCGAAAAACGGCAACACCGCAAACCTGACCTTAAATTTCTTGGTGGCAAAGGCTGATCCGACGGTGAAAGTTGCTGTGGACGGCGACAGCCACACCGAGGGTGACCTTGTGAGCGAGCTGAAGCTGATTCTCAGCGGAAACAACACCAAGGGTGCGGCAAAGATCGTCAGCGAGCTCAAGAAACTGATCGCCGGAAAGAACACCCTGGCATGGGAGTTCACCCCGGAGGACAGCGAGAACTACAACGTTGTGACCGGCACAGTTGTGGTAAATGCACAGACAACAACTACCACAACAACGACCACCACAACAACTACGACAACGACGACTACTACAAACGAAACAACTGCAACAACCGAGGCAACAACTGCCACTACCAAGGCAACAACTGCCACCAGCGGAACGACTTCTGCGACCAAGGCAACAACTGCCACCAGCGGAACGACTTCTGCGACCAAGGCAACGACTGTTACCAGCGGAACAACCGCGACAACTAAGGCAACTGCTACCACAAACGAAACGACGGCAACAATTGAAGAAACTACTACCACAAACGAAACAACCGCAACAACCGAAGAAACTACTACAAACGAAACGACTGTAACAACTGAAGAAACTACTATCACAAACGAAACGACTGTAACAACCGAGGCAAGCACTGTTACCACAAACGAAACAACTGCAACAACTGAGGGAACTACTACTACAAACGGAACAACTACAACAACCGAAGAAACTACTACCACAAGCGAAACAAGTGCAACAACTGGGGAAACTACTACAAACGAAACAACTGTAGCAACCAAGGCAAGCACTGTTACTACAAATGAAACAATCGCAACAACTGGAACAACTTCTGCGACCAAGGCAACTACCGCTACTACAAACGGAACGACTTCCGCAACTCAAACAACTATGACCACCAGTGCTTCCAACACAGAATCCACTGCTGCAACATCGGCAACCACGATCACAACATCGGATACCACGAGTGTGACCAACATTGCGGACGAAGATCTTTGCAGCTGGGCAATTAACGATTACCAGAAAAAGGCTGGCATCGTACCTGCAAATGCAGAAATCACTGCACGTTCGGAGGAAGCTTGCGAGATTACGCTGACCGACGAAAACGGCAATGTGCTGGACGTTTACACCGTTGATCCGAAGACCGGCACTGGTACGGATTCTTCCAACGCAGAAGTCAACCTGCCTCAGACTGGAAACAACTCCATGACAAACTGGCTCCTGTGCGTGGGTGCAGTACTGTTCATGGCATTTGGATTCGGTGCGGTAAAGGCATCTGGTATCCGCAAGCGTAAAGAGGATGAGTAAGACCAAAAAGCAGTGGGCAATGTTCCTTTCAGGACTGCTTGCAATTTTGATTGGTGTCAGCATCCTTGGATTTTTCGGTGTGAGAAAGTGCTACCGACTTTATCAAAAACAAATGCTGATGAAAAACAATCCAGTTGTGGAAATTGCAGACCTGAACATCAAAGCCCCCATTTTAGAAGGAACTGACAATGAAACGCTCGCCAAAGCGGCAGGGCATTTCAAGGATAACGGCGATTTTGGCAAGGGCAATTACTGCATTGCCGGGCACAGCAGCACACTGTACAAAGAATATTTCAACAATCTGAAAAATGTGGAGATCGGCATGGAAATCACGCTGTATGACAAGCAAAAGCAGGTGTATCATTACACTGTGACCGAAAGCAAAATCGTCGATCCGGATGCCGTCTGGGTGCTTGATGATTTCGGCGATGACAGAATCACCATCATCACCTGTACCGATGACGGAACACAGCGACAGGTTGTGGTAGGGCTGCTGGATTGATTTTTGGTTTGCCTAACCAATGAATGACCGTAACTAAGTGAAACCCATTAACATCGTAACCCAGTTAAATCGATTCAGTGAAAAGAACGAGAAAATTACGCAATTTCGGACTTTTCCCATTTTGAAAGGTTGCAAATAAGTGATTTTACCACTGTAAGCATCGCCTCCACCACGAAGAAATGCGTATTTTTAAAGTAAGAAAACGCAGCGAAAAAAGCCGTAGATACGTAATTGCACGTATTTACGGCTTTTTTGTTTTCTCAGAAATATGCACTTTTGTTCAATGCGGGGTCAGAAGGAACAATATCCGACGCATTTTTTGTCGCTGTGTCTTAAAATTCACTTGTGAAAAAATAGTGCGACAGAAAAACATTACTGTATTACGGTTTCCCTGTAGATTCCTGTTATTCCGGTAAATTCCTGTTGTTTTCAGTGCTTTTTTGGCTGTGTCCTAAGCTTGAGATTCTCTCTTTTCCGAAGAAACTGTGCGACAATGCGACAGCTGTTCTGCCACGCAAAATTTGCTGAAAATAAAATACGCAGGTACAGTATGGGGTTACCCTAGAAATGCAGTAAAGCCTGTATCAACCCTCAAAATCAAATATATATTATAATTCCGGTAAGGTGAATCTTTCAGCCTTACCGGAATTTTTGTTTTTGGAGGAACTTGAAATGGAAGAAGAAGTAAGAATCTGTGACTACTGCAGAAGAGAACTTGCAGAGGAAGAGGGCACGCCGGTAGACGATGAGTTGCTCTGCGATGACTGTGTCGAGGAACACTGCGTCACCTGCGACCACTGCGGCGAAACCATCTGGGAGCAGAACAGCGTTTCTGATGAAGACACTTGCCTTTGTCAGGACTGCTTCAATGCCCACTACTATAGATGCGAATCCTGCGGGCAGATCGTTCCGGAAAGCATCGTCTGCTGGCACAGCGACTTGCCCTACTGCGAAAGATGCTTTGATGAGTTTGAGGACGAGATCGAGGAATACGGTTACAAGCCCACACCCATTTTCTACGGTCAGGGAAAACGATACTTCGGCGTAGAACTGGAAGTGGATGAAGGCGGCAAAGATAACGACAACGCTGCAACTCTCAAAAGCATCGCCAATGTGCACGAGGAAAACATTTACATCAAGTCAGACGGCAGTTTGGAAGACGGCTTTGAGATCGTTTCCCACCCCATGACCTTAGAGTATCACGCAGAGGAAATGAACTGGAAAGAACTCCTTCGGGAGGCAGTTTCCATGGGCTATCGTTCCCATCAGACATCGACTTGCGGTCTGCACGTTCACGTCAATCGAAATGCTTTTGGGGACAATCAGGCAGAACAGGAAGATGTTATCAGCCGAATCCTGTTCTTTGTAGAAAAGCATTGGAATGAACTCTTTACGTTCAGTCGCAGAAGCAGCTACAACATGAGCCGCTGGAGTGCAAGATTCGGCTTTGAAAAGACCGGCAAACAAATCCTGGAGAAAGCGAAAAGCGGCTGCAACGGCAGATACGTTGCAGTCAACCTCAATAACTACCACACCATCGAATTTCGCCTGTTCCGAGGGACATTAAAGTATAACACCTTCATCGCCACATTGCAGATGGTCAACCACATCTGTGATGCGGCGATTTCTTTGTCTGAGGAAGGCATCGATGCCATGAGCTGGTCGGAATTTGTAAGTTCCATCGAAGAACCGGAACTGATCCAGTATCTGAAAGAAAGAAGACTGTACGTCAATGAAATGATAGCAGAAAGTGAGGAGATGTGAAATGTGTGCTGTGTTTGGATTCTTGGACTACAAGGGAAAAGTGAGCAATGCCGTTTTGAAAAAGCTGATACACTACCTCTCGATCGCTGCAGAAGTCCGTGGCACAGACGCAACAGGCATCGCCTACGTCCGGGACGGCAGCATCGTCACCTACAAAAAGCCGAAACCGGCACACAAGGTCAAGCTGTTCTTTCCCAGGGACACGAGAGCGGTCATCGGGCACACCCGGTTCACAACCCAGGGCAGCGAGAAGCGGAACTGCAACAACCACCCGTTCGAGGGACACTGCGGCACAGAATCGTTCGCCCTCGCCCACAACGGCGTGCTGTACAACGACAGGAAGCTTCGCCGGGAACAGCACCTCCCGCCAACCTCGATCGAAACCGACAGCTACGTCGCTGTGCAGCTTCTGGAACAGGGGCAGCAGCTGGACAAGGAAAACATCCGGAGAACCGTAGAACTGGTGGAAGGCAGCTTTGTCTTTACGATTTTGAGAAATGACAATACGCTGTTTCTGGTGAAAGGCAATAATCCGTTGACTTTGTATCATTTTCCGAAAATCGGACTTTACGTCTACGCCAGTACAAAGAGCATTTTGGACAATGCTTTGAAAAAGGTAAAGCTGAATGACAAGCACTGTGAAGTGGATATTTCAGAAGGTGAAATTTTGGAGATCAATTCTGCCGGAAACCTTAGCAGAAGTACCTTTACCATGCAGGACTACATCCACACTATGTTCAACCCGTACAATTGGGATCAACTGGATTACGCAAAATGGTGGATGGAAGATGAACGGGAAGAACTGCTGTTGGAATACTGCGGCACATTTGGCGTTTCGGAAGAAGAAGTAGAATTGTTGCTGGAAGTCGGCTATGATCCGGACGAGATCGAAGAACTGCTTATGGATACAGCGGCAATGGAGGAAGCAATTAGCGAGGCAAAAACACTGTTACAGTGTGAAGCATAAAACGAAAAATTGGAGGAATTTGACATGAAGGAATTTATCGCAGGACTGGTACTGACACTGGTGATCGGCGGCATTGGAATTGCCATCGAAATGCAGGAACGGGAGGAGGTGAAGTACATCAATGCCGATTGCAATTGAAATGTTTCTGGCAGGAGTTGCCTGCGGCGTGGAACTGCTGGCACTGGTCAAGAAGAGTAAGTAAAAATTCTGTTTGCGGGAGGCTTGGCATGACGCTGAGCCTCTTTTTTTAGAGGGAGGAAGAAATGTTAGAAGAAACAACAACGATTAGAAGCAAAGCGATTTTCTCAGACGACAAAGAGCACCGTTTGCTTTTGCGGAAAGAATGGGACAGCGAGAAACCATCTGCAATGGTCATTATGATCAACCCGAATACAGCGGATACGGTCAACTTTGATATGACCACGATGCTGGTTCTCAATAACGTCAGCAGGCTCGGTTTTGGCAGCGTCAATATCGTGAATCTGTACAGCAGAATCATGGAAAAGCTCAATCTTCGTTTCAACGGTGATGATGAATTGATCGATGATGATTCGGATGCTGTGATTGAACAGTACGCTGCAATGAGCGATGCCATTATCATTGCATGGGGCACGATCGGAAAGA
>ERZ791826.1273-NODE-1273-length-15541-cov-7.933747_pt1 | contig 15541 bp, 11 predicted proteins | sample MGYA00510297_ERZ791826 | MGnify/ENA primary metagenome ERZ791826 (study PRJEB30046, sample SAMN00792004) | human gut metagenome | study: EMG produced TPA metagenomics assembly of the A metagenome-wide association study of gut microbiota in type 2... | reverse complement strand
ACCTATGACGCAAAGCACAATGACCGCAGATTTGATGTAGAAAATAGTGAGCATATTGACGCAGAGAGAACGAAGATGAATGTGTACTGGGATTGTTATCAGGGGTACAGCCTGCAGAATGATAAGGACGAGCGGGCGAGATTCACTTTTACGGAAATAGAAAAAGCATATTATGTTGAGAAATATTCAGACCATGTGGACGGTCAGAATGAGAGAAACCGGAAAGCAAGACACTATGACCGAGTAAAAACGATTGATGCTATTCTTGAAAATAATAAAACGTGTCCGGAAGAAACTTTATTACAGTTTGGAAACATGGACGGTGCGGTGTCTGCTGATGTGCTTGCACAGGTCAGTGCAGAATATTTCGAGGAATTTAACAGACGGTATGGTTCCCATGTTCATATACTGGACTGGGCTTTGCATCTTGATGAAGCAACACCACATATTCATGAACGGCATGTATGGCATTGGTGGATATGGAGAATGCCAAGAGAGAATTGAAAAGAGTGAGTGCGGTATAAAACTGGGAGAAAAAATAGGACTGCTGTACGAGTGGTAAAATTTACAGCCATTTGTACAGCTTTTACCTACCAAGATAAGAAATAATATGCTAAGATATATCGAGATAGGGTTCTAAGGAAAATGGCTAGAACCATTGTAAATACAAGGAAAATCGAGGTTATACCAAGCTATGCGAGAAAAAATAAAGGTCCTCATGGTTTGCCACGGCAACATCTGTCGTTCCCCCATGGCGGAATTCGTAATGAAAAAATTAGTATCCGATGCCGGTCTCGCCGCCTACTTCCAGATTGCCTCCGCGGCCACCAGTACAGAGGAAATCTGGAACGGCATCGGGAATCCGGTGTATCCGCTGGCGAAGGCGGAGCTGGCGAGGCATGGGATATCCTGTGAGGGGAAGCGGGCCCGGCAGGTGACGAGAGCGGATTATGCGGAATATGATTATCTGATTGGTATGGATGGTGCGAATATCCGCAACATGCTGCGGATATTCGGGGGAGACCCGGAGGGGAAAGTAGCGAAGCTGCTTTCCTACGCGGGATCGGAACGGGATATCTCGGATCCATGGTATACGGGAGATTTTGGAACGGCCTACGATGACGTCCTGGAAGGCTGTACCGCATTCCTTGAATATTTACAACAAAACAGCAAAATCGACACATGATCTGACACTGTCAACACTGCATACATGACATGGATGTCATGTATGCAGTGTTGACAGAATCACCACATTTTTCTCACAATTCCTTCGCAGATGTCTTTTATTATAAGAGGCAGATAAGGGGAAAGAAATGTTCACAAGATTTTTAATGGAACAGGAGGAATGAGAATATGAGAAGATGGAATTTACCCCAGGTGAATACAAAAGTAATGTGTGCAGTGTTGACAGCTGCTATGGTGATGACAGGATTTACGGCATGTGGAGGAACAACATCTGCGGGTACGGAGAGCGTAGCAAGTGAATCAGCAGAACAGAAGGAGACGATCGCACCGGAGAGTACGACGGAGAGCACGGAGAGCGGTGAAGAGAAGGTGGAAGCTTATCTCGGTCAGATTACAGCGATTGACGGCAATGTGATCTCCATCGCACTGGCAGAGAAGCCGGAAGCTCCGGAGGGTGAAGCACCTGTTGGTGAGGCACCCAGCGGAGAAAAGCCGGATGGTCAGGCTCCCAGCGGTGAGGCACCCACAGGCGAAGCTCCGACCGGTGAGAAACCGGATGGCCAGGTCCCTGATGGTAACGGTGGCGCACCCAACGGAGAAGCACCGAACGGTCAGACTCCTGATGGCAATGGCAGCGCGCCCAACGGAGAAGCACCGAACGGTCAGAAACCAGAGAAAGACATGCTGGATCAGATGACCTTAACTCTCAGCGGAGATACTATGACTATCACAGTCAATGACGATACGATCATTACGATTGACGGAGAAGATGCCACTCTGGACGAACTTCAGGTAGGCGATACCGTATCCTTCTTCCTGGATGGTGAGATCGTAACTTCTTTAAGTGTTGGTATGCCGGAGTCGACACAGCCTATGCAGGCCCCGGAGCAAAATTAAGCTGACGTAAAAGCATGGTACCGAGAATCTCTGCCATTTCTTCCGGGGACTGGGGATCGGATTCTTTCAGCCAGGTCTCCACGACACCGACACAGCCGGTGATAATGAAGGAGCAGAGATATTCATAATTAGCATCGGATTGCGCACTTTCCAGAACCTGGAGAGTGCGCTTTTCAATCTGATCCTTCAGACGGTTGACGAAAGCCAGATCTCCATGAGGCCCGATCATGACCTTGGCCAGATCCCTGTTTCGGTCCAGAAAACGGAAGAATTCCAACAACGGCCCCTGAGAGGCCAGAGAATTGGTAACGACCGGTTTCTGCTCCATGATTTCATTAAATTCCAGGAACATTTCATCCTCGATTTTATGGAGCATATCGTAGATATCATCATAATGCAGATAAAAGGTTCCGCGGTTGATATCCACCAGTTCGGTCAGTTCCTTGATGGAGATATCCTGAATATCGTGGGTTTCCAACATTTTTACCAGACCCTGTAATAAGAGAGCCCGGGTCTTGCGCACACGGCGATCCATTTTTTCCATAAGACAATCCACCAGCCTTTCCGGGAAAAGAAGAAATCATTTCCTATATGTAATACAAATCTGAATTTTTTCTAAAATAATAGACGAACATCGCGAAAATGTCTAAAAATAAACAATCACAAAAAATCTGTAGCTTGCTTTTTCTTCCCCATTATTATATTTTGCATGTGGCAGAAAATCAACACAAGTTCATTAAATGACATTAATACAATTTCTCATCTTTGTAGTAAGTCTTTACAGATGCGGGGAAACCTTTTAAACTAGAGGCATACAAAAACAGATACATAAATAAGGGTACAAAGGGAGAAATATATCAGGAGGAAACCATGGCAGACAACACTGAGAAAGACAAAAAAGATAACTCCTTTATGATGAAGCTTGCCACGCTTATTGTGGACAAGCGGAAAGGATTTTATCTGATCTTCATCGTTTTGTGCGTATTTTGCGTATTATCCATGAACAGGGTTAAGGTCAATAATGACCTGACTACATATTTGCCGGATACCACAGAGACCAGGAGGGGACTGGATCTGATGGATTCGGAATTTACCACGTATGGCTCCGCCCGGATCCTGATCTGTAACGTGACGTTTGACGAGGCACAGAAACTGGCAGATCAGGTGGAGGAGATGGACGGTGTCAGCATGTTGGATTTCGATGACACCGAGGATCATTACCATGACATGGAGGCTTTATTGTCTGTCACTTTTGATGAGGAAGCAGACACGGAAGCTACACAGCAGCATCTGGATGAGGTATTGGATGCATTGTCCGATTATGATGTTTACTATTCTTCCGATATCGGTCAGGAAGAGCGTGACGCGGATGACTTGAATAATGATATGATCGTCATTCTGTTGTTGGCAGCAGTGGTTATCGTAGCCGTATTGTTATTTACCTCTACGACTTATGCGGAAATCCCGGTTTATCTGACTACATTTATTGTGGCAGCTATTTTGAACAAAGGTACGAACTACTGGTTCGGAACCATCAGCTTTGTAACGAACTCTATTGCGGTGGTGCTGCAGTTAGGTCTGGCAGTAGACTATGCTATCATTCTTGCTCACCGTTTTATGGAAGAACATGAGGACAAGGATGCCAGAGAGGCTGTGATTGTTGCTTTGAGTAAGGCAATCCCGGAGATTTCCTCCAGTTCCCTGACCACCATCTCCGGTATGGTAGCCATGATGTTCATGCAGTTTAGAATTGGTTATGATATGGGTATCATTCTGGCAAAATCCATTATTTTCAGTATGGTAGCCGTATTCTTCCTGATGCCCGGACTGTTGTTGACCTTTTCCAAGGCCATCGACAACACCCATCACAAGAGCTTCGTGCCGAAGATCACAGCAGTCGGTAAGTTTTGTGTGGCTACCCGCTACATCATACCGCCTATTCTGATCGTAGGTGTTATTATAGCATTTTTCCTGTCCAATAAGGCAAACTACGTGTACGATACCAATACTCTGGAATCCAGTACTATGAGTGATAATAAATTTTCTGTCAGCATGGTAAATAAGGAATTCGGTATGGTGAACCAGTTGGCGGTCATTGTGCCGAACGGTGATTATGAAAAAGAGGCACAGACACTGAAAGCTCTGGAAAAGCTTGATGTGGTGAAATCCTGTCAGGGACTTGGCAATATCGAGGCCATGGACGGCTATATGCTGACGGATAAGCTGACCCCCAGGCAGTTTGCGGAACTGATCGATCTGGATATTGAAGTGGCGGATATGTTGTATTCGGCATATGCACTGGATCAGAGCAATTATGGTGCGCTGGTCAGTGGCGTCAGTGAATACGAAGTTCCGTTTATTGATATGTTCCTGTTCATTTATGACCAGAAGGAAAGCGGCAACATCACACTGGACGATGATCTGGAAGAAACTCTGACGGATGCCTATTCCCAGATCTGCATTGCGAAAGATCAGCTGCTGGGCGAAGACAATTCCCGATTTGTTCTGGAATTAAATGTTCCGTATGAAGGTGAGGAAACTACCGCAGCATTGGATCAGATCCGCAATACTGTGGCGAAGTTTTATAATATAGATGACATTCTGCTGGTCGGTAACGCCACCAGTGATAAGGATCTGGGCGATTCCTTCGCAACAGATAACACGATCATCACGGTGCTGACGGCATTGTTTGTTATGATCATCCTGCTGTTTACCTTCCAGTCCGCCGGTCTGCCGGTACTGTTGGTTGTAACGATTCAGGGTAGTATCTGGATGAACTTCTCACTGCCGTATCTGTTGAATGAAAATGTATATTTCCTGGGATATCTGGTAGTATCTGCGATCCAGATGGGTGCAACGATTGACTACGCTATCGTCATCACCAGCCGATACATGGATCTGAAGACCTATATGCCGATCAAGGAAGCAGCCATTGAGGCACTGAATCAGGCGTTCCCCACCATCGTTACCAGTGGATCCATGCTGGTATCTGCGGGATTTATTATCAGCTATGTATCTTCCAATGCAGCGGTAGCGGCCATCGGACTGGCTCTTGGTCGTGGTACTCTGACATCTATTTTGTTGGTACTGCTGGCATTGCCGCAGACACTGCTGATTGGAGATATTATTATCCAGAAGACAGCATTTACGCTGAAACGTGATCTGGCAAAGCCGTTACCTTCGGCCGGAAGAATTCGTATGAACGGTCATATTAAGGGCTATGTCAATGGTGTGTTGGAAGGTGATTTCGTCGGTGTCATAGATGGTGAAATGGGAGCTGTGGTCCGTCCCAAAGATACTGTGACGATGGAGCGGGACGATGCTCCGGAAGAAAACTATCCCAGACTGGAAGCCCAGGAGCTGCCGGAGCACGAAGCAGCAGGACAGGAAGAACCGGCTGGAGAAAATACAGTGGAAGCAGCCGGAAAAGACGGGGAAATTTCGGACAACAGTGAGGACAGAAATACGGAAAAAACAGCAGAAAGCGAGGGAACAGAAGATGAACAGTAAGAGATTATTATGTTTCCTGCTGGGAGCAGCATTGGTCCTGCAGACACCGGCCACCGCCTATGCAGCAGAAACTTTGACCTATGAGCAGTACAGAGGCGGCAGCGGTTATAGCAGCACGATAAAGGAGCAGGATTATGCAGTCATAGAGATCAGCACGGAGGAGGATCTGCGGAAACTGGTGGAGAACTGTGTACTGGACAGTTGGTCCAGAGATAAAAAAGTAGTGCTGCAGAACGACATTGTTCTGAGCATGACAGGTGAACTCAGTATTCCTACGTTTGCAGGAATCTTTGACGGCAGCGGTTTTACTATTTCCAATGTGAAACTGACCGGAGAAGGTTCGGCAGTGGGATTGTTCCGCTATGTGCAGGAGGGAGCAAAAGTCCGCAACCTTACGGTCACGGGGGAAGTATCTCCCTCTGGAAGTCAGGATCAGGTCGGCGGTATCGTCGGTGTGAACTATGGCAGCATTGAAAATTGTAAATTTACCGGAAATGTGGTCGGTGATACGGATGTCGGCGGTATTGCCGGAGTCAATGCCGAGAGCGGAGAGATCCGTCGGTGTGAATCCTCCGGAAATGTGATCGGCAATCATTCCGCAGGCGGTATTGTGGGCAACAACCACGGTATTCTGAATAACTGCAGCAACAATGGCAATATCAATACGTACAGCACGGAAGTGACTTATGATCTGGAAGATATCACCATGGACAATCTGGAGCAGATAAACAGTACCTCCAATGTGGCAGCTCATACGGACACCGGCGGTATCGCAGGTATTTCGGATGGTAAGATTTATTATTGCTCCAATTCCGGTGCCATCGGCTACCAGCATGTAGGCTATAATACCGGAGGTATCGTAGGCAGACTGCATCAGGGCTATCTGCAGAACTGCACCAACACCGGATATGTGCAGGGCAGAAAAGATGTGGGCGGTATCGTGGGTCAGATGGAGCCGTTCCTGGAAATCCAGTATCTCAGTGACAAGCTGAAGGAACTGGATACGGAGACAGACAAATTCCTGGATATGTTGGATGCCACCCAGAAGGATGTGAGCAGCTATAGCAAACAGGCATCCGGTATTGCCAAGAGTATCAGTTCGAACCTGAAGGATGCCAACAATGCGGGAAGTTCTCTGACCGGGACCGCTCATGATCTGTGGTATATTTACAATCAGGAGCTGAACGGCGTCAGCAACGATCTGAAAGTCCTGAATGACGATCTGAACAAGCAGGCGGATAATGACAAGAATAACGGCAACAGTCATGACGTTACCATCAGTGGAAATGACATTTGGAATGGTAACTGGGGTGGCGATGGCGATCATGACGTCAGTGGCGGAAACATTACCATCACCGTACCGAACGATACGGAGAGCTATAAATCGGCACTGAAAAAATTCGGAGAGAATGCCACCAAGCATCTGGATAACATGACGAATGCTTCCACGGATCGCAGTGGCGGTATCAAAGATAATCTGGACACACTGAATGACAGGCTCGACAAGGCTTTTGACCAGTTGGGTCAGTTGGGGGATGTACTGGAAGCCGGGACAGACAGCACCAGTGCCCACATGGATGAGCTGATGGATCAGGCCAGAGTTCTGCGGAATCTGGTCAGCGAAATCCGGGATGATCTCTTCCGGTATGAAGGAATTTCTGTAGAAGATACTTCGGATGAGTCAGCCAGCAAGGAAGAGGTGAACCCCGGAGATCCCGATGCGGAGGATGACACCGCAGAACCGGAAGAAACCGAAGAAGCGCGCTATGATACTTCCAGCTTCCAGAAGGGAAAGGTCACCTTATGTGTGAACCGCGGTACGGTGGAAGCCGATACGAATGTGGGCGGTATCGTTGGACAGGTGGCAACGGAATACGATTTTGACCCTGAGGACGATATCACTTTAACCGGAACGGAGAGTTTCGATGTGGAGCAGACGGTCAAGGCAGTCATCAGAGACAGCCGCAACCTTGGAGACGTGACCGGTAAAAAAGACTATGTCGGCGGTGTGGTCGGTAAAGCAGAATATGGCGCAGTCATTTCCTGTGAGTCTTATGCACCCGTAGAGAGTACCGGAGGCAGCTATGTGGGAGGAATTGCCGGATCTGCCAGCTATGCGATCCGCAGCTGTTACAGCATGGGCAGGATCACCGGTAAAAATAATATCGGAGGTATTGCCGGAGAAGGCTGTGATATTTTCTACAGCTATGCGTACAATGATCTGGATATGTCCGGCGAAGGCCAGGGCAGCATTGCCGGAAAAGTCAGTGATGATGGAACTCTGTATGGCAACTATTATGTGGAAGGCGGAGCCGGTGGCGTAGACGGCATTGGTTATCAGGGCGGTGCTACCCCGTTGTCCTACCAGGAATTCTGCAGCAAAGACGTTCCGGACGCTTTCTCACAGTTTACCATTACCTTCCAGGCGGATGGTGTAGAAGTGGCTTCCTATAAATGCGGTTACGGGGATTATCTGTCGGCAGACCAGATTCCGGAAGTACCGGAGAAGGATGGCTATTACGGTGTATGGCCGGATTATGATTTCAGTGATATTACCGGTAATAAAGTGCTGGAAGCAGAGTATGAGGAATGGACCGCATCCATTGCTTCCGCAGAGAAAAACGATAACAATAAGGCACTGGTTATGGCAGAAGGCAACTTCTATCCCAATGCAGCATTGCATCTGCAGGTAGAGGGAAATACTTATACAGTATCCATGACCAATTCCATGGAAGAGGATGCACCGGACTATACCGGAGAAGCAACCTTGCGTGTCTACTGTGAGGATGCGGATAACACTGTCATAGAGGTAGCACAGGATGGAGAGTACACGGAAGTGGAATCCACTGTGATCGGCAGCTATAGACAGTTTACCATGGAAGTGCCCGGCAGCTTCCGCACGGTAGAGGCCGAGGGCAGTCATACACTGCTGATCGTACTTTGCATCGTCGGTGGTGCAGTCGTGATCCTGTTGATCGTATTGTTAGGGAAAAAAGCGGCAAAACGCCGGAAGACGCGCAAGGCGGCAAAACGTGACCGGAAAGCCGGAAAAGCTGACGAGGACCAGAGTGGCAAAACGGATGCAGCAGAAGATGCCGGACAGACGGCTGACGCAGAGGAATAACAATGATTCAGGCAGTTTTATTTGACATGGACGGTACGCTGATCGATACCGAAAAATATTACCGTATTTTCTGGCCGAAGGCACTGGCAGCCTGTGGGTATACCATGACAGATGAGCAGGCACTTACGATGCGCAGTCTGGGACGCCCCTTTGCCCCCAGACAGCTCAAGGACTGGTACGGTGAAGATTTTGACTATTATGTGGTGCGTGACAAACGAAAAGAGATGATGGAGGAAACACTGGACCGGGAGGGCATCAAATGCAAGCCCGGTGCCGTGGAGCTTCTGGAAGATCTGAAAAAAAGGCATATCACCGCAGCGGTTGCCACAGCGACGGATCTGGAGCGGACGGAAAAATATCTGGCGATGGCAGGACTTCGGCCGTATTTTGAGAAACTGATTTCGGCCACTATGGTAGCAGAAGGTAAGCCGTCCCCGGATATTTATCTCTATGCCTGCAAGCAGCTGGGACTGGCACCGGAAGAGTGCATGGCCGTGGAGGATTCTCCCAACGGAGTCATGAGTGCTTACCGCGCCGGCTGTAAGGTTGTGATGGTGCCGGATCAGACACAGCCAGATGAAAAATTAAAAAAATGTCTGTATGCCTGCGTACCGACCCTGGCAGATATCAGCCACCTCATTTAGAGGTGGCTATATTTGTTATAGTAGCTTGATTTTTGTATTCCAGTGTGTTATTATTTTAACGATTAGAGTGACTATTCGGAAGACAATGAAATCAAGCGGGACTGCTTTGTCATGCTTGCATGTAAAAAGTAGTTTTGCTTGATTTTAGGTGACTCGAATAGAGTCACCGCCACACATATGAGCAAAAATAGCTGCGCAGCAGCGAAAGCACGATTTATCGTGCGATTTTGCGAATAATGTGTGGAATGTATTCATACTTGGAGCCCACGAGGGGCGGAAAGGAATGGAAGAAAATGAATTTTGATGACATCGTAGCAAAAGTAAAAGAGTGTGGGAAGAAGACCGTCGCAGTCTCCGTTGCACAGGACAGTGCAGTACTGGAAGCTGTACATGAGGCCAAGAGACTGGGCATTGCAGATGCAATCCTGGTAGGTGATGAGGCAAAGATCCGTGAGATCGCAGCCGGACTGAATATGGACCTCTCCGATTATGAGATCATCAATGAGCCGGATATGATCGAAGCTTCCCTGAAAGCTGTAAAGCTGGCACATGACGGCCGTGCAGATATGTATATGAAGGGCCTGATCGACTCCAAGAACTTCTTAAAGAGCGTACTGAACAAAGAAGTAGGCCTTCGTACCGGTGGAACCCTGTCTCATGTATGTGTATTTGAGATTCCCGGCATTGACAGACTTCTGTTCCTGACCGATGTTGCATTCATGACCTATCCTACACTGGAGGAGAAGGTTCAGATCATCAAGAACACCATTCCGGTATGTAATGCCTGCGGCGTTGCAGAGCCTAAGGTAGCACCTTTAGCAGCAGTTGAGGTTGTAAATCCCAAGATGCCCGTTACCGTAGATGCGGCAGAACTGACTAAGATGTGTGAAGAAGGACAGATCCCCGGCTGTATCGTAGACGGCCCGCTGTCTCTTGACCTGGCGATCGATCCCGAGGCAGCCAAGCATAAGGGAGCTACCGACCGTAAGATCCAGGGTGATGCAGATGTATTGCTGTTCCCGGATATCCATGCCGGCAACCTGGTATACAAAGCAATCGTACATATGGTAAAAGTAAAGAACGGATGCATCCTGACCGGTACCAAGGTACCCGTAGTCCTGACCAGCCGTTCCGATACCTTCGAGACCAAGGTATACTCCCTGGCACTGGCTGCAGTTGTAGCAGAAGAGATGCAAAAGAATCAGAAATAAGCTATGGATATCGTGATCGAAGCCGCTGTGGAAGCTGCGGGAGAACTGCTGTCGGCAGGTATAGATGCTGTAGTGGACAAAGCGGTAAAGCATAAGAGCGAATATAAGAGTGAATATAGGAGGAAACACACAATGGCAATCAAGAGTCTGATCATCAACCCCGGTTCCACCTCCACCAAGATCGGTGTATTTGAGGATGAGAACTTATTATTTGAAGAAACCCTGAGACATTCTACCGAGGAGATCTCCAAATACGATACTATTTTCGAACAGAAGGATTTCCGTAAGAAGATCATTACCGATCTGCTGGCAGAGAAGAACTGCGATCTGAAGAGCTTCAACGTGATCGTAGGACGTGGCGGTCTGTTAAAGCCTATCCCCAGTGGTACCTATGCGGTAACCGATGATCTGCTGGAGGATTTAAAAGTAGGTGTACAGGGTCAGCATGCTTCTAACTTAGGCGGTATTCTGGCAAGAGAGATCGGTGATGAGATCGGCGTTCCCTCTTACATCGTAGACCCCGTTGTAGTAGATGAGCTGATGCCCATCGCAAGATATTCCGGTCTGGAAGAGATCCCCAGAGGAAGTATCTTCCATGCCCTGAACCAGAAGGCAGTTGCCAAGAGATATGCAAAAGAGGCCGGCAAGCCTTATGAGTCCTTACGTCTGGTAGTCGTGCACATGGGCGGCGGTGTATCCGTAGGCGCACATGAGGACGGCAAGGTTGTAGACGTATTCAGTGCATTTGACGGTGATGGTGCATTCTCTCCGGAGCGTGCAGGCGGTGTGCCTTGTGCAGCACTGGTAAAAATGTGCTTCTCCGGAAAATATACCGAGAAGGAGATCAGTGCAAAGCTGATCGGCAAGGGCGGACTGAATTCTTACCTGGGTACCAACGATATGCGTGAAGTTACCAAGCGTGCCAATGAAGGCGATGCCAAGGCAGCGGAGGTGAAGCAGGCATTCCTGTTACAGGTAGCCAAAGACATCGGTGCTATGGCCTGTGTGCTGAACGGCAAGGTAGACCAGATCGTTATCACCGGAGGCATTGCATATGGTGAGGATGTAGTGGCTAAGCTGAAAGAGAGATGCGGCTGGATCGCTCCTGTGACCGTATATCCCGGTGAGGACGAGCTGTTAGCTCTGGCTCAGGGCGCTCTGCGTGTCATGAACGGCGAAGAACAGGTGAAGCAGTACTAATTTAGAGTAAAAATATAGAACTCCCGGTGGAATGATTCCATCGGGAGTTTTTCTATTTCAGGGAATAGACTTTCTGTCAGCACTATCGTTTTAACTAAAAATCAGCTTTGACAGAATCCCCAGTACCAGCATGTGTGCCGGATAAAAGGCATAGCAGGCAAGCTGGATCTTGCGGTTATGCGCGCCCTGGCGTCCATGGTAGCACCACAGAAGCGGCAGACACAACAGCGCCAGCCCCTGTTCTGAAATTTCGAAGGCATGACCGAAAAGCTGTAATGGAATCTGCATTCCTGCCAACAGCATGACATTGATCCAGTAGAGCCCGGCAAATTGTCCGGCAAGCTGCCACCATTTTTTCCCATGGAAGAGATAGAATACGATAACGGTCAGAACGCCTTCCCCGTAATAGTCGAACATGAGGAGGGTTGCCAGCACGTAGCCTATTGCAGATAGCAGCAGAATCGCCGGAATCCACAGCCAGACCGGACATTTTTTCCGTAGGGTATCCATTGCCCAGATACACAGGAAGCCTGTGAGCAGTGTCCAGATCACGTTCTGATGAAATGGATAGAATAACAGCCCGCTGTACATCAGATTGATGGGAAGCTCAGACAGAATGGCCAGAAGAAGCAGGCGCATGCAATATTTTTTCTTATCATGGGTATGGAAGAAGCCTTCCACCAGGAAAAAGGCGAACATGGGAAATGCCAGTCTGCCGATGCCGGTCAGCCACCAGGCATCTCCGGCGAGGGTAGCCCACAGGTGATCACAGAACATGAACGCCATAGCGAGGATATGCAGCGTCAGAGCACTGAGATCCGGTGGGAAAATAGAACAATGGGATCCTTTGTTTTGCAAAATAAAACTCCTTTCAAAATTCCTTACGGAAGGATATAGTTGCATTATATCTTGTTTATGCGCTATAGTAAATATATCTGTGAAAGAGTATATGAAATTCCAATTATGGCTTACCCGGCATTTATATGCCGCAAAGCCTGTCGGGCGAACAGATATTGACAGAAAAACAAAATGCAGCACAGGAGGAATACAATGCGTCGTAACGATCGTGAGATTACAGAATTTTCGGAAATGACAGATGTCATGAAGAGGTGTGATGTGTGCAGACTTGCACTGAATGATGAGGAAGGCTATCCGTATCTTCTGCCGTTGAATTTCGGAATGGAAGAGACGGACGGCAGAGTGACACTCTATTTTCACGGGGCAAAAGAAGGAAAAAAATATGACTTGATCCGTAAGGATGCCAGGGCAAGCTTCGAGATGGATTGCTCCCACAGACTGGTGCTGTCGGAGAAGGAAGACGGCTGTCAGTGCACCATGGAATACGAGAGCGTGATCGGTCAGGGAACTATAGAGATCCTGTCGGATGCGGAAAAACAGAAAGCATTGAATCTTCTGATGAAGCAGTACTATCCTGACAGAACGGAGAATTTCGTATTCCGACCGGAAGTCGTAGCCAGGACGGAGATATTCTGCCTGAAAGTGGAGCATATGACGGGGAAGAAACGTTTCAAAAAGTCGTAGAAGATATCTTCTATTGATATCCCCACGGGATGGGGCAGCAGGAAGTCTGAGATAGAAAAGAGAGGATGAGGGACAACTATGTATACAGATGGACAGATCTATATGGGCCTGGCAGATGGTCAGCGTGTGAATATGCCGCTGAATATGAGTAACCGCCATGGACTGATCGCAGGAGCCAGCGGCACCGGCAAGACGATCACTATGAAGGCTATGGCAGAATCTTTTTCAGACGCGGGAGTTCCGGTATTTTTGTGTGATGTGAAGGGGGATGTCTCCGGCATTGCCACAGCGGGTGTGGCTTCGGAATCCATGGACAGGAGGATTGATAAATTCGGTATCCGCAACAGTTTTTCCTATAAGGCTTATCCGGTCTGCTTCTGGGACATCTATCAGGAGAACGGCCATCCGGTGAGAGCCACCATCTCCGATATGGGACCGGAGCTTTTATCTCGTATTCTGGGGCTCACCGCTGCGCAGGAAGGTGTATTGAATATTGTCTTCCGGATCGCGGATGACAAGGGACTTTTATTGATCGACTTAAAGGATCTGCGTATTCTGCTGAATTATGTGGCAGAACACAAGGATGACTATCTGACCACCTACGGAAGTATCTCCAAGCAGTCCGTGGGCGGTATTCTGCGGGCGTTACTGCCTCTGGAGAATCAGGGCGGAGATCTCTTTTTCGGAGAACCGGATCTGGATATTTATGACTGGATGCGTACGGATGTGTACGGCAAGGGTATCGTCAACGTACTGAATTGTGTAAAGCTGGTGCAGAATCCCACACTGTATGCCAGCTTCCTGTTATGGATGATGTCAGAATTATTCCAGAAGCTTCCCGAGGCGGGAGATCTGGAAAAGCCGAAGCTGGTATTTTTCTTCGATGAGGCACACCTGTTGTTTGCTGATGCACCGAAGATACTGGTGCAGAAGATCGAGCAGGTGGTGAAGCTGATCCGCTCCAAGGGTGTGGGCATCTATTTTGTGACCCAGAGTCCCAGTGATATCCCCGATTCCGTACTGGCACAGTTAAGCAACCGGGTACAGCATGCCCTCCGGGCGTATACCCCTGCGGAGCAGAAGGCTGTCCGGGCGGCAGCACAGTCTCTGCGGGCTAATCCGGCGTTTAAGGCAGAGGAAGTCATCATGGAGTTAGGTGTAGGAGAAGCGCTGACATCCTTCCTGGATGAGAACGGCGTGCCCGGCATTGCCCAGCGTACCTCTATCATCTGCCCCCAGAGCTTTATGGGACCTGTGGATGAGACGGAGCGCAGGAATCTGATGGCGAGAGACGGCATGGGACGCTACGATGAGGCGGTGGACAATATTTCTGCCTACGAAGTGTTGACAGATACCATGGAGCATGAGGCGAAAGCGGCGCAGCTGGCAGCAGAGCGGGCACAGCTGGAGAAGGATAAGGAAGCTCTGGCAAAGCAGCAGGCAAAACTGCAGGAATCCACCGTAAAGCAGAAGCAGAAGGAATGGGAAGCCGCACAGAAAAAGAAGGAAAAGGCAGCGGAACGCAGACAGGCCCAGATCGAGCGTCAGCTGATCAACACCGGTGCCCAGGTCATCAAGAGAGGAATTTTGAGTACACTGTTTGGAAAGTAATTAGGAATAAAATTCTTTTGATGCTTATTCTGCCATCGTCAGCGGACGGAAAGATTATGCAAAACGATGGAAAGGCTAGAATAACTGGAACCAGAGAAAGTGTCCGCCAAAGATCAGCCAGAGGACGGACAGAACCGACAGCAGGATACAGACGATGGTCTCCGCCGGCTGCCGGGGGCGTCTGCAAAGTAACGGCGGTAGAGCGATGGCAAGCAGAAGGATCGGAATCCCGTACCGGAAAAGCATAAGCCCGATGGCAAAGGCACCCAAAGCCAGGGTGAAGAGTGCTTCGTCTAAATTTGCTTCATTTTGTATAAATAAGAACGCACCAGTAAAGAAGAGAAACGCAAGAAGGATCACGGAAAAAATACTAAGACAGAGGATGCGAAGCCATTTCGCGGCTCTGTCTTTTTTCTGTTGGCTTACCTCGGCGATGACATCGCTCAGGAGTGTATTGGTGTCAGCAGAGGGCAGGGCAATCCGCTCACCGCGACAAAGCTCTTCAACCGATACCGACAGCGCAGCCGCCAGATCGTCCAACAGAGAAATGTCGGGGTAAGCATTGCCCGTTTCCCTTAATTAAAGATATTGTTGGGTAAAAAAGAAAGGTCAGTCGA
>ERZ791826.1258-NODE-1258-length-15706-cov-3.239793_pt1 | contig 15706 bp, 10 predicted proteins | sample MGYA00510297_ERZ791826 | MGnify/ENA primary metagenome ERZ791826 (study PRJEB30046, sample SAMN00792004) | human gut metagenome | study: EMG produced TPA metagenomics assembly of the A metagenome-wide association study of gut microbiota in type 2... | reverse complement strand
AGTGGATGAGTTACCTGGAAACTGGACAGATCCTTTGATATATCCGAAATTGATAGAAAAGTATTTACAGGTAAAAATGGTTCTATAATTGTAACAACAGCCTGCCTTAATCTACATTCCACGATTTCAACAAATTTCAATTTTTGTATGATTATATTTGACACATTCCATTTTCTAAGGTTATGATATAGGAGTTAGGGATATATTTTTTGGGTTAGTTATGCATAACTTATGATACCATTTATTAAGCAGAATTAACCAAAGATTAAGGAGATATGAAGGGAGAATGAAAATGAGATTATTAAAAAAAGCAGCGGCAGTATGTATGTCAGTAATACTTGGAACAATGGTATTTGCAGGATGCGGTTCATCTTCGGCAACAGAAAGTAAGACAACACAGGCACAGCAGGAAGAAAAAACACAGGAATATGTAAAACAGGATATTGAAGTTGCGGCACTTAAAGGACCTACAGCTATAGGCATGGTTAAGATTATGGACGATGCTAAAAATGGTAATGCACAGAATAATTATAATTTCCATATAGAGGCGACAGCGGATGCATTCACAACGCAGCTTATTAAGGGAGATATCCAGATTGCAGCCCTTCCTTGTAATGCGGCAGCGACACTTTACAATAAGAGCAATGGCAAGATTCAGGTGCTTGGAATTAATACACTTGGTGTATTATATATTCTTGATACAGGTTCAGGCGTACAGAATGTGGCAGACCTTAAGGGAAAGACAATATATAGTACAGGAAAGGGAACGACACCTGAATATACTTTAAGATATCTTCTTAAGTCGGCAGGGATAGATCCTGATAATGATGTCAATATTGAATTTAAGTCAGAAGCTTCTGAGGTTGCGGCAGTTATGACACAGAGTAGTGAAGAGGTCGTTGCAATGCTTCCACAGCCATATGTAACTACAGTGCTTGCTAATAATTCTAATGCAAGAGTTGCCCTTGATGTTACAAAGGAATGGGAAAAGCTTGCCGGAAGTGACAGCACGGTTGTTACAGGTGTAGTCGTAGTTAATACCGAATATTATAAGAATAACAGGCAGGCTGTTGACAGATTTGTAGAGGAATATAAAAAATCTGCTGATTATGTCAATGCAAATGTAGATGAAGCAGCACAGCTGGTAGAAGATTTTGATATATTCAAAGCAGCAGTAGCAAAGATGGCGATACCGGCATGTAATATTACATTTATAAATGGCAGTCAGATGAAGACTAAGATTAGTAATTATCTTAAGGTATTATTTGATGAAAATGAGGCTGCAGTAGGCGGTAAGCTGCCGGATGATGGATTTTATATCCAGTAGTTAAAATGGAGAAGTAAATGAACGAAGAATTATTAATATTTTGGAATAATATAAAGAATAATACACAGGTAAGACAGAGTGTAAGCAAAATCAGAAGCCTGATAAAGAATGAGAATATACATGATGAATTTGCAAAGCTTTTATATGGCAATGAAAATGTGCTGACAGAACAGATGGACAGTGATGATGCCAAAACAAGAAAAAATACGGCACTCCTTATAGGAGATATGGCAGATTGTTATCTTGGTAATGATATGGCTGATATGCTTATGGAGCTTTTATATAATTCATATAAAAAAGAGCTGCAGTTATTTGTAAAGCCATCATATCTTATGGCTCTTGGCAATTTTGATTACAGGACTTATATAGATAAACTTAAAAAAGATTTTAAGGAATTGGAAAAGCAGCCGGACGTGCCGGAAAATAAGAAACATAATGATGAGCAGAAAAGAATTATTTCTAATATGCTTATAGATATAGAGGGCGTGAAAAGACATAGATTTACAGGTGGAAATGTTCTGTCTAATATTATTCTTACAGCCAATAGAAAGCATGTAGATACGGTAGCGGAGCAGCTGCTTACAATTGATGGCATTGATAAGACACGTATTAAGACATTTCCGGCAGGGGTTATGGCAGCTACGGATAAGATTGATGAGATAATGAACATAAGGACATTTGATGAGATGCTATTCAGAGTCGCAGGAATGACGGTACTTGATAATGACAGTATGTTGGCTGCAAAGCAGATTGCTGATGGTGATTTGCTTAAGTTTCTTAACAAAAGACATGATAACAGAGAGGAAAGACCATATTATTTCAGAGTTGAACTAAGGAGTAAAATGGACATGAGGTCTAAGAGTGCATTTGTTAAAAAGTTCTCAAATGCTCTTGAAAATTATACAGACCGTAAACTGATAAATAGCAAGTCAGAATATGAGTTTGAATTAAGACTGATTGAAAATAAAGACGGAAAATTCAATTGTATGGTTAAGTTATATACACACAATGACAACAGGTTTGCATACAGGATTGAAAGCTCAGCAACCAGCATGAAACCTGTCAATGCTGCCTTGATTGTGGAACTTTCCAGAAAATATATGAAAGAAGATGCACAGGTGCTTGACCCATTCTGTGGAACTGCAACTCTTCTTATTGAGAGGCAGAAAGAAGTCAAAGGCAATACATCCTATGGTATTGATATAAGTGCAGATAATATAGAGAAGGCTAAGATAAATACAGAAGCCGCCGGACAGATTATACATTTTATTAATAAAGACTTTTTTGAATTTACGCATGAATATCTTTTTGATGAGATAATAACAGATATGCCTTTTGAAACGGCCAATAAATCCCATGAAGATATAAGACAGATATACAGACTGTTCTTTACAAATGCAGGAAGATATCTTAAAAATGATGGAGTAATCATTATGTATACACATAACAGAGAGTTTGTTAAAGAATATGCAAAGGCGTCAGGCTTTGAAATATTAGAACATCAGATAATATTTGAAAAAGCCGGAACTGACTTATATATAATGAGGGCTTCTGATTGATTTTAAAAAATATGTAAGATGATGGCAGGGAAAACTTAACGTCTTGATATTGACCCTTGAAAATGGTATAATACAAAAATATGTTATGCGAATGGAGGTTGGTAAGATGGCAGCGAGTGGAAGTGCGGGTGCGGCAAAGCAGACATCGGGCAGCACAACAAAAAGTACATCCAGAAGTAAAAATACATCATCTAAATCAAATACAACAGCCAGAAAAAGCCCGGCAAAGAAAAAGACATCAGGACACACCGGTGCCAGGTCTAAAAAACAACAGCAGATTCGTAGGGACGAGATGAAAGATAATATAATTGTACTAGCAATGATAGCCTGTACAATTATTTTACTGTTAAGCAATTTTAATCTTGCAGGAAGTATTGGCGAAAAGATAAAGTGGCTTATGTTTGGTCTTATAGGGATAATAGAATACATTTTTCCTATTATAATGCTTGGAATAGTATTCTTTCTTATATCCAACAGAGAATATATAGAGGTTGCAAGAATTAAATCGGCAGCACTTATAGTACTTATGCTGATGTTTTCATCAGGCTGGCAGAGAATTACAGATAATCCAGTGATAAAGTCAGCTTCTATTGGTGAATTTTTTAAATATTCAGCCAGGAATAAAGGCGGAGGAGGCTTTTTTGGAGGTCTTGTATGCAAGCTGCTTAGCGCTCTGGGTCTTTGGGGAAGTCTTGTAGTTATCATAGTTGTTTCAATAATATGCATTATCATAATTACTGAAAGTTCATTTATAAATGGAATGAATACGGTAAGGAGAAAAGGTACAAGAATGGTTCATGCCGCCAGGCAGGATTATGATATATACAGGCAGCATTCAGCAGGCAGGGTAAGAAAAGAAAAACAGGAATTATCTGAGGAAGAGTACCTTGCCATGAGACGTGAAAAGACCGAAGAGAGACTCCGTAAAAGAGACCGGATTAATGAAGAAAAAAAGCTTGCCCGCATGGACAAAAAACATACCGGCGTGACAAAGGATACACAGCTTAAGAAAAAAGAAATAGTTATAGACCCTGTTGATATACATGAGATAACGATTGATGAAGAAGCTTTAAATGATTCTTATAGTAAGGATATATATGATTTGTATGAAAATCATACAGATAGTAAATATAATGGTTCAGAGATATTTAGCAATGATACGGTTGCTGATGATACAGCTTCTGATTATGCTGCCTCTGATTATATGATTTCTGATGGGGAACATACTGATATGTATAACAGCAGTGATAAAACAGCGGGTATGCATAAGGATAAAGCCATGCAGGCTGATGAAGCATATAATAAGGCTGCGGCTGATAAGGATACATATCCTGTATCACCACATGCACAGGATATATATGAGCTTGAAGAACTTCCAGATAAAAGCGATGATGATGAGCTTATTAACAGAGTATCAGAAAAGCTTGGCGAGATGGCTGAAAAGACACAGCAGGAAGCAGAGTATGATACACAGCTTTATGAACAGGATAGTAATATATCAGAAAATATAAATATATCAGATATTTATGATACAGATAGTGACGGTAACAGATATGACAGTAATACAGGTGAAATCATCCATGAACATGAAGCAGAAGAGATACCATCGGCAGCAGATGATCTGGTATCAGATGATGGTGGTATAAAAAGGTCTGATAGCAGATGCTTTAATAATGGCGATAAAGGCAATAATGATGATAATGCAAAATTATCAAAGCCATATGTATTTCCACCATTACATCTGCTTAATAAGAATATTAATGCAGATGGTACAGATACGATGGAGCAGAAGCGTGCAACGGCTAACAGATTACAACAGACTCTAAAGACATTTGGCGTTGATGTTAAGATTACAGACATAAGCTGTGGACCGTCTGTTACAAGATACGAGCTTCAACCTAAGATGGGTGTTAAGGTGAGTAAGATTGTATCACTGGCCGATGATATCAAACTTAATCTTGCAGCAGCAGATATACGAATTGAGGCACCTATACCGGGGAAAGCCGCTGTTGGTATAGAGGTACCTAATAAGAATCCTGAAAGTGTTATGTTAAGGGATATTCTTGATACAGATGTATTTAGAAATCACAAATCCAATATAGCATTTGGCGTAGGTAAGGATATTGCAGGAAAAACCATTGTGGCAGATATACAAAAGATGCCTCATATGCTTATTGCAGGTGCTACAGGCTCTGGTAAATCTGTATGTATTAATACAATTATTATGAGTATTCTGTTTAAAGCAAAGCCGGAAGATGTTAAAATGATAATGGTTGACCCTAAGGTTGTTGAACTTAGTGTATATAATGGTATACCACATCTTATGCTGCCGGTTGTGACTGATTGCAAAAAGGCAGCCGGAGCACTTAACTGGGCTGTTGCAGAAATGGACAGAAGATATAAGCAGTTTGAGTCCGTAGTTGCAAAAAATATTGAAGGATACAATAAAAAGGTTGAAACAATGCAGACACCGGAAGGACAGGAGCCGTTAAAGAAGATGCCACAGCTTGTTATTATTATAGATGAGCTTGCAGATCTTATGATGGTAGCACCGGGAGATGTTGAGACTGCGATATGCCGTCTTGCGCAGCTTGCAAGAGCAGCGGGAATACATCTTGTTATTGCCACACAGAGACCTTCTGTTAATGTTATTACAGGACTTATTAAGGCAAATGTTCCGTCAAGAGTTGCATTTGCCGTATCCTCAGGTGTGGATTCAAGAACTATTATTGATATGAATGGTGCAGAAAAGCTTTTAGGAAAGGGCGACATGTTATTCTATCCGGCAGGATATCCTAAGCCTGTAAGAGTACAGGGGGCATTTGTTTCTGATGAAGAAGTCGTAAGAGTGGTTGATTTTTTGAAAGAACAGGTGCAAAATGAAGAAGTATATAATAACTCAATTTCAGAAGAGATAGATAAGGCTTTGCCGGATGGTGATAAGGCAGACAGTCCGTCAAGAGAAAATGAAAGAGATCCATATTTTGCGGAAGCAGGAAGATTCTTTATTAAGAATGATAAGGGGTCTATCGGAATGCTGCAAAGATATTATAAAATTGGATATAACAGGGCGGCACGCCTTGTCGACCAGCTCACATTTGCAGGAGTGGTTGGGCCTGAGATGGGAACTAAGCCAAGAAAGGTTCTCATGACAGCAGAGGAATTTGAGGAATATTTAAAAAACAATAATTAGCCTTATGGCGGAAAAGAGGAAGAGACATGGGAGTAAAGAGTGATATTGAAATTGCACAGGAAGCTGATATGTTAAACATTGCCGATGTGGCAGCTAAGATTGGTGTAACACCGGATGAGCTTGAGATGTATGGCAAGTACAAGGCTAAGCTTAGTGATGAGCTTTTAAAGAAATGTGATTCTATGGAGGATGGTAAGCTTATTCTTGTAACAGCCATTAATCCTACTCCTACAGGTGAGGGTAAGACTACAATAAGTATAGGTCTTACAGAGGCACTTTGTAAGATGGGTAAAAATGCAATTGCAGCATTAAGAGAGCCATCACTTGGACCATGTTTTGGTATTAAGGGAGGTGCAGCAGGCGGTGGTTATGCACAGGTTGTACCTATGGAAGATCTCAATCTTCATTTCACAGGTGATTTTCATGCCATAACATCAGCTAATAACCTTCTTGCGGCAATGCTTGATAATCATATCCATCAGGGAAATGCATTAAGAATTGATACAAAGAAGATTGTATGGAAAAGATGTATGGATATGAATGAGAGAGAATTAAGAGATATCATTATCGGTGTCGGTTCTAAGGCTAATGGTATAATGAGAGAGGATCATTTTATTATAACAGTTGCCTCAGAGATAATGGCTGTTCTTTGTCTTGCTGAGGATATGGCTGATTTAAAGAAGCGTCTTGGAAGAATTATTGTTGCATATAATCTTGATGGAGACCCTGTAACAGCAGATGAACTTAAGGCTACAGGCTCTATGGCAGTACTTTTAAAGGATGCCATTAAGCCTAATATGATTCAGACACTTGAGAATACTCCTGTGTTCGTACATGGTGGACCATTTGCTAATATTGCACATGGATGTAATTCAGTAAGAGCTACTAAGCTTGCAATGAAGCTTGGTGATTATGCAATTACAGAAGCAGGCTTTGGAGCTGACCTTGGTGCAGAGAAGTTCTTTGATATTAAGTGCAGATATGCAGGACTTAAGCCGGCAGCAGCAGTTATTGTGGCTACAGTTAAGGCTCTTAAGTATAATGCCGGGGTTCCAAAAAATGAGCTTGATAAGCCTGACCTTGAGGCATTAAAGAAGGGAATTGTCAATCTTGATAAGCACATCGAGAATATACATAAATTCGGTGTGCCTGTAATTGTAACACTTAATTCATTTATTACAGATACAGAAGAAGAATATGAATTTATCAAGAAGCATTGCGAAGAAGCCGGCTGTGAATTTGCCTTATCAAAGGTATGGGCAGAAGGCGGAGAAGGCGGAATAGAGCTTGCTAAGAAAGTTCTTGATACAATTGAAAATAAAGAAAGCAGCTTTAAGCCACTCTATAATGATGATATGCCACTTGTAGAAAAGATACAGACAATTGCCAAGGAAATCTACGGCGCAGACGGTGTTAATTTTGCAGATACAGCTAAGAAAGAATTACAGCATATTACAGATATGGGATTTGGACATTTACCTGTATGTATGGCTAAGACACAGTATTCGCTTTCAGATAATCCTAAGCTTCTTGGAAGACCAGAGCATTTTACAATAGATGTAAGAGAAGTATATGTCAATGCAGGCGCAGGCTTTGTTGTAGTTATGACTGGAAAGGTTCTTACAATGCCAGGACTTCCTAAGGTACCTGCAGCAGACAACATAGATTATGATGAAGTAAATGAAAAGATAGTAGGATTATTCTAGCCCGGAATGGAGGTTAATATGCAATTATCAGAATTAGTTGAAAAGCTTGAGATTAATGTTATACAGGGAAGTGTGGATGTTAGTGTTACATCACTTACTTCTGATTCCAGAAAAGTTACTGATGGTACAGCATTCGTATGTATAGCAGGTGCTGTAAGTAACGGACATAAATATATTGCTTCAGCAGTTGAAAATGGAGCTTCCGTTATAGTAGTACAGACCGGTGAAGTAATACCTGATATTCCTGAAAACGTAACCGTTGTGGCAAGTGATAATACTAGAAAAGCCCTTGCATATATGTCAGCAGCATATTTTGGCAATCCTGCCGGTGATTTATTTACAATTGGTATTACAGGAACTAAGGGAAAGACTACAACTACTTACATGATTAAGAATGTATTAGAGGCATGTGGAATCAAGACAGGTCTTATAGGTACTATTGAGACTATCATAGGAGAAGAAAAGATACCATCATGCAATACAACACCTGAGTCATATCAGATCCATGAATCTTTCAGAAAGATGGCGGATGCAGGCTGCAAGGCTGTTGTTATGGAAGTGTCTTCACAGGGACTTAAGCTTGACAGAACAGCAGGGATAATGTTTGATATAGGTGTATTTACCAATCTTGAACCTGACCATATCGGACCGAATGAACATGAATCTTTTGAGGATTATCTTAATTGTAAAGCTAAGCTTTTTAAGCAGTGTAAGACGGGGATTGTCAATGCTGATGATGAGCACACTCCTCAGATTATCAGGGATTGTATATGTACTATCGAGACATATGGACTTGGAGATAATGCCGATTTAAGAGCAGAAAATATTAACCTGTTTCATGAGAGAGGTAAGATAGGACTGACTTATGACTGTAAGGGTCTTATGGATATGAAGGTTAATCTGTGTCTTCCTGGCAAGTTTTCAGTATACAATTCTTTATGCGCTATAGCAGTAACAAGACATTTTAATGTGGATAAAGATGTACTCGTAAAGACTCTTAGTGAAGTCAGGGTAAAGGGCAGAATTGAGATTGTTCCGGTATCGGACAGATTTACACTTATGATTGATTATGCGCACAATGCAATGTCTCTTGAGAGTATACTTGCAACACTTAAAGAATATAACCCACACAGGCTTGTATGTCTTTTCGGCTGTGGTGGCAACCGTTCAAAGGAGAGAAGATTTGAGATGGGTGAGGTATCTGGCAGACTTGCTGACCTTACGATTATCACATCGGATAATCCTAGATTTGAAGAACCACAGGATATAATTGAGGATATTAAGACAGGTATATCTAAGACGACAGGAAAGCATGTTGATATTACTGATAGAAAAGAAGCTATAAAATATGCAATAGAACATGCAGAAGATGGAGATATTATTGTACTTGCAGGTAAAGGACACGAGGATTATCAGGAAATAAAAGGTGTTAAATATCCTATGGATGAACGTGTACTTATTAAGGAAGTGCTTGAGGAATTAAAGGCATCCGGCTGGAAGTAAAGTGCAAAAAAGTGAGTAGTGTGAAAAATAAACTCGATAGCTTATTTTATCACAAGTTCATAAATGAACTGGCTATTTGTGCCGCAGGCGTCACAAAGCAGCCCTTATCGCAGAGCCAAATCTGACATTTGGCTCGCGCTTCCTCCGGCATTAAAAATGCCTGCGGAATGGGGAGTCGTATGTATGCAGATATTATAGTAGACATTTCACATGAACAGCTTGACAGGACATTCCAGTATGCTGTTCCAGAAGAAATGGAGCAGGATATTGATGTGGGTGTTCTTGTGAATGTGCCGTTTGGACGTGGTAACAGAACTATTACCGGATATGTAATTGAGCTTAGTAATGAACCTAAGCTTGATATTGATAAAATTAAATACATTGACAGTATAGTTCCTGATAAAGTTAAGGCTGTAAGCAGGATGATTAAGCTTGCAGCATGGCTTAAGCATAATTACGGCTCTACAATGAATCAGGCATTAAAGACTGTTATTCCCGTCAAAGAAAAGGTTAAGCATAAAGAGAAAAAATCTGTGCGTCTTGTAATAGACAGGCATGAGGCACAGTCATATATTGAACTTTTTGTGAAGAAAAATGCAAAGGCAAGGCTCAGGCTGTTACAGGCACTTATGCAGGAGCAGGTAATAGACTGCGCCATTGTCAAAGAGAAGCTGAATATTACCATGCAGACGGTCAACACACTTGTAAAGCTGGGAATTGCTGATATAGAAGTTGAAAATATATATAGAAATCCTATAAAAAACACTGATGATTCTGAAAAAAGATTAACACTTAATCCAGAACAGAAACATGTAGTTGATACATTTATAAAGGATTATGATAATGGGAACAGACATACCTATCTTATACATGGTGTGACGGGAAGTGGAAAGACACTGTGTTATCTTGATATGATAGAACATGTCGTATCACACAAAAAACAGGTAATAATGCTTATCCCTGAAATTGCACTGACATTCCAGACAGTACAAAGATTCTACAGACGTTTTGGTGACAGAGTATCTATAATTAATTCAAGAATGTCTAAGGGAGAAAGATATGACCAGTTTTTAAGGGCAATGCGCGGTGAGATTGATATAATGATTGGTCCGCGTTCAGCTTTGTTCACACCATTTTCAGATATTGGGCTTATAGTAATAGATGAAGAGCATGAAAGTGCTTATAATAGTGAGCAGTCACCGAGATATCATGCGAAAGAAACAGCCATATATATTGCTAAGGAGCATAATGCTTCGGTCATACTAGGTTCGGCGACTCCGTCTGTTGAGACATATTATCACGCACTTACAGGAGAATATAAGCTGTTTACTTTATCACGCAGGGCGCTTGGAAATGAGCTTCCTAAGGTATATGTAGAAGATCTCAGGGAAGAATTAAAAAGCGGCAACCGTTCAATATTAAGCAGAAGACTTAAGGCGTTGATAGAGGACCGGCTTAATAATAACAAACAGGTTATGCTTTTTCTTAATAAACGAGGTTATGCAGGTTTTATATCATGCAGGTCATGCGGACATGTAATGAAGTGTCCACATTGTGATATTTCACTTACATTTCATAAGAATGGTAAGCTTGTATGTCATTATTGCGGCTATGAGCAGCCGTCAGTAAATCTTTGTCCGAAATGTGGTTCAAGATATATATCAGGTTTCAGGGCAGGAACGCAGCAGGTTGAAGAAGTGATTAAGAAGATGTATCCCGCTGCACGCACATTAAGGATGGATATGGATACTACAACCGGAAAAGAAGGACATGAAAAGATACTTTCAGCATTTGCCAATCACGAGGCAGATATACTTGTTGGTACGCAGATGATTGTTAAAGGACATGATTTTCCTGATGTTACGCTTGTAGGAGTGCTGGCGGCTGATATGTCCTTGTATTCAGGAAGTTATATGGCAGCAGAGAGAACATTTCAATTACTGACACAGGCGGCAGGAAGAGCCGGAAGAGGAGATACACCCGGAGAGGTTGTGATTCAGACTTATACGCCTGACAATTACAGCATTAAGACGGCACAGGCACAGGATTATAATGCGTTCTATGAGGAAGAGATTGCGTACAGAAGACTTATGGAATATCCGCCAATCAGCAATATGCTTAAAGTAAGCATTGCTTCTAAGAATGAGAAAATCTTAGATGCAGCGGCAGATTATATTAAAAATAACCATAACAGATTTCATGGAAGTGAGATTAATGTATATGATCCGGTTAATGCAGGGATATATAAGATTAATGATATCTATACTAAGTTAATCTATGCCAAAGCGCAAGATTATGAAGCTTTGACAGATTTTAAAGATAAGATAGAAGATATTTCAAAGAATACAGACATTTTTAAAAATGTGAATACACAGTTTGAATTTAACTAGATTGATTTTTATTTATTCATAATGGAGGAAAATATGGCAATAAGAAATGTAAGAACAATTGGAGATGAAATATTAACAAAAACGGCTAAAGAAGTAAAAGAGATGACTCCTAGAATTAAAGAGTTAATAGAGGATATGTTTGATACAATGTATGAGGCAGAGGGTGTAGGACTTGCAGCACCACAGGTTGGAATAAGAAAGAGAATAGTTGTAATTGACTGTGGCGACCACCCATATGTGCTTATTAATCCTGTTATATTAGAAACAAGCGGCGAACAGACTGGTTATGAGGGATGTCTTTCAGTTCCAGGTAAGGTCGGAGAGGTAACACGACCTAATTATGCTAAGGTTAAGGCACTTAACGAAGATATGGAAGAATATATTGTAGAGGGAACTGAACTGCTTGCAAGATGTCTGTGCCATGAAATAGACCATCTTGATGGAAAGCTGTATGTAGATCTTGTACAAGGTGGACTTAAGGATACAGAAAGTCTTGAAGATGAAGAATAGTGTGGAAAATAAGGAGAATTAGTGTGAAAAATAAGCTTGATAGCTTATTTTATCACAAGTTCATAAATGAACTGGCTATTTGTGCCGCAGGCGTCACAAAGTAGCCCTTATCGCAGAGCCAAATCTGACATTTGGCTCGCGATTCCTCCGGCATTAAAAATGCCTGCGGAATGGAGATTAGTATGAATGTGATTTTTATGGGAACTCCTGATTTTTCAGTAGGAACCCTTGAAGCAATTATTAAAGCCGGACATACAGTAAGTGCAGTTGTGACACAGCCGGATAAACCAAAGGGAAGAGGCGGCGCAATGGCAATGTCGGCGGTTAAGGAGTCGGCGCTTAAACACGGACTTACCGTGTTACAGCCTGTAAAGGCATCTAATCCTGAATTTGTAGAAGAATTAAGAACTTATAAGCCAGATGTTATTGTTGTTGTTGCATTCGGACAACTGTTACCTGAGTCTATTATTGATATGCCTAAGTATGGCTGTATCAATGTTCATGCCTCTCTTCTTCCGAAGTACAGAGGTGCAGCACCTATACAGTGGGCTGTTATCGATGGCTGTGAATATTCAGGGGTTACTACAATGCAGATGAATGAGGGACTTGACACAGGTGATATACTTCTTACCAAAAAGGTAAAACTTGCACCTAAGGAAACAGGTGGAAGCCTTTTTGACAGATTGAGCGAAGTAGGAGCTGAATTACTGGTTGACACCTTAAAAGAAGCAGAAGCAGGAACGCTTAAGCCACAAGCACAGGATGATTCGCAGTCAACTTATGTAAAGATGATTAACAAATCTTTTGGTGAGATTGATTTTAATGAACCGGCAGAAAAGATTGAAAGACTCATAAGAGGACTTAATCCATGGCCTAGTGCATTTACACACCATAATGGTAAGATACTTAAACTTTGGGATGCTGATGTATGTAATGATACAGACAGCAGTGCCAAGGCAGGAACGGTAACGCAGGTTGATAAAGATACATTTATTATTAAATGTGGTAATAAATCATTAAAGATTAATGAATTACAGCTTGAAGGCAAGAAGAGAATGGATTCAGCTTCATTCTTAAGAGGAAATGGAATAAAGACCGGTGAAAAACTCGGTATACAGTAACCCTAATTTTCATTGATATTTGGCAACAAAGCTGTCTTGAAATACTGTGAAAATAATGCGGATACGATTATTTTTAATAATACTGTTCAAAAATATAGATTAATATATAGAATAAAATGCTTTATTTTATATATGGAATGGAGGATTATATGGTTGGATTATACATGAGATATGGTTATGGATACTATTTTGACCCGACATATATATTAATTATTATAGCGGGTATTATATCGCTGATGGCACAGATGAAGGTGTCATCTGCATTTTCAAGATATTCTAATGTAAGAAGTCTTTCAGGAATAACAGGAGCTATGGCGGCAGAGCAGATTTTACATTCACAGGGAATATATGATGTAACGATACAGAGAGTATCAGGAAAGCTCACCGACCATTATAATCCATCCAATAAGACTCTTAATCTTTCTGATGCTGTATATGGTGCAACGTCAGTAGCAGCAATAGGTGTTGCAGCACATGAATGTGGTCATGCGATACAGCATGCAAGAGGATATGCACCATTATCTTTTAGGACTGCACTGGTTCCTATTGCTAATTTAGGTTCAAAGCTTTCATGGGTATTTATAATTGCAGGACTTATATTTTCATTTAACGGTCTTCTTATAAATATTGGTATAATAATGTTTTCGGCAGCAGTGCTTTTCCAGCTTGTAACACTTCCGGTTGAATTTGATGCATCAGCAAGGGCGTTAAAGCTGTTATCTTCAACAGGAATTATGAACAATTCAGAAGTATCACAGACTAAAAAGGTACTGTCAGCAGCAGCCATGACTTATGTTGCTGCCGCCGCTACAGCTATTTTACAGCTTGTGAGACTTATAATATTATTCGGAGGACGTAATGACCGCGACTAATTTGGTGAACTTAAGAGCCGTAGTGCTTGATATATTAATGGAGCTTGAAAAAGAGGATACTATGAGCCATATAGTAATTGGCAGTGCGTTATCCAAATTCCAGTATCTTGAAAAAAATGAAAGAGGTTTTATTACAAGAGTTGCACAGGGAACGATAGAAAAGAGAATAGAGCTTGATTATATTATTAACAGCTATTCAAAGATACCTGTAAATAAGATGAAGCCAGTTATACGAAATATTATGAGAATGTCAGTATATCAGTTACGGTATATGCCAAATGTTCCTGCATCGGCAGTATGTAACGAGGCTGTCAAGCTGGCTGTAAAAAGGAAGTTTGTCAATCTTAAGGGCTTTGTTAATGGTGTATTAAGAAATATTTCAAGGAATCCTGATAATATAAAATATCCTGACAGAAGTGATATGAAAAGATTTCTGTCAATAAAGTATTCATTTCCTGAATGGCTTATTGAGATGTGGAATATAACATATACTTATGAGCAGATAGAAAGAATGCTTATAGGCTTTGATAATGATAAAAGAACGTATATAAGATGTAACACCAACGTAACCACACCTGATGAATTAAAGCACAGGCTTGAAGCGGAGGGAATAACAGTTATACCTGTTAAAGGACTTAGCTATGCTTTTGAGATAAAAGGTTATAATTATATTGACGATATTGAGGCATTTGCAGATGGCTGTTTTCAGATACAGGATATAAGTTCAATGTTAGCCGGCGAGGCGGCATGTATTAAGGGAGAAGAACATATAACAGATGTATGTGCAGCCCCAGGTGGCAAGACTATTAATGCGGCATTAAAGCTTAATAATGGAACTGTTGATTCAAGGGATGTGTCTGATTATAAGGTATCACTCATTGAAGACAATCTTGACAGACTTGGCATTGACAATGTCACGACTAAAGTGTGGGATGCTACAGTTGTAGATGAAAGTGCTATAGGCAGGGCAGACATTGTTATTGCAGATGTGCCATGTTCAGGTCTTGGAATTATAGGAAGAAAGCCTGATATAAAGTATAATACCAGCCCTGAAAAGATAGCAGAGCTGGTAAAACTTCAAAGAGACATATTATCAACAGTACAGTCATATGTAAAAAAAGGCGGGTATCTTATATACAGCACATGCACAATTAATAAATCAGAAAATGAAGACAATGTAAAGTGGCTGTGTGATAATTATGGCTTTGAAGTATGTCCTCCTGAAGGCGTAATAAAAGAATATATAATGACAGATTCGGATAATAATATATCATATTATGATGATAATATTATGGATAACAATATTGATAAGATATCCGGAAGAGTTACCGATACAAATAACATGTCAGATAAAAATAATGATATTTCATATGAACATAATAACAATGCAGAATATGGTATACAGCTTCTTCCGGGAGTTGGTAATACAGACGGTTTCTTTATATGCAGATTATATAAAAATTAGAGCGCAATGGAGCTTAGTGTGAAAAATAAGCTTGATAGCTTATTTTATCACAAGTTCATA
>ERZ791826.1201-NODE-1201-length-16296-cov-3.677852_pt1 | contig 16296 bp, 12 predicted proteins | sample MGYA00510297_ERZ791826 | MGnify/ENA primary metagenome ERZ791826 (study PRJEB30046, sample SAMN00792004) | human gut metagenome | study: EMG produced TPA metagenomics assembly of the A metagenome-wide association study of gut microbiota in type 2... | reverse complement strand
GGTATCCCCGGCGGTCTGATTCTTTGTAATGCTCTCTTTTGTCTCGATATAACATTCCATCGTATGATGACGGTTCAGATGATCCGGTGTGATATTTAAAATAGCTGTCACTTCCGGCGCAAACTCATGTGTTGTCTCTAACTGGAAGCTGCTGATCTCTGCGACTGTCACAGTATCCTCTGTCGTGTTTGCCGCTACCGATGTGTATGGGATTCCAATATTGCCGACCACTTTCACATCATCGAAATAATTCGCCATGATCTCACCCACAAGCGAAGTTGTCGTAGTTTTTCCGTTTGTTCCGGTAATTGCAATAATTCTTCCCTTTGCAAAATGATAGGCAAGTTCAATTTCGCCCCAGATTGGAATCTGTCTGTTTCGAAGTTCATTGACCATTGGAAGGTCTGTCGGCACGCCCGGACTTAACACAACAAGATCAATGCGCGCCATATCTTCCGGTGCAAGTTCTCCCAAAAGGATCTCTGCTCCGGCAAATACCGGATTTTTCTCGATCAATGCTGTCACATCTAAATCTTTATTTCCATCAAAAAGTACAAATGTGATTCCTTTTTTTCTGAGCAGTTCTGCGGCTGCAACTCCGCTTTTTCCAGAACCTACTACTAACACTCTTTTTCCTTCTAAATTCATCGTCTTATCCTTCCAATCTCCTGCTCCGTTCGGGCAGGTCATTTTGCAATTTTCCAATGCGATTTATAAGCCTAATAATGCAAGCATGCAAAGCAGTGCTGTCACGATTGCAAACACTGCGACAACTCTCGTCTCTGACCATCCACCAAGCTCAAAATGATGATGGAGCGGAGCCATTCTGAAAATCCGCTTTCCAACACCTGTTTTTTTCTTAGTGTATTTAAAATAAGTAACCTGAACCATAACAGATATGACTTCTGCCAGATAAATCAGTCCAACGATCAGGATATATAATGGCATCTGGAGCATATAGGCAGTTGCCACAACAAAGCCGCCCAGTGCCAGGGAACCGGTATCTCCCATGAAAACACTTGCCGGATACACATTAAATAATAAGAATCCAAGCAAGGCTCCTGCTACTGCACAGGTGATTGGTGCAATCCCTGCATTCGTTCCGATTGCCACAACGGAGAAAAAGGTTGCAACCATAATGGTAACACTTGACACAAGGCCATCCACACCATCGGTAAAATTCACACCGTTTACGGTTCCGATCACTGCAAAATAAAGTAATGGAATCGCAAGCCATCCGATATTTAAGTACTTTCCGCCGGAAAATGGAATCAACATAGTAAGTTCAATTCCGGAATAACGCACCATGTAAACTGCAAATACTGTTGTCACAATAAACTGTAAGATCATCTTCTGCCACGGGAGCAGTCCGTCTGATCTGCGAAGCACTACCTTCAGATAATCATCCAGAAAACCGATCACACCGAATCCTACGGTCATAAAAAGGATTGGGATAATTCTCGGATAATCTTTGACATAAAACAGGGAGGTAATGATAATACTTGCCAGTATCATAAGTCCACCCATAGTCGGGGTTCCATTTTTCTTCAAATGGGATTCCAACTCTTTACGCTCCGTCTGCCCCACCTTTAACCGTTTCAAAAAGGGGATCACGATCGGCCCTAAAATTGCACTGATTGCAAAAGAAATCAAAACTGGTATCACTATTTCATAATCCATGACTAAACACCTCTTGTATTTTTTCTAACGTTCAATTCGCCTAACTAGTATACGTTATTTCATCTCATTTATCAAGGTAAGGCAAAATGTTTTCGAATATTTCCTTCGCCACAGGAGCAGCGATCGTTCCGCCGTAATAAATCCCCTGCGGATTGTTAATAACAACAAGCACAAGCACCTGCGGATTGTCAGCGGGCGCAAATCCGAGAAACGATGAAATGTATTTATGGTCGCTTCTTGGAAGTGTCTGTGAGGTTGCTGTCTTTCCGCCGATGGAAAAGCCCTCAATTTTGGCATTTTTTCCGGTTCCCTCTGACACCACTTTCTCCAGCAGATAGCGCATCGTTTCCGAAGTTTCTGCTGTGCAGATATTCTCATGCGTTTCATAGGAGAACGTTTTTGCTGTATTTCCGTCCGCATCCTGCACGCTTACGCCAAAATGTGGTGTCACGCGCGTTCCCCCATTAATAATAGAAGATACCGTCGTGACAAGCTGGATGGGGGTAATCTGAAACGACTGCCCAAACGAGATTGTCGCAAGTTCCACCGGTCCAATATTTTCCGTCTTATGCATGATCGTTCCCGCTTCCCCCGGAAGATCAATATTCGTTTTGGATAACAGCCCGAACTGTTTGAAGTAACCGACAAAGTTCTCCGCGCCTAACCGCTCGCCAAGTTCCATAAAAACCGGGTTGCAGGAGTTCATGATCCCTGTCTCAAATGTTTCTGCCCCGTGTCCTGTCGTTCTTGCACACCGGATACGTCTGTCCTCCACGATTTTATAACCCGGGCAGTAAAATGTATCATCCAGTTTTACCACTCCCTCTTCTAGCGCTGCCGCTGCCGTAATAATCTTAAATGTAGAACCCGGCTCGTAGGTATCACTGATGCACTGGTTTCGCCACATTTTATTCAACAGATTCTGTTTTTCTTCCGCTGACACGGATTCTCCGGTGTCCCCAACCAGTGTAAACGGATCGTTCAGGTCAAATTCAGGATAATTCACCATCGCCATAAGTTCGCCGTTCTGCGGGTTCATCACGATTACAGAAACACTGTCCGCTGACTTTTTTGTGCAGACCTTTTTTGCCGCCTGCTCACAGTACATCTGGATATTGTAATCTAATGATAAGCAAAGGTCATAACCGTTCACGGGTTCTAATCTGCTCTCCCCGGCATTCTCAATCTCAATTCCTCTCGCATCGGTTAACGTGAGGATTTTTCCGTTGGTTCCCTGAAGGTATTCATCATACTTTACTTCAAGTCCCAAAATGCCCTGATTGTCGGCCCCGGTAAATCCAAGTACTTTGGAAGCAAGCGTCCCATAAGGGTAATATCGTTTATAATCCTCATCCACTTTCACTCCGGAGAGTCCATAGGCTCTGATTGCGTCCCCGGTCTCCTTTGCGACATTTGTTTTCACTCGCTCGATGGAACTGACTTTCTCCACACGTTTTCTAGCAGTCTCTTCCGAAATGCCAAGTTCTTTCACAAGCATAGCAATGACTTTTTCAGGTTCTTCCATCTGGTTATGGATCACGGAGATCGTGCATACAGATTTGTTTGTGGCAAGCACTGTGCCGTTTGCATCTAAAAGTTTTCCCCGTGCCGCCTTAATATCTCGCTCCCTCTCATGAAGATTCTCCGCTTTATTTCCATAATATTCGGAGCAGAATATCATCAGATAGACCAGTCTTCCAATCAGAAACATCATAATAAAAAAAACTGCCACGAATACGATCATTACCTTTTTGCGGTTAAAGGTCTTATTCCGATACATAAAACAAAAACCTCATAAAAGTCTTCCTTGCATTTTATTCCAACTTTTATGAGGTTATGTTTCTATTCACTGTTATCGGATGTTGTTCCTGCTTCTTCTGCATTTACACCATCATTTTCGGCGTTTTCTTCGTTGTTTTCCTCGGCTCCCGGAATATCTTCTATGGTATCCGGCACATCATCCGTTCCTTCCGGTTCTTCCTCCGGAATATTTCCTGTCACACGGTCTGTCACAGCGGCTGCGCCTGTATCCGTTCCGGTAATATCCCATCCGGAATGTAAGCCTGTCGTCTCCTCATCCGGATAAATATTCATATAAGGAAGTACTTCTTCTAAAATCTCCCTCACAATATTCTGTGCAAATGTACTGTGTGGCTGATCCTGTGAGTTCGGCTCATCCACAAAACAGTAGATCATTAACTGAGGATCGTCCACCGGTGCAAAACCGATAAAAGAAACCAGATAGTTCACACCATCACGAGGCACTTTCTGCGCCGTTCCGGTTTTACCTCCCATGGAGTAACCGTCTACTTTTGCCGTATTTCCGGTACCGGATGTCACGGTTGAATACATGTATTGTTTTAATGTATCACTTGTTGTCTTAGATACTGTTTCACGCAGCAACGTCGGGGAAATATCCTGAATCGTATTTCCATTCTGATCCGTGATCTTGCTTACCACTCTCGGCTGATATAACTTACCGCCATTGACCAGAGAACAGAAAGCAGTTCCAAGCTGGATCATCGTGGTGTTAAAGTTCTGTCCGAAAGCATTGGTTGCAAGACTCAGCTGTGATGTTGTATCCAATGTGTAAATCAGGGAATCAGTTCTCGATTCTCCCGGAAGATCGATGTTCGTTTTCTGTCCAAATCCAAAAATCTGCTGGTACTCCGTGAAATTCTCTGCCCCGATCCGGTAGGACATCTGCATCAGGGCATCATTACAGGAATTCATCAATGTCTGTTCCAAAGTCTGCACTCCGTGTCCACCTTTTCTATAGGCAACACATTTTACGGTAAATCCGCTGAGCTGTTCGGCTCCATCACAGAAAAAGGTATCATTGGTCGACAGTGTTCCTGTCTCAAGCCCGGCTGCAACCGTAAATGGTTTTGCCGTTGATCCCGGCTCATAAGTATAGGTCAGACATATGTTCTGCCACAACTGATTTAACGCTTCGAGTCTCGCATCATCATCCATCGCATCGATCTCTTCCTGTGTATAATACTCAGATAAATCCCATGGATTGCTCAGATCGTAATTTGGATACTGTGCCATTGCAAGGACATCGCCATTGTCCGGTTTCATGATGAGCACGCCGATTCTTGTTGCTCCGCCCTCACCCTCTCTGTAACCATCTGTATAGGCCTCATTAAACTCCTGTATTTTATTCTCTACCACCGACTGGATCGTCGCATCGATCGTTGTCACTAACGTATTGCCGTTGACTGCCGGTTTGATCGTTTTTTCAAAATTACTGTCCGAATTCAGATATCCATACTGTCTGCCGTTAATTCCATTTAACGTGTCATCATAATAATTTTCCAGTCCATTAATTCCAAGGTTACCGGATGTTGTGAACCCGATCACGGAACTTGCCAGTTTTCCATATGGATATTGTCTCTGGTATTCTTTTTCAAACCAGACACCCTTGATATATGGATTGACCAGTTTTCCCTTTTCATCCCGCTCCTCCTGCAGATTTACAAAAGGCTGGATCGTATCATAGGACAAACGCTTGGCAAGCACAATGTATCTGCTGTCCGGAGAGTCCTTCAGGTAAGAATAAAGCTGTTCACTTGTCAGATCCGGGAAGCAGCTTACAAGCGCATTGATCGTCGGCTCCACATATTTTTCATCATCATTTAAAACGGAGCAGTCCAGAATCACATTATAAACTGCGATACTGGTTGCCAGCACAGTTCCTTTTGCGTCTACAATGTCTCCTCTCTGATAAGGAATTGTCTGGCTGTCATAGCCCTGCTGTGCCAGAACGATTTTCTCATATTTTTCTCCACTGGTGTATTCAATATACATCAGTCTTCCGATGAGTCCGATCATAAGCGCTGCAACAACCGTAAACATGACGATCATTTTTTTCTGCATACGCTTTGGAAACTTTAACATCGGCTTTTTCGGTCTTCTTTTTGCCATTCTACCACCCGAATTATTTTTTTGCCTGAAAATTCCCTCTATTGCGGGATTTCATTATACTGATTCATGTAGTCTGTCTTATCTACAGAGTAGTAGACGATCTGATCCTGTGTTGCATAAAACATACCAAGTTCATTGATTGCCTTCTCCTTGATTGCATCGAGATCTACTGCGGTATTAATTCTCTTGTAAGCCTCGTCATTGTCAGCCTTAAGGTCTGTCACCTGGCTCTCTAAGCTTGCGATTTTTTTCATTCTTGCCGTTACATCGGACTGAAGCTTAATATAAGCTCCACAGAAAATGCCAAATACGGTCACTGCCATTGTCAGGAATACAACATAACTTTTGCTCATGCGAAGCGCTTTTTCCTGATTTTTGGCTGCGGCACGTCTGCGTTTTCTCAGCTCTTCCTCGCGTTCCCGCTCCTGTCTGTCTCTGCGCTCTTTGCGGTAATCCGGCATCGCCTCCATACGGCGTACGGTGTTGCCATCTACCTGATAGGCTGCTCTATTTCGATTGTTGTGATTTACTGTTCTGTTCGGCATCTGCTACACCCTTTCAAAAACTCTTAATTTTGCACTCTTGGAACGGGAGTTCACTTCTAATTCTTCCTCGGAAGGAAGGATTGGTTTTCTTGTAACTACCTTTCCCTTGGATTTTTTACCACATACGCACACTGGAAAATCACTCGGACAGGTACATGGGTTCTCATTTCGTTTAAAATTCGTCTTTACAATACGATCCTCTAAGGAATGGAACGTGATAATACAGATTCTTCCACCCGGATTCAAAAGGTCGATCATATCATCCAGATTATTCTGCAGTACTTCTAACTCTTTGTTCAGCTCAATACGGATTGCCTGAAAGGTTCTTTTTGCCGGATGTCCACCGGTCACCTGAACTTTCATTGGAATGGAAGCCCTTATGATTTCTGTCAGTTCTCCGGTTGTCTCGATCGGTTTCTTTGCCCTCTCCTGCACGATGTGTTTTGCAATATTTTTTGCAAACTTGTCCTCACCATAATCACGGATGATCCGGTAAAGATCCATCTCACTGTATCCGTTTACGATATCTTTTGCAGTCAGGCTCTGTCTGTCATCCATTCTCATATCAAGTGGAGCATTCTCATCACGGTAAGTAAAACCACGCTCCGGTGTATCTAACTGAAACGAAGATACGCCAAGATCCAACACGATTCCATCCACCTTTTCCACGCCAATGCGGTGAAGTTCCTCTTTCATGTTGGCGTAATTGCTTCGGATAATGGTGATCTTGTCACCAAATTCCTTTAATCTTTCTCCGGCGGCTGCGATTGCATCGGCGTCCTGATCGATTCCGATCAGCCTGCCTTTTTCTGATAACCGTGAAGCCACCTGGTAAGCATGTCCGCCACCGCCAAGTGTTCCATCCACATAGATTCCGTCAGGCTTGATATTCAAATTTTCAATTGTCTCATTTAGTAATACTGAATAATGATTAAATTCCATTGTGATCCTCTCTGCCTGACTTTTGCTCTGGCTCTCTTTTTTTATTCTCTGTGGATCAGATGCTGAACCCTAAATCTGCCATGTGTTCTGCAATCTCATCCATCTCATCTTCATCATATGTATTCTCCTGCCATCTGTCTTTGTCCCAGATTTCCACTCTGCTTAAGACTCCGACTAAAACGACATCTTTTGTCAGATTTGCATATTCTCTTAAAACTGGTGGAAGAAGGATTCTTCCCTGCTTGTCCAGTTCACAGGAAGCTGCTCCTGCAAAAAAGAAACGTGAAAACTTTCTTGCATCCTTGGAAGTCATGGAAATATTTCTAAATTTTTCTTCGATGTTGTGCCATTCTTCTAACGTATACACAAATAAGCATCCATCAAGTCCCTTTGTCACTACAAATTCATCGCCAAGCTGCTCTCTGAATTTTGCCGGAACTATCAGTCTGCCCTTTGGATCAACTGTGTGGTTGTATTCTCCCATAAACATGACACAATCACCTGCCTTTGTGCGGCAGCTGGTTCCTCTTGATTTTCCATTTCTGTGGTCATTTGCCACCACTTCGAACCATTCTCTACCACTTTCCACCACTTTTAAACATATATTAGACTATTCTTAAGAAAAAATCAATATTTTAGCGCAAAAAAATAATGCCAGACCAGTTATTTCCTGATTTGGCATTATTTTCCATTCTTCTCTACTTACTTCTTTCTGTTTCCTCGATATACTCTTCAATCAGCTGATCGAGTTTTGTACTTTTTTGATAGTAATTATCAAACTTATCCTGTCGTAAAAGTGCCTGATCCAGTTCAAATCGAACGGATTCGATTTCCTGCTGTAACTCACTCAACTTTCTCATATGAATCCTCCTGATTTCCTCAATGGAAAATGCAATTTTACAAATTCAAATTTCTGCTAATTGCCGGAGCAGAGAATAGTCCCTTTTTCTTTTCCCCTTTTTCTTTTCCTCTCTTTTATATTCTCCATATTACTATCCGCAGATTCAAAAATCAAATGAATTAGGTGATGAGTTTTCTCCAAAATTCGACATTTCCAAACGGATTTTTTCACAATTGCACGTATTTCCTACAAAAACAGCGCATCCATTTTTCGACTTTGGATGCGCTGTTCATAAAAAATTAATATTTGATTCGTATGTTTTCCTATCGTTTTTGTATGTTTTTCATTTTTCAGGAATGTTTTAACCGGAATTCTGCCCTTTTCTCGGCGAGTAAATGTATCATTGTCTCCATTGCCTTGTAGTTCACCTCCACAATGTGATGGATATCATCCTCCACATCATGCTTTCTCACAAGATAATCATCATGGGATTTCTGGATAAAATCACAAAGATTTTTGGCATTTTTAAATTCCAGATGATCTGCTTTATGCGGTTTTGCAGCGTCCGTCTTGATATATCTCCGCAGATCCCGCTTTAATTTTTCCTCGTAAGAGCAGTGATCCTTCAGACTTCCCGGATAGATTTTATTGTGCGGATAAGTAAAATAATCTGCCAGATAGTGGCTGATCTGTCCAAGATCCATGTAATACTTGCGTCCTTTTTTCTTCTCCACCAGTTTTCTGCCCTCGGAAAGGCGCTCAATATGGCGTCTGATATCCGGGTAAGTTCCGTCCATCTCATGGCGCTTATAGTCGACAGATGGCTTAATGTCCGGCAGGACACTTCCGATGTAAAAAGATAATTTATGTTTTTTCAGATCATTGTCTTCCATATTATTTACAATGTAACGTGCCAGTGAAATATGTGATTTTTTTCTCATAAGTACCGCCTCCAAACAGGAATCTTTTTGTTTTTCCAACTCCCATACTACATCTCCGCGGCAAAAGAAACAAGGGTATCTTTGTAAACTTTTTGTGTAGTTTTTGTGTTTTAAAGCACTGGAATCCTGCTTTACAGATGTAAATTTTCTTATCCTGCTTTTTTATGGTCTGCACAAATGGAGCATGTGCAGACCAGTTTCATACCTGTATTAATTATTCATATTTACAGTTGCACTCGAAGCTTGCGCACTCTGTCTCTCCACAGGTGCAGGCTCCGGCACCGGAAATACCGATATGATCTGCGTGACATTTCTCATTTTCATTGAAACGGCAGTGTGTTGCCTCACACGCAACGTCGATTTCCTTAGAAACATCTTTTAATGCGTTACAGGCTGCACCGTTTGTTCCGCGGTCTTTGAAACTTCCGCAACAGGTGCTCTGTGCTTCGGTTGCTTCGCGTCCCTCCACCTGAATGTCGCCTTTGCAGCAACAGCCGTCTTCATTATTGTAGGTGCAGCTTTTCACTGAACAATCCAAATATGCCATACTTTTTTCTCCTTTTCCTTCAAATCTGTCAGACAATTGTGAAACTCCTCATAATCTTCTTTCAATTGTTCAACTTAGGTTTTTATGAGTTTCGCAATTGTCTTAGATTAGTATGGCGATTTTTGAAAAAAATATGCAAAAGAGCATATGCCATAATTTTCTGACATATGCCCTTCTTTCAATTTTTATTCATTTTTATTTTAATGCGGCAGGATTGATTTTCTTTGTTGCAATCTCATCCTTTAACATTGCAAGGAACTCTTCTTTTGGAACGGTTGTGGTAGCCTGCTCACCGTGAAGTCTGTAGCTTACCGTTCCGTCTTTTACTTCGTTCTTTCCAAGAATGATGAGGTAAGGAACTTTCTCTACCTGTGCAGTTCTTACACGGTAGCCGAGTTTCTCGGCACGCTCGTCGATTTCCACACGGATACCGTTCTCATCCAGATAGCTGAGAAGTTCATGTGAGTATGCATTCAACTCTTCATCCTCATTTTTAACCGGAATGATTCTTGCCTGGACCGGTGCTAACCAGAGTGGCAGATTTCCTTTTGTTTCCTCTAAGATATAAGCCATGAAACGGTCAAGGGAACCAAGGATTGCTCTGTGTAAAACAACTGGTGTTTTCTTTGTGCCATCTTTGTCAATGTATGTCAGATTGAATTTTGCAGGTAAGCAGAAGTCAAGCTGGCAGGTGGAAAGTGTGTATTCATTTCCGATTGCCGGTTTTACGTTTACATCAAGTTTTGGTCCGTAGAATGCAGCCTCACCGATTTCCTCTGTATAGTCGATTCCGAGGTCATCTAATACTTTTCGGAGTGCATTCTCTGCTGTGTTCCACATCTCATCGTCATCATGATATTTTACTTTATCAGCAGGATCTCTTAAGGAGAGCACGCAACGGTAATCTGTGATGTTGAAATCCTTGTAAGTATCAAAAATCAAATCTACAACCTGTGAGAACTCTGACTCAATCTGTTCCGGTGTCACGAAAAGATGTGCATCGTTCTGGCAGAAATGACGTCCTCTCTCGATACCTTTTAAAGTACCGCTGGCTTCGAAACGGAAGTCATGTGCGATCTCACCGATACGGATTGGAAGATCTTTGTAGGAATGCATTCTGTTTGCATAAATCATCATATGATGCGGGCAGTTCATTGGACGGAGAACAAAGGACTCTCCCTCCACTTCCATTGCAGGGAACATATTGTCTTTGTAATGATCCCAATGACCGGATGTTTTATACAGATTAACCGTACCAACACAAGGTGTCATAACATGAAGATATCCAAGTTTTCTCTCTTTTGCTTTGATATAATTTTCAAGTTCCTGCCATACTGTGTATCCTTTTGGAAGGAACATTGGAAGTCCACGTCCAACAAGGTCATCCGACATGAAAAGATTCATCTCTTTACCGATTTTTCTGTGGTCACGGTCTTTTGCTTCCTCAAGAAGTTTTAAGTGCTCCTCTAACTCTTCCGGTGTCGGGAAACATACACCGTAAATACGCTGCATTACGTGATTGTTTGCATCACCTTTCCAATATACACCAGAGTATTTTACAAGTTTGAAGTTCTTGCATAACTTTGTATTGTCTACGTGAGGTCCACGGCAGAGATCCGTGAAATCTCCCTGATCGTAAACAGAAATGTTTCCATCTTCCAGACCTTCAATTAAGTCCAGTTTGTATGGATCATCTTTGAACATTTCCATTGCTTCTGCTTTGGAAATCTCACGTCTGTAAATCTTCTTGCCTTCTTTGCAGACTTTCTTCATCTCTTTCTCGATTGCTGCAATTGCTTCGTCGTTGATGATATCATCGCCAAGGTCAATATCATAATAGAAACCTTCTTTTACAACTGGTCCTACCCAGAACTTTGCCTGTGGGTATAAGTGTTTTACTGCCTGTGCCATCACATGTGCGCAGGAATGGTTTAAAGTATTCAGTCTCTCGTCTGCTTTAAAATCTACCATTTTCTTCATTTCCTTTCGCTATATAAAAATAAGTTTCTGTAGGAAGTATCTCCGATTCTCTGTACAACATAAAAAATCCCTGATACTGCATTCCTACAATATCAGGGACGATATACTTATCGTGGTTCCACCCATCTTCATCTCTCCATCCTATCAGACATCAAACTTCTTACTGCCTGTCCATTCCAGAGAAATCTCATTCTTGATGATAACGGTATCACCGGACCGGATTGGGGTCACTCAGAGCTGGTCTTCACATAATTCCAAGCCGGAACGCTCACACCAAACGCCTTCCTCTCTGGGACTTTTGCTTATGCTACTCTTCTCTTCATCGTTTTGACTAGGGTCATTCTATACCCTTTTCTTCTATCTGTAAAGTCTTTTTTACAGTTCCGGTATGACGGACTATCTTCCGCAGCAGTATTTGTACTTCTTACCGCTTCCGCATGGGCATGGATCGTTACGTCCGACTTTTTTGCCTACATGAACAGTGCCGGATTTCTTCTGCTCTAAGAATAAAGTTTTTCTCTTCTCATCATCGAAAATCTCTTTCCACTGTGGTAATTCATATAACCAGTCTGCTTTTGCGTCAACCATGTTTTTGTATAATTTTTCTTTGTCAAAAACAAGGTTAACTTTTGTATCTTCTTCCATGGTGTCGATTGGATTAGCCTCTACCAAGCTGTCGTTGATTCCGTCTAAGAATCCTGTCATCTCCATAACACTGAGGTTATACTTCTCTGCAAGCTCTTTTACAGTTCCTTCTACTTTCTCATCCGGATTTGTTAAAAGCTGTTCGTATACGCCCTTCTCTAAAAGGAAGTATCTCTGCCAGAATCTCTGTAATTCACCTCTATCTGCTTTCTCATTATAGGCAACTTTCTGCCACTGTTCCAATAATGCCATGTTACATTCCTCGATTTCTAATTATAGTATATTTGCATCATGCATAGATGCATTTGTTATTATAGCAAATATTGATGGGTTTTTCAAAGGATTTTTTTAGGTGGGGAATAGCAAGTATTTTTAATACTAGAATACAGACAACCGAAAGCTACCAAATCCATCATAATCTTGGACATTTACTTCTGACTATTTACAGTCTTAAGTAACTATTTGTTTCCTTATACTTTGTATCAATAAAAACATCTAACAAAGCTTTTTGCTCTATAGACAATTCAGCATGATCTCTAATCCATAAATGAATTGCTTTTCCTATTGCATATGATAATTTTTTCTGTTGTACTACACTTACATTGTTTCTAGAAACATTCGGGACAAATTCTTGATTTAAAACATTAATAACTGCTCCCTTTAATATTACCCCATCAACAAGATATGGTATCTTAATTCTTAATCCTGATAGTAAAACACTCTTAACATAGCATGTATCCGTATTTTCCCAACTAAATCTTCCTTTAAATGTATTTTCCTCATTATAGGGCAAAACAGCATTTGATTCTCCTGTGATAACCCCTTTTTTTACAATTTCTGGCTTTACTGGTGTTAAAGAGCCATGATGAAACTGATTTCTAAATCCGCCTAATGTATATCCACCAATAATGCTCTCACTTGACTCTTCTATTATAAAATCGTAATCTTCAAACTCATCTTCATCTCCCCATATATTTATGGTCTCATAATTTCCCATCTTATCAAGTGCTTCTTGGTAATCTTCTAAAACATCATAGGCTTTAAGGAATTCACTTTCTTCATCTTCTGTAATAATCGGAATTTTCAAGAATGTAATTTTCCCATCTTTAACAAAGTTTTTAATGGATATATTTTCTTCATCCACCGAATACTCCTCTTCATTATAGCAATAACTCTCGTACCCATTTATGTCACTTAAATGTTTTGCAAAATTTATTTGTTTATAACTACAATCGATGAATGCCTCTATGCCACTTAAGTATTCTGAAAGACATATATTTTCTGCAATTATTGTTTCAATCCTCTTAATATTACATTCCAATGGCATTGATACACCTTTTTCCATTGTTGATATTTTAATCGGTATTCCACAATCCAAAAAATTATTTTCTATAAAAGATACCAATCTTTCTATATTATTATTAAACACACTCAAACATTGGTCATAATCTAAAATTATTTCTGTTCCCTGCTGTCTTACAGTATCTTCATAGGTAAGGCATATGTACTCGCTGTTTCTTTCAAATGAAATTCGATTCATTTTCTGTTCATTATAATAAACTGTATTAACCTCCACTTTATCGGATAGCATAAAACATGCCAAAAAACCTATTCCATAATGCCCTATTGGCGAATATTCTCTATCTTGCAGCCTATAATCATCTGACGCATAATAAGATACACCAACATTCAGGAAATACTTTTTCAAGATATCTATAGACATACCACTACCATTATCCATAACCATAACTTTTTTTCGATCTTTATCTAAAATCACTGAAATATATGGTTGATACTTTTGATATCTAAATTTTTCCATTTTAATGGCTGATTCTTCCATAGTCTTACATGCATCAATTGAATTTTGAATTAATTCTCTTAACCCATATTTTCTGTCACCATAAATATGCTCTCCCATCAATAAATTGGTCACTGCATTGTAATCCAATGAAAGTCTTAAATCAGAAAAACTAAAACCCTTCGATTGTATTTGGTTTACTACATTTGTTTTTAATGGCAATAGATATTTCTCATCTACAAAACTTTCACATAAATCTACAGCATTTTTTAATTCTCCATTAATAGCATCAAAATATTTTAAAAGCTTCCTATGAACAGATGGGTCTTTGCTTGTACCCTGAAAGAAAATTTCTAATTCATTTGTTTTAGGGTTTCTTCTTATTTTATCATAGTTCTCTATTACAAAATGTTGTTTCCACTCTAAATCACTAAATTCCTTTGGATTCAAATATTTATATAAATATAATGGTGCTCTTTGCTCATCAATATCCAAATAGTCAGATATTCTAAGTAGCACAGAGATATACTGTGCATTAAGCTCAAAATGTCCTTTTTTTTCATCATTATGTAAGTTCTTTTTTATCCATTCAAAATCTTCATTATGTGACATACATATTTGTGCAAGTTCAGATTTAAATGAAATATTTGTTGATTCTGGAATCAAAAATAACCTTTCATCCATCTTTTTCTCAATATAATCTCTCGCACGTTTACCATGTACAGGTCTTATGCACTCTTGCAAAGCAATCATTTCATCCCCATATTTTTCAAGTACTTTACTATATTTTCTTTCACCCAATATAGTATGGTCTGCTTTGATTTCCTTAATTTCGTCCGCATTTGCGATCATTCCAATATCATGCAGCAATGCGCTATATATAAGCAATGCCACTTCTAATTCACTCAATTTATTTACATCCACAACAAGCGCATACATATATTCCATCACATTTATAGAATGCCTTACACCATGAACCGTATAACTTGCAAAAACATTATTAATATGCGGTAATATCGTATTAGCATATTCTATAACTTCATCTAACTTACTTAAAAACTTACTGTCCTTTTCCTTTAACCACATATATAAATGGCTTTCCTGTACTTTTTCTATCATCCTTATCACTCTCTATCATCTATATTATCTACTTCAAATATCCATTTAACTTCAACGTTCTTATGCCTTTCCCGATTTCATCGTAATTCCTATGTATTATATCTCTAAATATTTCAAATTCTTTTAATTATAATTTTTCTCTTTTTAAGGCATAAAATTTAAGATAACATACGGATTACTTTCATTTGATATTTCTTTAATTTTTTCTTCCCATATACAAAAAATTCATAATATCATTAAATTCTGTTGTCTCTGGATCAGTTCCTGTTAATATTCCACTTTTCTCATAATATGGCAAAGCACTTTCAAAATCTGAATATAAAACACCGTTACTATTAACCAGTTCTCCTACTTCTGAAATCTTCCTTTTACATAATATATACATATTAGCAGGTGAGGTATTCTTGATAAATTTAGCTATCTCTATACCCCTTATTTTTCATTCATTAGTTCAAACTACCTATATCATCAACTTTAATATAATTTAAAATTGCAGGTACTGCTTCCAAACTATTGTAATACCTTATTTTCGAATCATATACACATTTTCCTATTCTTTTCTTTAATTCATCAATGCTCTCTACCCCAAATAAAATCTGCATTTTTTTACAATATCTGCGAGATTTCATTCTTTCCCATTCCAGCTGTTTATTCTGAACATATATATAACATGTTGGAAACCAATAAATACCATACCAACTTTTTTCATCTTCTACTAGTTCGTAAGCATTGCATACTTGGTATAAAAACAGATCTGCTTCCGCAATCGCTTCTGATGTATATATTGGAAGCTTCTCCCTCTGATTACATATTATATCTCCCATCAAAGTATATTTATTTTTCATATCTGATCTTTGTTTATAATGTTCTTCAATGGCACTACTATAATGTTGAAATGCAGTATAATTAGCCTGTTTAATTACTCCTCCAAATAAACTTGTTTCCAAAAAATATGTATAAGTCAATAATACATTGATAGCAGCATAATCTTTAATATGCCTCATATACACTATAATACAAATAAACAATTCCCACAAAAGTGTTTTATATATATCTAAGTCATTTTCACATACTGAATTTGCATTTTCATTAAATGTTCTTATACAACATAATTTGTTATACATGTATTCAAGATTTTCTGCTAACACTTCTGCATAATCATCTTCCATTTCTGCAACTGTCTCTACAAAATCTAAATATATATCTCGAATTGGCTTCATATTTAAGAAAGTATCATAAACCTCTTTGGGATTCATTTCACCTTTATAATAATCTTTTAATGCATCAATATATGCTTCCTGAAACCTTGATATACAATTTCTTCTTTT
>ERZ791826.1186-NODE-1186-length-16475-cov-3.070463_pt1 | contig 16475 bp, 19 predicted proteins | sample MGYA00510297_ERZ791826 | MGnify/ENA primary metagenome ERZ791826 (study PRJEB30046, sample SAMN00792004) | human gut metagenome | study: EMG produced TPA metagenomics assembly of the A metagenome-wide association study of gut microbiota in type 2... | reverse complement strand
CCTTTTAGTTTTTCTGTCTTTTCAGTAGCGGAAAATCCGAACTTAGGTAATTGCAATTTATCTCCGAATAGCATAAACAGCCCTATCAACATCAAAGCAGGAGCAAGCAGCAGTTCCCCCCATTCGCTGATACCTTTTTGTATGGCAAACATATCTGCACCCTTTCGGAGTATTGCGATAAGTATTGCGCCTAATGCAGAATAAGCCAATACACGCCCTAAAGTATATAAAACACCATTTGTAAATATCCGGTTACGGTTATTTATATCCTTACTGATAAATCCAATAGCGGTAATGTTGGTAGCCAATGGGCAAGGACTTACAGCAGTCAACAGACCGAGCAGAAAAGCGGTAATAATAGGTATCTCACTATTATCCAACCATGTTTGCAAGTATTCCATAAAACTGTATTTATTTTAGCAACTGATTGATTTTCTGTTTTAATTCTTTCTTGAAAGCCGATGTATTGTTTCGGGCATTCTGAAAGCCAAAGCGTGTCATGTCGTTACGTTCTTCTTTACCGTTCTTCCATTTATTAACATAAAGAGAAGACCAACTTACACGATATTTCTCTGCCAGCTTCTCGCCTTCGGGAGTTGAAATATCTACTTCTTTGAAACGTAGTTTACCATTTTTAACCAACTCTGCCAAATCTGCATTGACCACTTCTTTCGTATATTTCTCAATGGCTTTGCAAGTTACACAACGTTGTTTCCCATGAAAATAAAGAACTTCCACATAGGTATCTGCGGCAATCTGAGCCATTCCACAAATAGAAAACAAACAAGCAATGGTAAGGAATAAAAAGCGTTTCATCATAATCTGATTTACTTGGTTAATACATCTTTTACTTCTTTGGCAGAAAGTTTGCCCTTTGCCACAACCTTACCGTCAACAACGAGGGCAGGAAGTGTCATTACATTGTATTCCATAATCTTCATCAAATCTTCTTCTTTGGTTATTACCGCTTCCAAAGCTAATTCTTTTACTACTTGTTCAACCGTTGCATACAGAGCCTTACAACCTGCACAGCCTGTTCCTAATACTTTAATTTCCATAATTTATAAATTTATTATATTAAACGTAATTCGCAAAACAACGAACATTAATATTAAAAAAAGGGGATTATCAGCAACACTCCCCCGATTTACAGATACATTGCCCGAAAAACTCCTTAAAGAGTTCACGAGCCAATTGCCAATTCTCTCGGTTGATACAGTATTTCACTTTAGGCGTTTCAACCTCTCCTTGTATAAGTCCTGCATCTTTCAACTCTTTCAAGTGCTGTGATACGGTTGCTTTGGCAATGGGAAGTTCTTCGTGAATATCCCCAAAATAACACGTTTTCTGCTTTGCCAAAAAGTGCATAATAGCAATTCGGGCAGGATGTCCCAATGCTTTGGCAAATCTTGCCAACTGTTCCTGCGTAACAGTATAATCTTTCTTTTCTTCCATATCTCGAATATTGTTCGCAAATATACAAAAACTCGCTCACATACGGATAACTTTGGAGAAAATAATGTAAAGTGTTTGATAGCAAAAGGGATATGTCGTTTTGTACCACATTCTTCCGCAGGGGGCTTTTAGCAAGTTTTAGGTGGAGTTAGGAGGACAAATCACTACTTATCCGTTGCCTTTTCGGGATAAAAAAGAGGCTTGAAAAACAAGCTTTCGTCTTTCATTGATTACCCCGTTTACCACCGCAAAGAACGCTGTTTTTTCCATGTCTGCTGACGCAAACTTAGTCATATTTTTCCGTATCAGAAAAAAAATACAGGCTTTGTTTGCAGGCCGAGGGGTCTTATTCTACGTTCCGCTATATTTTTCATGCCGTTCATTTGCTCTGCATATAATAATTTTGCAAACAAAGGAATTGGTTATGAATCAGGCAAATGTAAAGGTGTCGTTCTACCTGAAAAAGAGCGAGGCGGATGCCGACGGGAATTGCCCCGTAATGGCAAAGTTGAATGTCGGAAAATATTCCGAAGCGGCATTCAGTGTGAAGATAAAAGTCCCGCAATCCCGCTGGTCTTCGGGACGCGCTTCTGGAAAAAGCGTGGCGGCAAAGGAAATCAACAACCGGCTGGATGAGATACGTGCGATGGCATTGAATATCTATATGGAACAGTCGGCTGTCCGTGACGGTGTGACGGCCGAAGAGGTGAAAGGCATACTGCTTGGAATGGCAAGCGGGCAGGAAACGCTTCTGGGATATTTCAGGCGGTTCATCCGCAACTTTGAAAAGCGTGTGGGGATAAACCGGTAGGAAGCCTGAGAGCCTATAGCAATGCCTATAGCCATATCGAAAGATTCTTGCAGGCGCAATACAAGCTCTCCGATATTCCGTTTTCTGCGTTGGACCGTTCTTTCATTGACAAGTATGATTTGTATCTCCGGACGGAACGTAACCTCGCTCCCGGAACAATCATCAACCTGACCGTCCAACTGAAAACCATTGTCGGAGAGGCCATTGCTGACGGTATTATTACCGCCAGCCCGTTCATGGGCTACGAGCCGGTGCGCCCGAAGCACGTGCAGAAATATCTCACGGCAGAAGAGTTGCACAGGATTATGACCACCCCGCTTCACAGGCAGCCCCTCTATCATGTCCGTGACATGTTCCTTTTTTCCTGTTTTACCGGCATTCCATACGGAGATATGCGCCTGCTGACAAAGGACAACCTATGCCTTGCGGAAGATGGAATATGGTGGATCAAGAGTGCCAGGCAGAAAACCAAGATAGAATTTGAGATTCCTCTTTTGGATTTACCGTTGCAGATTCTGAAGAAATATAGCGGTACAGCTCCCGGTGACAAGCTGCTGCCGATGTATTGCAATTCCACGCTGAACCTCTACTTGAAAGAGATTGCCCGAATCTGCCACATTGACCGTCCGTTGGTCTTCCATGCAGGCAGACATATTAATTCTTCTTACCCATTGAAAATAAGAAACTTACAAAGGTTGTTAGCTTAACAGGTAACGATTTGGAAACCAGCGAACTTCTCTATTCTGCAATGTTTTGCATTAATCAAAAGAACACTTTTCTCATTTGCAAAAGTAGTGTTTTTTTTCTTCATTGCCAAAGTTATTTCTCTGAAAAAAGAAAAAATCTAACATCTTATCATTATTGTACATTTGTTGCACATCTTGCTGATGAAAATCAGTAGCACTGTTCTGCTTTTAATTCCATACCGTTTCCACATTATATTTGAGCCTGCCCGTTTGCGAATAGCCTGTCAGCAGATTTGCAGGCCAGCGTGTGTATGTCCGCACGCATTTGTATTCACGAGAACCCACACACAGGCAGGCTTGCAGACATTTATACGAATATAACCACCTCTCTTAATCCCTCTTATACCTCATTCCCATTCTTCTTTTGGGCAGTTTGGGCATCGGGAAACGATGCATTGGAAACTGAAATAATAGCACTTTCCTCAATCCATTTGCTGACGGATTTTTTGTGCTCACATAAGCACAGCAAGGTATGTTTTGAGTAACTCAAAACCTTCGTGGTTACTCCCCGAAAGCCTTGCTGTGCTAGTTGCTTCTCCAAAGTCGAGCAACCTATATATTGAAAAAGAGGATATAGGTTTATATCCCACATCCTCTTTACCTGTTTTCTTGAAAGGCAATTTATCCCCTCTTGGTTAGTAAGTGCCATAATTCCCTTACCCAAAGAACCAGTGAAGAAAGAACCACTATTATCACCCAGTCTATAAGTTTCATTGGAGTACAGTTAAAGAAATCATAAAGAACTTCAACTATCACAATCTGTCCGATGAAAATAATAGCAACAATAGTAAAGAATTCTTTACTCATCTTGAGTTGGAAAAAACTTTTTCTTGTTTCAAATGAACGAGTATTGAACATATACCAAAGGTGCGTCCACACAAAAATTGAAAACAATAGAGTCTGTTCGTATGGTGACAATCCATTGGCTTCACCGAGCTTGCAATGCAACAGGTCTGTCATTTGCGTGATTTCAGTATGCTGGAATATATAAAGGAAAACAACAAGCAGCAAGAAGAAAAATCCGCCAACACCGAGAATGTCTTTCATCATAGGTTTTGTAAGGATGAAGGCTTTACGGTCACGAGGTTTGTCTTTCATTACAGTTTGTGAAGGTGGTAATGAGGCAAGAGCCATAGCACCGAATGTATCCATTATCAAGTTCACCCACAGCATTTGCGTCACGGTCAATGGAGATTCCGTTCCCATGAACGCACCCACCAACACGATAAAACATGCAGCCACATTGACCGTAAGTTGGAACAATAAGAAACGCTGAATGTTTTGATAAAGCGAACGTCCCCACATTACTGCACGACAAATACTGCTGAATGAGTTATCTATAATGGTAATGTCCGAGGCTTCTTTGGCTACGGAAGTGCCGTCTCCCATTGACAAGCCCACATGAGCCGCTTTGAGTGCAGGAGCATCATTCGTACCGTCGCCTGTCACTGCGACCACTTGATTGTTTCTTTGCAGAGATTCAACCAAACGTTTCTTATCCATTGGACGGGCACGAGCTATAATCTTCAATCCAAGCACTTTCTTATCAAGTTCGTCATCTGAAAGTTTCTCAAACTCCGCTCCTGTTATTATTGCACTGTCACTATCTTTTTTAGTCCAGAGTCCGATTTGTCGTCCTATTTCTTTGGCAGTTCCGGGAGTATCTCCTGTTACAATTTTCACATTAATGCCTGCAGCCATACACTTTTGCACGGCTGCTGGAACATCTTTACGGACAGGGTCGGCAATGGCAACAATCCCCATGAAAATAAGTTTTTCAGCAACCACTTTACCATCTGCGATAGCCATATCGCTGTCATTCAATACTTGATATGCAAAACCTAAAGTACGCATTGCGCGATTTTGATAATCCGTCAGTTGTTTGTCAATATCGGCAATATTCACGTTCTTGTCGATTTGCTTGCAGAGGGAACGGATTATTTCGGGAGCACCTTTGACATAGAGAATTTTCTTCCCTCCCAGTTGGGCGGACTCAACAACTGTAGCCATATATTTCCTTTCTGTAGAAAAAGGCAATTCTTCTACTACATTGGCATCTTCTTTCAGATTACGGTAATCAATGCCATTATTTCTAAGCCATAAAAGCAATGCCCCTTCTGTGGGATTACCCAATACCACAGGCTTGTCAGGATTGCTTAAATCCAATGATGCCGTAGAATTAAACGCAATGCCTTCTTTTATTAAACGGCTCGTTTCGTCTGTGCCCAATGCCTGATTAGGTAAACCGTAGAATTGGGTTTCCTCAACGCTCATCTGATTTTGGGTTAGTGTCCCAGTTTTATCCGTGCAAATTACAGTCGTGGCACCCATCGTTTCACATGCGTGCATCTTGCGTACAAGATTGTTTGTTTTTAACATCCTACGCATACTATATGCAAGGCTCAAGGTTACAGCCATAGGCAATCCTTCGGGTACGGCGACAACAATTAAAGTGACAGCTATCATTAATGTTTGGAGTACATATGCCGTAATATGTGCCCATTCCATTGAGTTGTCTCCCAAAAAGTAAATCAGTAAACGCCCTATGACTACTAATGCCGCAAATCCATAGCTTAATTTTGTTATCAGGTCACTTAACCCATCCAATTGTTCATTGAGTGGTGTCTTTACACTGTCATCAATTTGCGCGGCTACGAAAACTTTGCCGTTTTCTGTTTTATCCCCGACTGCAGTCACACAGAATATACCATGCCCCTCCATCACCTTAGTTCCTTTAAGAACGTGATTGGTAGGATATGTCGCTTCTGGGTCAAAATCCTTTTCATCAACACTCTTATGGCACATCGGTTCTCCCGTAAGCGTGGATTCATCTACATTCAGACTAACACATTCCAGCAGTTCACCATCAGCAGGAACTTCTGCACCAGTATTAATGATGACAATATCCCCAACAACCACATCTTTCTTGGGAATTTGAGTCGCATTGCCGTTTCGTATAACTTCAACTATTTCGTCATCATTCACTCGGTTTAATATGGCAAACTCCTTATCCGCCTTTAATTCAAAATAGAAAGCTAACCCTGTAGCAAGTAAAATTGCCACAAAAATGCCAATGGGTTCAACGAACACAGTGAAACCTTCATTGAGTCCGAAATACTCATAAAATGAAATTCCAATGGACAAAACGCCCGCTATCATTAGAATGATGATAAGAGGGTCTGTGAACTTCCCCAAAAATTGTTTCCATAACGGTTCTTTCTCTGGTGGAGTAAGGATATTTACTCCATACTTTTTACGGCTCTCCAAGACTTCTGCATCTGTCAAGCCAGTGTAATGCTTTTTCTGTTGCATATACTGAAAAACTTATTGATTAATAATTATTTGCCAAATAGAACTTTAAGTAGAGCTTTTCCCAATTTACGCTCCAATCCAGTCTTGGATGTTGGTATTCCGGTTTGACGGGCAAATTTCTGTTTCGCTTGGGTTATGCCTATCACACGTTTCCAAGAAAAACTTACTCCCGGTATTCTTACAATTTTCTTCTTTGCCATATTATTAGTTCCGATTTATCCAGTTTGGTTGATACAGTCAATGTTTTACAAAACAACTAATATCAAAAGCATAAAAAAGATACATACAATCAACGAAGTATCAAGCTGCAAACGTTGCCCCATTTGTATTTTGGGAATAAAGCCTAAGATATTCTGTAATCTCACGAATATTCTTTCTGTTATACCAAAAGTCTTTTGATATTTAGGGAATAGCTGTTGCTTAAAGGGGGCTATTTTCCAATAAAGTACGAGCATAACCAGAAATATGGCACATAATAATTTCAGTCCGATAATCCAATTACCTCTTGTCAACGTACCTAATAAAATTAATACAATACCAATTAGCAGAGCGATTGATTTTTTCATTTTGCTTTATATCTATTGCTTCGTGATTTTATAAATAATTATTATCGTTCTAATTGTTAACAAGTTGAACAACAATGAGTCGTCCTCCCTGTCCTTTTTCAAGCAAAATCTGCCTGCTTTCTGTAAGCGGCACATATTCGCCTATAGCGATAGGTTTCTTTTCCGTAACATCCATCATGTCAGGAAGATTACGATTTATCAGAATCCATTGATTATTGAAGAAATGAAAATCCCCAACAGGCTTTTTGTCAGCTTCAGATGTCCGTTCACTTGGAGATACTAAATTATTTGCGTGCCATTTGTACAGAGTTTGCTTGTCATATACCATCAAACGATAATTTTCTGATATGAATTTGCCATGTGAGGGAGCATAATAAAAATTCAATATCGGCAATTGTCCATGATATGGCTGGCCACAAAACGGGCATTTAGGCTTGGTAGTGTTGTCAAATACAAACCACTTGGCGTCACAATTAGGATTCTGACATGGCTGTACCAAATCGGTTGTCTTGACCAAGGCATCTTCCCATTCCGCAGCACTCGGACGCTTTGACGGGTCGTGCAAACCTTCCACGAAAGCACGGTCAAACAATTTCTTCAGATACGGGCCACAAATGGTATATGGCATCTTTGCCGGGTCACCTTGTGGTAACTCGGCAGGGGATAGTTGTTGGGCTTTAACCCTGTTGGATTTGTCTGTTGGATTCTCAATAAACAAGGCTTTTGCACCCATAGACAACTCTTCATCACGTCCACTGTCATTAACATCATTCACCTTGCCGCCTCTTAATGGATGCCTATTAAGCAGGTACATATATATCAGGACAGCTAACGCATGACGGTCTGTATAGATACTTGGCAGTTTCCTTTGTTTATCATCTAATGCAAGATGCTTGGTTTCAATGACTTCAGGAGCAATAAAATCTGGCGTACCTATAACCTCAGGAGGGAATTTGCCCGGAACAACTAAACTATCATCATCAATGATACATGCACTTCCTGTAATCGGGTCAACCAGTATGTTCTTGTAAGACAAATCCGAATGTGCCAACCCTGCTGCGTGAAGCCGTCGGACAGCACGTGCTATCTTGATACACATATGAAGATTGGTCAGCCAATTTCCTTTTTGGTCAGCAGGCAAGAATTTGTTACGCAATTTAGCGGAAGCAAACCACTTTCCCTCTTTTTCTTTGCCTTTGAATGGCCCTGAGGAGAAGAAAAACTTTTTGTCATAAAATGGCATTATGATGCCTGTCTTTCCATTCCATTCTACCATTTTTGTAGGCCATGCAAACAGATTTTTCCAATAATTCCCCTCTGGAGTATCGAAAATCCGCTGGCGATAGATACCAACAATATTGGTGATACGCTCTCTGTCATTAGCATTGATTGGCTTGCGATAGAAAGCGACAACATAGGTTTTGTCAGGACTAAAATAAACATCCTTAACCCCACCTTGAGCTTTTATTTCATCATAAAACTCAACGATACTTCCGTCATTTGCTGTCAGAGTTATTTTATTTGCCATTATGCCTTACTTTTAATACAATATTGCAATGGTTCTATCGTCATGGTTTCCCGGTGACCAAAAGTCCAACCAATTCAACAACTGATTTGCAGCTTCCTCATTATCATCTGCTAATTCTACTCCATTCTCTTTAAGGTCAGCCCATAATTCATTCCACTTATTATAAGACCTCAAATTAGCGTCGGTTTCAAACTTAGGGTCGCTAACGCCATCCGTCATAAGGAATAAAGCTGTAAAGTCCGGAACAATCCGGCAATTCATTCTTTGGTAGAATTTATTGGAATCCGAAAATATCTCAGGCATTGTAAGAAAACGTGTTTGTCCGGCATATTCACCCTCATCAGGCATACCGAGCATCATTGCTGTTTTATCTGCTTGGTTGTAAAGACATATTGCTCCGTCGCCGACCCAGAATGAGGCAACAAACCAACCAAAATTATATTTTTTGCAGATAGCCAGTAACAATGTTGTGGAGTATTCCTTGGTCTTGCGACCTTTTTGTTGAGCCTCTGCCGCTATTGCCTTATGCGCTTTTAAGGCAGCATTACCTACGATTTTGTATATATCCGCACTAATAGCCTTACCTGCCGCTTCCGATTTTTGGTCAAGATGATAGAGATTAATGTCATCATCAAAATTTTCAGAATCAGCCAATTGTTCTTTACAATGTTCAACTGCTATATTGCAAGCTATTCTTGAACCTTCACGGGAATAGGGTGCAGACCCCGCTCCATCGGCCACGGCAATGACATACCAATTTGTTTTTTCGTCATGATATAAACGAAAATCGTCATCTCGTGGCTTACCTTCTTGTGCATGTGAACGGCCTCTTTTGCTTGCAGCGACAATATCTTTTTGTGGAGTTCCATTGGGAAGCGCAGCAACTTTTACATATTCTTTTGCCGTATTATCTTTCGGGTACTCTATATCTTCGGGTACAGATTTATCTTTCCATAAATCCCTTGGGTCTGGATTGATGATAATTTGTAACATACGTTCCAAATAAAGACGCTCAACAGACAAACCACGATATTTGTATCTTAACGTGACATCAAAAGTTCCGCTTTCCTTGGGAGTTCCACTTATCCTAAAAGACTTGCCATTCTCCTGCTTCTCAATTTTAAGTCCTTGCGCTTCTTCCGTGAGACCGGATAATGTTATGTCGGTCATTTCTTCGCACGATATTGATACAATCGCATTATACGGCTTTCTGATAGACGCATTAGGTATAACGATAGGCAGTTCTTTTACCTTGTTCTCTATCACAACAATTTCATTCATAAGATATTCATTATATTCAGCCCATAGCTTGTTAGCATAATATTTGATGAAGCCGCTCATGCGTTCATCGGATTCCTCGTTACTAAGGAGGTCTATTACTTTTTCAATGTTCATAATCAGCCTCTTCCCCGTGTTATATCCAAACCGCCATCACCGATTGCTCCTAAAGAACCTTCCATTCCACACCACGGACAAGCGGTAGTTTGACCGTCTGAGCACATAATGTTGCCACATTCGCAAACCACGACACCAAATTGATTGCCGCAACAAGGACAAGTGGGTACTCCTATCAAAGACATGGTATTGATGTTGCGGTTGGACTTGCCATCGCTTAATTCTTCATATGCTTTATCATCAATTGGATAAGCACCCACAAGTTTGTAGTCTATTCCTTTTACGTCAAGTTGCTCTAATCCGGGTATTTTACCTATCCGCTTGGCATATTTAATAAGATATTTCTTTTTCGTATTCGAACATTTGCCGAGTAGTACGACAAAGTTCTCATCCACGATACAGTCTTTAGTCGTATCCACCTTTTCAAGGTCTATTCCCGATGTGGAAGCAAGCTGAATTTCATCTGTTCCCATATCAGTAACAGAAACACTTGTTGATTTGATTGAAGCCGTAACCCATTTGAAAAAGGCTTTGAAGGATTGTTCCCCTGTATCATTCAATCTCAACACATTGTCCGAGATTTTTCCAAGCATTTTAGTATCAGTATTGTCACCGATTGAAATACATACCAAATTCGCCTTTCTCTTATAATGTGCGTTCCATCGGTTGAAGGCTTGCTGGGGATTATCGGTTGGCATCCCGTCCGTAAAAAGAAAAATGATAGGTTTCCAATCGCCTTTCATTTCAACCGTTGTTTTCTTTACGGACTTGTCAATATCGTTCATCAGACAGTCCAAAGCAGTGCCTAACGATGTTCCCCCACCTATAGGAAACTGCGGTGGATAGAACTTGTACAATTCAGTTAAAGGAGACAAGACCTTTGCCTTTCCTGCAAAAACAATGACAGATACGAATACAGTTTCAAGAGCATAAGGGTCAGTTCTTAGCTCTTGTATGATATTCCTCATGCCTTTCTCTACCTGAGTGATTGGTTCTCCAACCATTGATTCTGAAACATCAATCAGAAAATATATCGGTAATCTTCTCATAAACATTATATTACTATATTCACTTCCGCAGGTGGCCCCGGCAATTCCAAAGAATCCGTTGTTCCCACACTTTTTCCTCCCTCACCTATAACATCAGAAACCCAAACAAAGAATTTCTTAAATGATGTGGCATCCATTGTATCAAGAGTAAACACTTGGTCTGTGAGCTTTTTTAACGGTTCTATCTTTGCTTTAGGACCGGCTGCGCAAGCAATTATGCTTGCAAAATTTTTATTTTTTACTTTGGGGATGATATTCTCATAAACCTGAATGTCAGAAGGCTTGCCATCAGTTAACACGAAGAGTAATGGACGCCAATCACCCTTTTGTTCAGGTGTACCCTTTTGAACTTCTACTTCAATCCGATTGCAAAGCATTTCCAATGCCTTTCCAAGAAATGTCGGGCCTGAATCCGGCGTGATGATATTGGGTATCTGTAAGTCAGCAAGTTCAGTCAAAGGCAAAATCTGATTTACTTCCCTGTCAAAAGTTATTATGCTTATGCAAACAGTTTCCAACGCATACGGGTCTTGACGGAGAGTCGCAATCATATCTGACAAGCCGACTTTGACACTTTCTATCGGTTCTCCTTTCATAGACCCGCTGGTATCAATTAAAATATATACAGGTAAATGTCTCATTCTTGATAAACTTTATAGCATAAGTGGCACGAAATAGTTTGTGCCACTTTGCTTTGTTTCTTTACACAACGATATTTACTTCTGGAGGTGGAGGTGGTAACTCGCTCATCGATGCAACATCGCCGTGAGTATCCTCAACTTTTTGGCTGCCTGTACTGATGCTTGCGCTTACCCATTTGAAGAACGCCTTAATCGTTGCGCTGTCGGCTGTATCAAGCTGAACGACATTTCCTGTAATCTGCTTTAATGTATTCGTGTTAGCACCTTGCCCTGCGGCACAAGCTACAACCATACCGAATTTTCTTTTCTTGAACTCGTCAAGCCCCTTCTGCAAATCATCTGTAGGTTCGCCATCTGTCATAAGGAAGACCAAAGGCTTCCAATCACCTTTGACTTCTTGTGTAGTCTTGACAATTTCGGTATCAACCTTTTGTGCAAGTAAAGTCAGTGCTTCGCCCAAAGCTGTACAACCACTTGCTTCAATTTGGGGTTGTTGAAAAGCCGACAATTCTGTAAGAGGTGTTACCTGTTGAGCCACAGAATTGAAAGTTATGATACTAATATATGCTGTTTCAAGAGCATAAGGGTCTCCTCGTAAAGTTGAAATAAGTGTCTGGACACCATTTTTGACCGCCTCTATTGGTTCACCGTACATAGAGCCGGATGTATCCAATAACAAATAAACTGGTAATCTTCTCATTGCTCTATTTCGAATATGAAGTTAATATTCTCTTTACTGTTTGCCGAATGTCATTTTGGTCATCAAAGGCATCACCAATGGCTGCAAATTTCCAATCACCATTCCGTCGATATAACTTACCCATAATGAGAGCATTCTTCCCCATGAACTGGTTTTCCTTTGCAACATCATATTGTGCAAAAATGGATTTTACCTTTTTAGGAGTTCCTTCATACATACGAATTGCGACGTATGGGATTCTTTGAAAGTCTATATTCCTTGGTTGATATATGTTCAAGAAGAAAAATATCTGGTCTATTACAGGATTGACTTTCGTAAGGTCAACGGTTATTATCTCATTGTCCAATCCATCGTCACCTCCCTTATCTCCTTCCGTATCATCGGGAGTGTGGTACATAGATTTATCTGCCGACCAATCTTTCCCTATGGGAAGTCCTGCGGCTTGGAAAAACTCTTTTTTGTATAAAGGGGAATACAATGCGTCAACAAGTTTGCCGTTGCTATCGGTCATAACACAACTTAAATCAACATCTACATCAAGTTCCTCTTTTTTTGTTCCAAATCCTAAGAAGCCTGTTTTTTCAACAATAATAGCTCCCCAATTACACCCAACACAAAAGCTGGTAAGTTTTGCTCCATTATCTTTTTCAAGATTAATGCGTTGTCCTTTTTCTAATCGTATTGCCATATTAAAATCAGATTAAGTATATTTTTCAACCAATTCTTCAAGACCGCCATGATGTCCAATACCTGTTGCTTGAATTTTCCATTCGTTATTGCGTCGATATAGCCTGCAAAATTCAACGGAAGCGCAAGCTGAAAAATCTTCGGTTAAATCATAGACAAATTCTCCTTGACCTTCAGCCTCTTGTCCTTGTTTATAAAGACGAACATAAGCTCGTTCTACTTGACCGAAATTTTGTTTTCGTTCTTTGTATTTATGAATGCTTACAGTTATTATAATTTCCTGAATGTCATTCCTCACTTTTGAAAGGTCTATATCCATAGTTTCATCATCGCCGCTTTCTGATGTGGAACCATCTTCATCATCAATAGACCCAATAACAGACATTTCGGGGTCAACAGGGCGTGATTGTGTCCTCATTTCATCGTTCGTCGCCCACGCAGTATATGGGTATATCTTGCGTGGCTCGACCAACTCGCCTTTGTTTTTCCCATCAAGATAAACCTTCAGCCGTTTTTCAGAATTATAAAAAACCAAGTAATCGTCCGCTGGGATTTTATGGGTAGCATTAACCATGAAAGCCGAAACATCAAGGTCGAAATCATCATCCGACGAAGCATCTTCATTCACGTCCCAGCCAAGCCCAACATGAAAAATATTCATGTTGAGCACATGATTCTGTCCTTTTACAAGATTTATAGGCATAATTTATTGATATTTGTTGACCAATGCTTGCAATCCACCTTTATTACCTATGCCCATAGCTTCGAACTTCCATTCTTCACCACGGCGATACAAACGCCCGAATTCAACGGCTGTTTCAATAGAGAAATCCTCGTCCAAATCATAACGTGCTATTTCTTCATTAGTGATTGAATTGTAGATGCGGATGTAAGAGTTTCTCACCTGCCCAAAATTCTGTTTCCTTTCGTCTGCCTTGTAAATTGTGGCAACAAACAGAATCTCCTGAATAGAAGAGTCAACTTTTTGCAGGTCAACATTCAATGTTTCATCATCTCCTCCATCACTATTGCCTCCGGTTGTATCATCACCCGTAGATTCTACCGCTCCGTCTGGAGATTTCGGATTATTGTAGAATATGAAATAATTGTCATTTGGGATTTTTTTATTGCTTCCCAACATAAATGCAGAGGCGTCCAAATCGAAATCAAAACCTGTACCTTCATTCGGGTCCCATCCGAGACCTACACTAACTTTAGATAGAACTATGCCTATCCGCTGCCCTTTTTCCAATGTAATTGCCATAATCGTATTTGCTTAAATTTTAACGCAAAATTAAGCAATAAACATCTAATTTACAGAAATCTGTAATATTACACCCTATAAAGGGAAGAATCGTCTGCAAAAAGTTGCAAGGTTATAATGCCAATACCCGACTCCAAAATGCAGAATCTTCAAAACGGCAAATTTGCTTTGCTTGCATATCGTAGCATAGGCACAATTCTGGAGGAATAGCAACACAGTAATTACCAAAAAGATTTCGTTGTACCAAGTAGTCATCAGCATTACTTAACAATTCCCCGATTTGACGAATTTGTTGTTTAATCAGACTTAACATTGGCAACCTGTTTTCCGAAAGATATATTTTCGGAGCACGAGATTTATCGCCACCAAAACCTTCATAAATCATCTCATACTTTAGCTGTATGAGCTGCATACGATGGTCAAATCTTTTTAGAGCTTTTGCATTTTCCGGTTTGCTGAAATTAATGCCACCACTTCCCGATTCCAACAAGAATAAGGCATACAAGGCTTTCTCCCTTCTATGAAGTTTTGATAACTTTATTTCAGCCTCAGGCAAGAGAATATCTCCATGAAGCAGGTCTATAACAACACTGCTTCTGACGCCTTTCCTATCTATAAATATGTCAAATACCTGTTTGTAATAACCGCGATAAACAAATCTTTCTTTACCTTCAAAAGAAGGATTCAATACTCTTGGCTTATACAATTTCATGAACAGGTCTGTAAAATCCCTTGCTATATTGAGAGCGTCTTTTTCAAGAGTAATCGATAAAAAGTTTGAGTAAATTTTTCCTTCAACAAGCGAATCATTTATACACAAAAGCATTGACGGTAACGATTCGTCCAAGTTTTTGAGATTCATTTTCCCGACAATGCCTTCCTTGCAGAAATCAGATGTATTCAACGAGGTTAACTGCCGCATCATATCTTCCATCTGTTTCTCTGAAATTTTAGGATACAGAAATGAAAGCAATGACAATAGTTTACTTTGTGGTAATGATTTATAATGTTCACATACCTTTGGGAGATAAACGAAATTCAAGCCTATCAATCGGAACTCATTGGATATTTCCCTGTAAGTATCAGAGATTTCTTTGTTTGCCTTCTTGTAATACTCTCCTTCAATATAAAGTATCTGTGACTTTTCGGTTAAGGCATTATTAGGTAAAATAGTAGAATATATTTCAGCATGTGTGAAATATTTTTCAGACAAGCATGCTGTTATGGCAAGTATAATAAGCCCTTCCTCTCTATTAAAAACGTTGTCCGACAATGCCAAATTATAAAAATCTCCAACAATGTCATGGATTAGGTTTGGAGATAAATTCCTTAACAGGCAAATAGCATCGGATAAAGTCATAGAATCGCCCATAACTTCATCATCTTTCGTTATGCGATACTTGTCTTTGATTTCATTCAAGTAATCAATTTCTCGTAAATCGATAATAGAATCAGCTTTCACAATATCTGAAACTATCCGCATAATGCCAGCACGTTCATTCTGCTTCATTGCCGAGTCAAAGTGCGGACTTGATTCCCAAAAGCCTGCTTTTACACAATATGGATTAAGGCAAAAGAAAAGCGTGGGAATCATGCTTGTCACTCGTCCCACACATAGAGGCTCTGGCATTGCCCTGTTAGTCGAAACGAGCAACGCCGAAGCCCACGCCGATATGTATATAAACGAATATAATGCAAACAACCGACATGGTTTGCCTGCATACAATCAATCGGATATAACATACCCATGGACATCTACCGTTGCTTTGAATTTGACTAACAATTCGAAACTGCCAGATTTCTATGTGCCAAGAACAAAGCGTCAAGTAAACGCCTTCACATTTTGTCAGTCCTCAATCCCGACCCATAGCCCGCTGTTCCTTTTTTAGGATGACAGCCCGGCGTGAGCAGTCTTTCCATACGCAAGCCTTTTTGAAAGGATAAACTTAGAAAGAAGTCAAGGACTGATGCAAAGATAACCAATTGTATCTTAAATCAAGAAAGAAACATGAAAAAGTTTTTTTATTGTAGAGCGAGATTGTTTTATTTGTAATCAAGAGTTATTTGACAGCATAGCACCGTAAATCTCTGAAATTCGCACGGTTTCCAACTCGTTACGGCTGTTTCTCAAATACTCCGTTAAATGTTTATTTCTCAAACGGCTGTATAAGCCCGCTGAAAATCTAAAATATAAAGCGACTTCGGAGCAAGATATCAGGGTGCGGTTTGGCGGCATGATTGCCGTTAAACCGTCCTGTTTTCGTTTAACGAAAACACAACTTGCTGTCCGCAGGAGCGGACCATGTTTCTCCAATAATTAT
>ERZ791826.1181-NODE-1181-length-16549-cov-5.050806_pt1 | contig 16549 bp, 7 predicted proteins | sample MGYA00510297_ERZ791826 | MGnify/ENA primary metagenome ERZ791826 (study PRJEB30046, sample SAMN00792004) | human gut metagenome | study: EMG produced TPA metagenomics assembly of the A metagenome-wide association study of gut microbiota in type 2... | reverse complement strand
TGAATATCAACATTACCGATACAGGCAAGGGCAACCACCGGCGTTGGCAAGCCCCAGGCGGACAGCGAGGAACGAGCGAATTCCGCCGGACGGTTTCGACATGGCAGCCCTAGAAAGTATACTTCGCGGGTGAACCCCTCCACCGCCTAACGGCGGTCCCCCTCGTACTGAGCGGTCCCCTCTGCCCTACGGGCATCTCCCCACCCCGTGGGGAGTCACCCCTTTCAGGGGAGGCTTATGCACAAGCCTGTGGGGCAATGTTGCAGATTTCCATGAAGAATCCTCTAAATCCATTGACAAAACGGTAAAAATGGATTATAATTGTAAAGGCAGTCCGACAAAAAGCAGGTTTTCTGCTTCCTTGCCGTAGAACTGCCGCATAAAATCTGCGGACGTGTTTCCGTGTTTGGACAAGGACACGCCCTGAAAAGATCGAATTTTGGTATGAGGTGCAGCAATGAAAGTTCGCAGAAAGAAAAATCCACACAATACAAAACTCTGGATCAATACCATGATCGGTGTCCTTTGCGGATTTATCGTGGTAGTATTTATCATCGTACTTCTGACACAGACCGGCAAGCCCAAGGTGGAGCAGCAGCTTTCTCCGGCGGCAAATGCACAGGCTCCGGTTGCTACACAGACGGAAGCCCCCACAGAGGCTCCCACCGAACCGCCTGCCCTGCTGACATATCCCACACCGGCAGACAACCTCACAGAACTGACCGCTTCGAATATCTCCAGCGAACATGCTGTGCTGCTGGACGTGGAAAACAACACCGTTCTGGCACAGCGGGATCCGGACGCACGCATTTATCCGGCATCGATGACAAAGATCATGACGCTTTTGGTGGCGGCGGAACATATCGAAAACATGGACGATACATTTACCATGACTTACGAGATCATTGCCCCGCTGATCAAAGCGGAAGCTTCCCGTGCCGGCTTTGAAGAAGGTGAAACCGTTTCCCTGAAAGATCTGATGTACGGGATCGCATTGCCCTCCGGTGCAGATGCTACCACCGCGATCGCCATTTATCTCTGCGGCTCTGAAGACGAATTCGTCAAGCTGATGAACGAAAAGGTGGAGGAGCTGGGGCTGAAAAATACCCATTTCACCAACGCCAGCGGACTTTACGACCCCAACCACTACAGCACTGCCACGGACATTGCCATGCTGATGTCTGCGGTCATGGAAAATGATACCTGCCGCGAAATTCTGGGCACTTATCAGTACACCACCACTGCCACAGAGCAGCACCCGGAAGGCATTCTGCTGGAGAGCACCATGTACAGCCGCATGTACGGCAACGAAGTCACCGGCATTTCCATTGATGCCGGAAAGACTGGCTACACCGACGAGGCAGGCAACTGTCTGGTCAGCTACGCCACTGACACCGAGGGCAAGCATTTTATCGCTGTCACCGCCAAAGCTCCCACTTATTGGAGAGCCGTATTCGATACCTTTGCGATCTATGGTCTGATCCACAACGGCTATCCTATGCCGACAGACCTAAGCCCAGTGGAAACCGATGAAAACGGTTCTGCCGTGGACCCTACAGGCACATTCACCGATACTACTGATACTGCTGTGCCGGCAGCATAACCGAAACAGCAGCTTTCACAGGAAAGGAGGCTGGTTCCACGCTATGAGCAAACGGAAACAAAGACACATGAGTCCCGCCGGCTTTCTCCTTGCGTTGGTGCTCCTGATTGTCGGGATCTTTGCACTGGACGCATTTTACCGCGTTTTCTTGCAGAATGTTCCCGAAAATATTGTGGGCGTGGGCGGATTTGCTTCTACGCCGTCCGCCTCCGACACTCCTTCCGCAGGAGAGGAAAACGCTGACACCACTGAAGCAACACAACCCAGCGGAACGGTACTACAGCTGACCGCAGCCGATGAGGCAAACGGCTCTCTGATTCTGGTAGATGCCGCACATCCCTATGCCGGTGCACAGGCATGGACGGACTTTTCCGCCGTGACGGACACCAACGTCAAGCCCAGAGATACTTCCCTGCAAATGCAGTCGGAAATCACGGAGCCGCTATGCAGTCTGTTCGATGCATACGCCGCTGCAAACGGCTATGCCAATCTACAGGTTTACAGCACGCTGGACACCACGCTGAGCAGCACCTCCATTTATACCAATGTTCTCCCTGACCGCAGCAGCGGCTACGGCTTTGACATTGGTCTGATCACCAGCACCGGCGAAGTTGTTCCCTACATCACCAAACGCAATGAGTGGATGGTGACGAACTCGTGGGAATACGGCTTCATTCTGCGGTATCCCAGCGACAAGACAGAAACCACCAGCACACCCTACGCCCCGCACCACTTCCGGTATGTGGGCAAAATCCACGCGGCGATCATGCACGAAAACAACTTCTGTCTGGAGGAATACCTGGACTATCTCCGGAATTACACCATGGAATCCGGCGGGCTGGCATATTCTGACGGCGTACAATCTTACACGATCTACTACGTGCCCGCAGATGCCAGCGGCACCACAACGGTTTCCCTGCCGGAAAATGCGGTCTACACCGTTTCCGGTGACAACAGCAGCGGCTTTATCATCACCCTGACAAACGGAGCTGTCACGCCGGACAGCGGTTCTACAGAACCGGCATCTGAAACTGGTACCACAGCCGCCGCTTATTAAAACAACATGAAACAACAAAAATCCGCCTGAAGAAAGCACTTCAGGCGGATTTTTTTATATAGGGCAATGCTTCGGTCAGTTTTTCAGAACGTCGCTCCATGTTGCCTTGATTCCGGCTCCATGCATTGCAATGTACAGCAGCAAATAGTAGAGATCCTGCGAATCCAGTTTGTTGTCGTTATTGATGTCCATCATCAGGATCAGCCAGCGGTTGACGGTCGGATCCTCGTGGAAAACCACGTCCTTTTCGCCCACAGCTGTTCTCGCAATATACAGCAGCAGTTCGAAAACGTCCTGCGAGTCCACCTCGCCGTCCATGTTGGCATCACCACGGGTACGCGGCAAAATAATTGGCTTGGTCGTCGTCGCAGTGGCAGTTGTCGTGGTGGATGCGGTGGTGTTGGTGGTAGTTCCGGAACTGGTGGCAGTACTGGTTTCCGACGTGGTTTCCGCAGTCGTCGTTGTTTCCGTCGTCAGAATGGGGATCGTAGACGTTGCGGTGCTTTCGGTGGTTTCCGTGGTACTGCTCTCCGTTGTAGTCGTCATGGTTGTTTCTGTTGTAGTAGTTGTTGTGGTGGTAGTGGTCATGGTCGTTTCTTTCGTAGTTGTAAAAGTCGTAGTTGTGGTGGTCGTCGTAGTCGTGGTTTCTGTCGTGGTTGTGGTAGTTGTCGTTGTCGTTGTGGCAGAAGTCGTAGTGGTTGTTGTGGTGGTAGTAGTCGTTGTTGTTGTCGTGGTAGTCGTTGTCTTTTTGGTGAATGTTTCTTCCGTGGTAGTTGTCGCAGTCGTGGTAGTCGTAACCGGCTTCTTGGTAAACGTTTCCTCGATGGTAGTCGTGGTCGTGGTGATCGGCTTTTTCGTAAACGTTTCATCGGTGGTTGTCGTTGCCGTAGTCGACTCCGTGGTTTTCGCAGTGGTGCTTTCTGTAGTCGTCAGCGAGGTAGTCGTTTCTGTGGTAGTAGTGGTAGTAGTTACAGTCGTTTCTGCGGTGGTGGTTGTCATTTCCGTCGTAGTTTCAGTGGTGGTTTCTGTGGTAGTCGCAGTGGTTTCTGTGGTGGTCGTTTCTGTGGTAGTAGTTTCGGTGGTGGTTTCCGTTGTTGTTGTTGTTGTCGTAGTCGTCGTCGTTGTGGTTTCCGTTGTTGTGACCGGCTTTTCCTTGGCAGAAACGACAATGGTGCCGATCGCGGTTTCATAGTTGGAACCGTCCGCGGGAACGAATTTCCATTGCAGCTGGTTTCTGCCGGCTTTGAAAGTGCTCGGTGTGTCTGCCGTCCACATCAGAATGCCCTCGGTATTGGCAGTGTCCAGCCGTATCGGCGGTACGTCATCACCTTCAGTATATTCCACGGAATCGTCCCATATCACAGACACCTTGGGCACCGCTTTTTCAATGACAAATTCCAGCGATACGCTGCCCGACCAGAGAGAGCCCTCTGCCCCGCTGACCAGAATCGTTCCTCTGCCGGCGTTGAGATTGTTCTCATAGGAAAGCGTGTAATCTATGCCCTGCTTCAGCTCGTTGCCTCCTGCAACTACGATCACGTCCGGTGTCAGCGGTTCGCCGGTGTAGAAAATATTCTTCTCATTTTCCAGCGTCACATCGACGATGTTCATGGGAATGTCTTGCAGCTGCACAGTGAAAGATGCAGTCACATTGGGATTTCCTGTGTTATAAGTATAAGTGATATTTTGCAGCGGATCTGTTATATAAACCTTTGTGCCGCTGCATTCGGCATTGTTCCACGTCTGTACAAGGTCTAACCGGAACCCGCTCCACTGCGTCGGTTCCAGATACAGATCTTTTCCGTTGCAGGACGGCTTTTTCTGAACCACACAATTTTGCAGATCGCAGACAGTCATCGGTGCCTGCTCCGACAGGTTCAGTGCCAGCAGCGGATTGCTGCCGGCGTAAAGCATATCCAGCTGATGCAGATTGGTCAGCATCAGCCAGCCCAGCTGGTTGCCGCTGCAATCCAGTTCTTCCAGAGCCTGCTGATTATTGATGTTCAGAGAATTCAGCTGATTTTCCGCACAGTTCAGCACCCGCAGTGAAACCGTTCCCCACGTGAAGCCTGTCAGCTGATTCTTGCGGCAGTCCACTTCCTTCAGTGCCGTACAGCGGGACAGATCCAAGGTTGTCAGCTGGTTGTTGTCACAAATCAGCTTTTCCAGCTGTAGATTGGACAGATACAGGGAAGTCAACTCGTTCTCTCCGCAGTCCAGCAATTGCAGTTCCGGCAGAACATTGACGTTCAGGCTTTGCAGATGCAAGCCGCGGCAGTGCAGCTCTGTCAGCCGATAGAAGTCAGTCAGGTTCAGCTCCCGCAGTGCGGTATTGCTACAGTCCAGCACCTCCAATTTCTCGGAAATTCCGGACAGATCGGAGATCGAATTCCCTGCACAGTTCAGCTGCACCAGATTCGGAAAGTAAGAAAGCCCCGTCAGGTCGGCAATGCCGCAGTTCGAAATGTCCAGCTGTGTCACCGCTTTCTGCTCGGAAATTTGCAGCATGCCGTCCCCGTTTTTATCCAGAGATTGCAGCACGTAGGAACGAAGCACATCGTCCGGAAAATGCTCTGTATCAATGACAATGGCATCTTCTTCCATGACTGTGGGAATCCATGTGAACGATACCGTCCGGCTGGCATCACCGGCATCGATCTGGTACGCATAGCGTATCTCCTGCGAACGGTCGTTCACTGTCAGCACATTCTCCGTACAGGTGGCATTCTGCCACATATCCGGCTGCACCTTTGACGGCTGAAAACCGTCTGCAAGGGCAGACAGATCTACCTGTCCCATGGCGTTAAATGGTATGCTTCGGGTGTTGTCGATCACTTCCACCTGCTGTAATTTCGACAAGCCGGTCACGTCCAGTGCGATCAGATGATTCTCCATGCACCGCAGTGTTTCCAGCTGTTTCTGTGCCGAAACGTCCAGTGTGGTCAGCTGGTTGCCGGAGCAGTCCAGCGTTTGCAGCTGTGTCAGTGTGCCCAGTTCCAGCACAGTCAGCTGATTGCCCTCGCACGCCAGTTTCGTCAGTTCCGTCAATTGAGAGAGTTCCAATGCCGTCAGCTGGTTCGATGCACAGCTGAGTTCCTTCAGCAATGTATTGGCAGAGCAATCCAGCGTGGTCAGCTGGTTATTGTTGCAGTTCAGCTTTTCCAGCTGCCCCAGCGTCCGCAGGGGAATTGTTGTCAGCTTATTATTGGAGCAGTCCAGCGTTTGCAGTGCTGTAAAGTATTCCACGCCGGTCAGGTCAGCGATCTCGTTGACCGAAACGTCCAGTTCTGTGACTTGTTTCAATTCCGACCGGGAAAGCAGTCCGTCACTGTCGGCGTCATACCGGACAACGATACGGCGGAAATTTTCGTCCGGAAAATGCTCTGCATCAATGGGCACACCCGTTTCCTCCGCTGCCTGCGGCACCAGTGTAAATGTGATCACGCTGTCCGGATCATCTGCCTGCACCTGATACTGATATGACACACTCCAGCCGGGGTCTGTGACATAGATACCGCCTGCACCTGCCTCACCATTGGTAATGCTGCCCTGTACCACGCGGGACGGCTGAAAGTTCTCCGCCAGATCTGCAAAGCGGATCCGGTTCAGGCTGTCCATTACAACAGTACATTTGTTGCGTGCCGCACTCAGCTTTTGCAGTGTCACGCCATCAGCTGCTTGCAGTGCAGTCAGCTGATTGTTGATGCACACCAGCGATTCCAGCTTCGGCAGCGACTCAGTTTTCAGCACGGTCAGCTGGTTGTTGGAACAATTCAGTGTAGCCAGTTCCGGACACTGTTCCACCGCCAGTGCCGGAATCTGGTTGCTGGCACAGTTCAGGGATCTCAGTACGGAAAGAGCGGATAAGTCTAAAGCAGTCAGCTTATTCATGGAACAATTCAGCGTGGTCAGGTGGGACAGTCCGCCCAGTTCCAGCGAAGTCAGCTGATTCAGTGAGCAGTTCAATGTCGTCAGTTCCGGCGAATTCGTCAGATCCAGCGTTTTCAGGCGGCACTGGGCACAGTAGAGCACTTGCAGATGAGAAAGAGAAGCAACAGAGAGTTCCTGCAATGTGCTGTTGCTGGAGCAGCGGAGTTCCTCCAGCAGGCTGTTCTCCGGCAGTACCAGCGAGGAGAGATTATTACTGGAACAGTTCAGCGTTTTCAGTTGAGAAAGCGTTGTCAGATCCAGCTTCCGCAGATTGTTGGCGGAGCAGTCCAGCGTTTCCAGCCGGACGAAATACTGGATTCCGGTCAGATCCCAGATGGACTTTCCGCTGATGAGCATTTCTGTTACGGCAAACAGTTCCCCGCGGGAAAGACTACCGTCAGCATTGGTGTCCAGTCCCTGTACATAGCTGCGGAATGCACTGTCCGGAAAATGTACTGCATCAACAGGCAGCAGCGGTTCCTCTGGCTGTAGGGTAAACTGCACCGTCTGGGTTCTGGCGGCATCGAGATAATAGGTATAGGTCACCGGCTGGCTAAGGTCTGCCACCGTCAGAACACCGTCCTGCACCGTGCCGTTTGTCCAGTTCTCTGCCTGCTCTGCGGAGAAGCCGGACAGTTGGGACAAGTCCAGCTGTCCCAGAATATCCGGCGAGATCGCAGCCACGTTTCCATCAGCAGACACTGTGCCGTCTGCCAGTTTCGTGCCGTCGATTTGCAGGGCACAGAGTTGGTTGTCCGCACAGAACAGCTCTTGCAGGTTGCTCTGTCTGCTCAGTTCCAGAGAGATCAGCCGGTTTTGTTTGCAGGAGAGCACCTCCAGCGAGGATTCTTCCGGCAGCAGCAGTTCTTTCAGCCCGCAGCCGTCACAGGACAGCATCTTCAAAGCGGAAAATCCGGAAACGTCCAGTCGTTCTAAAGAAATTCCGCTGCACTGCAAATTCTCCAGCCAGCACAGCTGTTCCATTCCGGTAAGGTCTGTGATACCGCTGTCTGCGGAAATCGTCAGGGTCTTGGCTGCCTGTAGTTCCGCCAGCGAGAGCCAGCCGTTTCCGTCAGTGTCAAAGCTGTCGCGGACAAGGCTCCGGAATGCTGCGTCCGGAAAATGCTCCTCGTTCAGCTGCAAATAACACGCTTCGTCCGGCTGCAATGTCAGGGTAAACGTTGCCACCGGCACTGCCTGCTGGCTGTCCAGCCGGTAGCCGTAGGACACACGTTCGGTGTCTGCCGGAATTTGCAGTACATTGGCGGCATCTTCCTTCACAGAAGCGTTCTCCCAGCCGGTGATGCGGTCTTGTTCCAGTTCCGGCAGATTGTTCAGGTCATAGCTGTACGCTCCCGCCTGTTCCGGCTGCGGCACAATGGCACGCTGATTGCCGGCAGTTTCCAGTATTTCCAGCGTCAGTCCGGTGGTGTCCAGTTCCACCAGCTGGTTCCGGGAACAGTCCAGTTCGCGGAGAGCAGAACACTCCGACAGGAACAGGGACGACAGGGCATTTTCCGAGCAGTCCAGTTTCTGAAGAAGGGCATTGTATACGTCCAGTTCTGTCAGCTGGTTGCCGGAGCAGTCCACTTCCTCCAGCTTGGCATTCTGGGAAAAGTCCAGCGTAGTCAGCTGGTTGTTGGAACAGTTTACAGTCTGCAAATTGGAATTCGCAGAAACGTCCAGTGCTGCCAGCTGATTATTGGAACAGTTTACAGTCTGCAAATTGGAATTCGCAGAAACGTCCAGCGTAGTCAGCTGGTTGCCGGAGCAGTCCACAGTCTGCAAATTGGAATTCGCAGAAACGTCCAGTGCTGCCAGCTGGTTGCCGGAGCAGTCCACAGTCCGCAAATTGGAATTTGCAGAAATATCCAGTGCTGCCAGCTGATTGCCGGAGCAGTCCACAGTCTGCAAATTGGAATTCGCAGAAACGTCCAGTGCTGCCAGCTGGTTGCCGGAGCAGTCCACAGTCCGCAAATTGGAATTTGCAGAAATATCCAGTGCTGCCAGCTGATTGCCGGAGCAGTCCAGCGTTCCCAAAAGGGCGTAGGAATCCAGCGACAGTTCTGTCAGAGCACAGTCACTACAGTCCAACATCACCAAAAAGGAAAACGCACCATTTTTCTCCGGCAGTTTCAGTGCAGACAAATCCGGATTCGCAGAGCAATTCAGCTGCAACAGCTGTGCAGCACCGGAAATATCCAATGCCGACAACGTGTTTCCGGAACAATCCAGCTGCTGCAATTTGGAAAAGACATCGATCCCCGTCAGATCGGCAATGCCCTGCTGGGACACATTCAGATCAACGACTTCGCTGCATTCCGTCGCGGACAGCATGTTGTCACCGTCGCTGTCCAGCTGTTCGGAAATGTAGTTCCGGAACTGCTCGTCCGGAAATCGTTCTGCCGAAATGGCAATCTCCTCCCCCGCCGCCGCATCTGCTGCAAATACCGGCAGCGGCAGGCTGGTCACAGCCATCATGCCCGCCAGTAAAAAGCTAAGGCAACGGTATCGATTCGTGTTTGGGTTCTGCACAAACATCGCTTCCTCTCTATACAAGCAGCCCCACGCCGAACCTGCCTGACAGACTGACATGACGCTGCTTTCAGAGCCTCCGGAAAGCACTTCCGGAGGCGTTTTTTTATCTAAAGTCATACATTAATATTATAGCACAAATGCCACAAAAAGTCAAACATATTTTTCCATTTTTCGGATTGCAAATTTGATTTCTATTTCGTTGCTAAATTGCCAAAAACGCAAGTATTTGAGGAAAAATTCTGTAAGACAGCCGGTGCTTTCGTCATTCCTCACAAAAACAACGTTGTCATTTTTTACAAAAAAGCTATTGACAAGAGGAATAAAATCGATTATAATGTAAGAAATATCGTATGTATACTCATGCACTGAAAGGGGCTTATTCTTATGAGATCAAATTGGAGAAAAACTATTGCAGGCATCGTTGCCATTGCGGCACTGATCCCCTGCTGTCTGGGCACGACCGCTTATGCAGCACCTCAGAGTGCCGCCGACACGGTGATCTCGGCAGTGATGCCGGAACTGGAAGAACCGATGCCGTCCAGTCAGGTCGATGCACAGATCGCAGCAGATGTGAAAGCAGCGATCAGCGGCACTGCCGGCGGTCTGGAAACCATTCCCACACCGAATTATGCGGAAGATTCCGACGTTGAGATTCCGGACGGCAAGCCGACACAGGACGGCAAGCTGTACTACAAGATCGTATCGAAAAAGGCACAGATCACCGGCTGTGCACCGGGCACCACCGATCTGGTGATTCCGGATACCATTTATGACGAAGAGGACGAAGAAGATTATCCGGTAACCTTTATCGCTGCGGCTGCATTCTACGGCAACAAGGAATTGCGGACCGTCACCATGCCGGACGGTATGGTGGGCATCGGTGCAAACGCATTTCTGGGCTGCACCAATCTGACCAGTGTCAGCATGCCGGACAGCGTGGCTTCCATTAACGGCAGTGCGTTCTGCTCCTGCTCCAACCTGACAGACATCAAGCTGCCGGCAAGCCTGTACTTTGTCGGCAACGATGCATTCTCTTACTGTGCATCTCTGGAATCCATCACGATTCCCGGAAATCTGACTTCCATCGGCTCTACCATGTTTGCAAACTGTGCAAAGCTGAAAACTGTCGTTCTGGAAGAAGGCGTACAGAGCATCGGTTCCAATGCATTCTACGGCTGTACAAGTCTGGACACTGTACAGTTTCCGGAGAGTTCCTGCACCAGAATCAATGCCAATGCCTTTACTTATTCCGGTCTGTCTTCTATCGAACTGCCGGACAGTGTGACTAATGTTGCAACAGCAGCATTCAGCCACTGCCAGAATCTGAAAACTGTCAAGCTGTCCTCCGGCATGACTTCTCTGCGAAAGGACACCTTTGCATACAGCGGTCTGGAAAGCATTGAAATTCCGGACAGCATCACCACGATCAAATCCGGCGTATTCGCTTATTGCAGCAACTTGAAATCCGTAACACTGCCACAGACACTGAAGCAGATGGACGAGATCGTATTCTACAGCTGCGGTTCTCTGGAAAGCATTGTCCTGCCGGATTCTCTGACCAAGATCAGCGACAACCTGTTCTATCGCTGCACCAGCCTGAATGATGTCAAGTTCGGGGCAAATGTTGACTCGATCGGTGCTTCTGCATTCTACGGCTGCACCAGTCTGACAGAAGTCAACATTCCGGATACCGTCACCAAACTGGGACAGAGTGCCTTTGCAGAGTGCACCAATGTTACCAAAGTTACCATTCCGGACTCTGTGACCGATCTCAGCAAGTGGACATTCTACAACAATACCAACCTGACCGATGTCACCATCGGCAACGGCGTTACCAATCTGGATAACTACCTGTTCTACCGCTGCAATAAACTGGACAATGTTACCGTTCCGGAAAGCGTTAAAAAAGTGGGACAGTACACCTTCGGCGGCTGCACTTCTATGAGCAGCATTCAGCTTCCGGATTCTCTGGAATCGATCGACAAGTGTGCATTCGTAGACTGCGATTCTCTCACAAATATCACCATTCCGAAAAATGTTTCCTCTATCGGCAGCAATGCATTTGGCTACAAAGTGGAAAAGGATACACTTGTAAAGGGCAATGATATGACCATTACCGGCAATGAGAGCACTGCCGCAAAGGACTACGCAAACGCAAACGACATCACATTTGATTCGCTGGATCCGATCACGACTACAAATACCGAAGTTCCGGTAGCAACAGATACCACCCAGACTACAGAAGGCAGCAACAGCGGTACAACTGAAACGGTTCCTGCCGGTGTCGTTCTGTACGGCGATGTCAATCTGGACGGCCGTGTAGATGTTACCGACTGTGTTCTGCTGAACAAGGCAGTTGCCGGTTCAGTACAGCTGGACACCGCAGCGAACAAGAATGCAGACTGCAACGGCAACGGCGAAATCAGCTCTGATGATGCAACTGTTCTGATGCAGTTCATTGTAAACCTCGTCAAGACGCTGCCGTACAACGGCTGATCTCAGAACCTGTCTTCACAATCATTTGCAAACCATTTCATGATATGACAAAAGGCACAGCTTTTTCGGAAGCTGTGCCTTTTCATTATATCCGTTGTTATGCCGGCAGCCGTGGGATCAGCTGCATGAGGAACATCGCCAGCAGCTGGCTGTCCCTGCTGTCCACTGTGCCGTCTGCGTTACAGTCCATCGCGGGTCGCTGCACTTCGCTGCCCTGTACGCTGCCCAGCAGGTACTGATTCAGCAGCACCAGATCATCTACCCTGCACACGCCGTCATTGTTGCAGTCCCCCACCTCCGGCAGCAGAATCTCTCCGGCGGTGACAGTTGTTGCTGTCGTGGTTGCAGTGGTGCTGTCGGAGGTGGTCTGTGTTGTCGCTCGGGTCGTGGTTGTCGTCTGTGTAGTGGTCGTTGTCGTTTCAGTTGCAGCTGTGGTTGCGGCAGTCGTCACAGTCCCGAACGACAGAAATGTCCGGTCATACTTTTTCGCGTAAGCCTGTGCGGTAGAACCCGCATAGCCGTAGAGCACTGTTTCCGCAGGAACCGCCGATGCCGCCCCAAAGGTGCAGTCACTGGAATAAACACGCAGCGTGTTCAAACCGGTACACGCCGCAAAAGCACCTGCTCCCACAAGGGTAACTGTCTGCGGCAGCGTGGCAGTCTGCAACGCAGAACAGTTCCGGAACGAGTGGTATTCCACGCGGGAAGTCAGGATCATAGAAACCGCCTGCAAAGCGGTACAGTTTTCAAATGCCCCGATGCCGCCGGTGCCATAGGAAACCGCAGTCACGGTTTTCGGCAGGTCTACCAGTTGTACGGCAGTGTTTCCGGCAAATGCCCCTTTGATCGCTGTAACCGGCAACCCGTCTGCCTCCTCCGGCACGGAAACAGATACGTCCTCGCCAGTGTACGCCGTCAGAACCGCGTGGTCTGTGTACAGCTGGTAAGTGAAATCTCCCTCTGTCAGAACAGTACCCGTTTCATCAGTGCCGTCGTCCTCCGGCACGTCCGGCAGGTCATAGAGATAGTCCCATCTCTCGCCGTCTGCCGTGTTGGGCGTATGATTTTTGGAAAAACTCGTTTCTCCCGCGGCAAAATATTTGTCTGAACTGGTGGAGTCGTTCCACGTCACATCAAAATAATAATAGTAGCCGTCGTCCATCTGAGCCATGTTCCACGCATGCCCGCCGCCGTTTCCCAGCCCGATAATGTAGGCATTCGCCACGCCGGCAGCGTTCATCAGCAGCTGGAACGCCTTGGCATAGCCCTCGCACACTGCCGCACAATAGCGTTCATCAAACGCCCCTACAATGCTGTGTGATGCCATGGAATCGTCCGGAGCACCGCTGGCATCATAGGCGTAAGTCAGGCTGTTGCAGAGCCAGTCATTGGCGGCTCTGGCTTTTGCCCATGCAGTATCCTGTGCTTCCACCTGTTCCCGTGCCGCAGTGATCTGCGTTTCCAGTACACGGCGTTCTGCCTGTCTTGCCGTCCCGCTGGTGTATTCCTCTATGCAGGCGATATAAACCGCACTGACATAGTTTTCTTCCGTTTCAAAATCGTAGTCCATGCTGTACAAGTAGGTGTTCCCCACAAAAAAATACATGGGATTGTCATTGCGGAACATGGAAATGACCTTGACGGTATCCTCGTTGGAGAGAGAAGAATCCGTATTGCTGACTATGGCAAAGCAGGGTAGCTTTTCCTCATCAGAACCGTAAGACACTCCTTCTGCCGCCGCAGTTCCGGTATAAAATGCATGTGCCGCCGCCTTGATCTTGCGGTATAGGCTTTTTTGTGCATCGTTCAGAACGTCATAGCCCATTGTGGAACTGTAAATGTCCTCCGGATACGCTGCCTGTTCGTCCGGGGACGTGTTCCCTGCTCCGTAAAGGGCAATTTCCGGCGTGTGTTCCACCGGAATCCCCTGCACCGAAAGCAGATCATCCGTCATGGCAGTTTCCGCCGCAGACACCGGCGGCAATGCCGAAAGCGATGACATCAGCATTGCCGCCGCCAAAAAAAGCCCCATCCTGGGGGTGATCCAATTGTGCCGCATTTACCGACACCTCCTTTTTCTGCAATTGCAGAATTTTCAACTGCTTTTATTATATCATATTTATAATTTTCTGTCAATCCGGAGATGTGTCTTTGTGCAAATTCACATCACTCACAAAAATTTCCTCCGATTCCAAAAATTCGGTGAGGAATTCGTGCTGTACAATTGGAAATCCACTAATTTTTTCACACTGTTACATCTGGTTTTGTACTTTTCCCCAGTCAATCGACACTTTTAGGGTGGAAAATCATTGGAAACGTACAATTTTCAGAAAATCGTTCGGCATTATTGACAAAAAAACTGAAATCAGTTATAATAGTAAAGTATGTTGTGTTCCGCTTGTTTCTATACGGCACACAGGTGTTTATCACGGAGAAACCGGCATTCCCACGAGAGCCTGTCGGTATCTCCCAGCTTCATGTATAAGGAGAGAGGTTTTTTCATGAATCTAAAACTGTTCGAAGTGGCAGGCACGCATATTTTCAGCATGTCCGCCATTGTCATGGTCCTGTTCTTTGTCTTTGCGATCATCGTCGTAGGATATCTGCTGGGCAAGATCAACATCAAGGGCGTTTCGCTGGGAACCGCTGCCATCTTTCTGGTAGCTCTGGTCGTTGGCCACTTCAAGGGCGTGGCATTCGGCGACAACGGCATTGCCGCATGGATCGCTGACGTAGAGGCACAGGACGCTGTCAACTTTTATTTCAAGTTGATCCAGAGCTTTGGTCTGATCCTGTTCGTCACTTCCGTTGGTCTGATCGCCGGTCCGACATTCTTCAAGAATCTGAAGAAAAACGCCAAGTCCTACGTTCTGCTGGGTGCGATCATCATTGCTGCCGGTGCAGGTGTCTGTGCTCTGATCACACTGCTGGTGCCGGACATGAATTCTGCCATGAGCGTTGGTCTGCTGTCCGGTGCACTGACCAGTACGCCGGCATTTGCCGCAGCACAGGAAGCGATCGGGGAAAGTTCTCCGGTGTTCAAGGAAATCGCCGTAGGGCATGCCGTGGCATATCCGTTCGGTGTTATTGGTGTTGTTCTGTTCGTGCAGATCGTACCGAAGGTACTGAAAGCCAACATGGACGAAGAACGTGCCAAGCTGACATCTGTAGACACTGGCGAAGAAAGCCCGCTGAAGCAGAAAAAACTGTTTGAAATGGACAAATTCGGTCTGGGTGCATTTGCCCTGACTGTTCTGACTGGTGCCATTCTGGGCTGCATCAACATTCCGCTGGGTGCAGGTTCCTTTAATCTGGGCACTACCGGCGGCCCGCTGATCATGGGTCTGATTTTTGGACACTTCGGCAGAATCGGCAAGCTGAGCATGAAAGTCAACAAGCACCTGCTGGAAGTCTTTCAGGAATGGGGACTGGTTCTGTTCCTCATCGGTGCCGGCGTAGACGGCGGTGCCGGATTCGTACAGACACTGGAAAAGTACGGTCCGCTGCTGTTCCTGTGGGGTGCACTGATGACGATCATTCCGCTGTTCATCGGCTTCTTCCTCGCGAAGAAGGTGCTGAAGCTGAGCCTGTTCAACAACCTCGGTTCTATCACCGGCGGTATGACCAGCACACCGGCTCTGGGTGCTCTCATCAATACCAGCGGCACACCGAACGTTGCAAGTGCTTACGCTGCAACCTATCCGATCGCACTGGTACTGGTGGTTCTGGCATCGCAGTTCCTCACATATCTCTAAATTTATTTGAAACTAAAAAACCCGTCCGCACCATGGCTCTCCGGTGCGGACGGGTTTTTTATGATTTCACAGCTTGTACAATATGATGCCTTACAGTCCTGCCTGCCAGTCCCAGTTGTACAGTTCCAGTGCAGTCAGGTCGTAAGGCGTCTGCTGGTAGACGCAGTAGTTCAGCCAGTTGGAGAACAGCAGGTTCGCACTGCACCCCCAGCTGAAATGGGGTTCCTTGGCGGGATCATCATCTGGAAAATAGCCATAGGGAACCGCAATCTCTGCTCCTTTTTCCTTGTCCCGAAAATACTCCCCTTTCAGCGTGTCCCGATCATACTCGGAATGACCGGTGATGAAGTACTGTCTGCCGTTTTTGTTGGCGACGATGTGCACGCCGGAGAGTTCCGACTCCGTCAGAATTTTCAGCTGCGGCACCTTTTCGATGTCCTCCCGATGCACTTCCGCGTGACGGGAATGCGGTGCGTGGAACACGTCGTTGAAGCCGCGGAGCAGCTGACAGTGAGGCTCCAGCACATGCTGCGGGAAAACGCCGAACATCTTCTGCGGCAGGTCATACTTGGGCACATCAAAATGATAATACAGCCCCGCAAGAGCCGCCCAGCAGATGTGCAGCGTGGAAAAGACGTGGGACTTTGTCCACTCCATGATCGTGCAGATCTCCTGCCAGTAGTCCACATCTTCAAATGCCAGATGCTCTACAGGAGCACCTGTGATAATGCAGCCGTCGTAATACTGATCCTGAATTTCGGAAAAAGTCCGATAAAATGTGGCAAGGTGATTCTGCGACGTGTTCTTGCTGATATGGCTGGATACATGCAGAAATTCAACATTCACCTGCAACGGCGTGTTGCTGAGCAGCCGCAGGAACTGACATTCCGTTTCAATTTTTTTCGGCATCAGATTCAGCACCAGCACTCGCAGCGGGCGAATGTCCTGATGAGCCGCACGGTCGCTGTCCATGACAAAAATATTCTCCTCGGACAGAATGTGATACGCCGGCAGCTCCGGTGAAATACAAATTGGCATTGCCTGTTCCTCCTCCCAGAACGTTTTTTGATAGGGCAATACCGCACAAAGATTGTGCGACAGATGCGTCGTCAAATTTTTTCGTCAGATGAAACAAAAAGCGGAGTGAATACTTGATGTATTCACGAGCAT